>Ga0247723_1001780_pt1 | contig 12192 bp, 21 predicted proteins | sample MSEWelMarce5H_FC_FD_189079 | JGI IMG/M metagenome (GOLD analysis project Ga0247723, IMG submission 189079) | Subsurface sediment microbial communities from gas well in West Virginia, United States - MSEEL Well Study Marcellus 5H_FC | ecosystem: Environmental > Terrestrial > Deep subsurface >...
ACACGCCGACATTACTGCACAATGCCTGCAGGTTATCCATACCATCATCACCACCTAAGCGTCTAGGTATGATGTGATCCACATGAGTAGCCTCTAATCCACACCTCTGACAAGTATGTTGATCTCTGGTCAGTACACGCTGTCTTATCCTACGCCATAACGCAGTACTACCATCATCTCTTAGTGCTGATTTCTTAATGGTAGTTATACCTTTGAAAGAACTCCCATGCTGCACATGGTGAGCCATATCTATTATCGATGTACTTCAAGCCCCACATAATCTGTTGCTCTGGTAGTGCTGTCTTTAGATACTCAGATCTACCTTGAGGTATACCGTAATGAGAACCATTAACAGCCTTTGGATTCCATGCTGATTCTTTTCCGTATAACTTGCCTAAACATTTCATTTGGCTTTTATCATCTACTAATACAGCTGCATATTCTTTTATTGTCATCTGTATATATGGTTTAGCACCATCGTTTGACCCGGCATAAGCCGGTGTAAACAGAGATATCCCAATAGCTACTAGCACCCCGCGACCTACCCGCCTCAGCGGGTCGCGGTGAGCCCTTGATGGGCTCTGCGCCGTTAGCGTACCAGACGTGTCAAATCTATTTGTAAAAGCCCTGCTCAGAGCGGTGTGTCGTTTCATTGATGACCCCATCCTGTGCCCTTAAACGATATCCCAAAGTTGCCATAAACCCGGCTCATTGACTCACCACAACAGATTGGATCTGCCTCCTCATGAATAGATCTTTCCATTTCCATTGATATCTGGCACTTTACGCATTTGTATTCATATATCGGCATGGCAGACAATCCTTTCCTTCAAAGTTCCAAGATCCGCATTGTGTGCATCTCTGGATTTCATGACTTGGTGCAGCTTGATGAATGATTGGCATGATGTCCTTGACCTTTACAAAAGCCAGGTATTCGCCTACATCCTCGCCTTGTCCATTGCATCTCATAATAACCATTGGCATCTTTCCGTTTGCATTTGTTGCAGCTTGTTTGATCCAAGCCAACGGTTGAAAATCTGCCCTAGCCTTTACCTCGATGCTAACCGTCGGGATGTTGAGAATGTCCTCACCCTGACGACCAGCCCCGGCGGTATCGGCATAAGTCCACCATTGTTTTAGATACTCGGCTATAACCTTTTGGGTTCTGTAGCCTCGATGTTTGCGATAATTAGCCATTGACTGAGTGGCATCTCTTGCATGTCCAAGTGGCGTTAGATGGAGCATCTGCATTTTCAGTCTTAACCAAGTGAGCGATGACCACTTCCTCATTACACAACTGGCAACGGACGGACATATGCATCAGGTTCATCCATTGACCATTGACGTTTACTTCAACAAATCCCATTATGCTCTCACCTTCTGCTTTTCCCACTTGCCATTACTGGCTAGGTTGTACCAACGAGTAGGGCAGTTTTGAGCCGGTGCTACGTTTCCACCTGGGCAAAAGAATCCGCCCCACGCTCGGTCATTCTTTTGACCCTCTTTCCACTTCATGTCACCATGCTCGCATTCCTCATGGTTTTGAACTCCTAAGATGTTCTCAACATTGGCAATCGCCTCAGCTGCAGTAATTGCCTGCGGTTGCTTAGGGTCGCCGTAGATTGGCTCTGTGCTCCAAGGATCAGCAGCTAGTGCCTCCTCCTTAGTAGCAAAGGATGGAACCTCTTTTGCCTTAGCAATGTCCTTGGCGCTTAGTCGTTCGACCTTGCTCATTTCCTCTCTAGATGGTCTCTTGCCTTTAGCAGCGTAACCGCCGTTTGCAAGCGCTCGACCGATCGCTGAAGTCTCGCAGTTCTCCAGCGCTGAAGTTGAATTAACACCGCGATCAGTAACCTTCTCCTCAGCGTATCCTGTCGAAAACGCCACGCTATCTGCGAAAGTTCGATATAAGTACGCTTTAACAATAAATCGATCATTCTGGAATGACTCCAATTCTGTGCTAATTCTGAAATCGGGGAAGTCCTTTATGAACTTCTCTAAACGCGATTCAACTGTCTCGTAATCTGCCAAATTAAACACTTGGTAACTCCTCTTGTTTCATTAGATATTCGGTTTGTTCCGGTAATGACCAAACAGTACCGTCTGCCCATGTCTGAACCTCGATGGCGCAGCTGTTGCAGTAATGTCGGCGTGTGCCTTGGCTTCGTGGATGATTGCTGATAACTGTGTAACTTGCTGCCTTTTGACCTAGCAGGTTATTTGCTCCAAAGCGAGTCTTGCAATAATCGCACCAAACTCCAGGGGCTGATTTAATAACTGTCAAGGTCACTCCAATCAGTTGATGCAATCTGTCCAGCGAGCGCAATGTATGCGCAGCCGTCTTTGTAACTGTCCGCGTGGTTTGGGCTCTCTTGTAAGCGTGAGACTTTGACAAGTGCCATGCAGATTGCGACTTCGTGAGGCTCGATGTTACGTTCAAGGTAGGCTGACCAGAGTTTGGCAATTCGAAGGTGATTGAGAGCTGCCAAGCCGTAATCTTTACCGCGGTCTGCGATGAGGTCTGAGGCTTCGTTAAGGATGTCATTAGCGCGCATTTTCACTCACACGCTGGAATGACTTAGCAACGATCATTCCTTCTCGCTTGCCCTCTGTAAAGCCTTTGCCCCAGCCGACAATAAACCATAATACGTTTGCAGCTAGTAATAAGATAATTACTGGCATTTGTAGATCCATTTGATTACTCCCGATTCCGTAGCCTGGGTTGGCTACTGGATTACGGTCTCATACTTGGCAGACATTTACACGTTTATTTTGATAACGAAACGGTAACGATTTAGCCCCAGCGTTTGCCTTGATAAATAAATGACCCATCTTTAGGATCGATTGGGATAAGTTCAGGCGTGAAGCGCTTGCCGTGTAATGTGCCTACAACAAATCCCATCTGCCAGTTTGCATATCCCTTTGTGTACCCCATGCCTGGACTTGAAAGATCAACGAGATTCCCAACCTCAACACCCCACACAATGCGCCCGTAGCGCCCTCCTGAGGCTTCTGAGTGCGCACTTAAACCAAGCCTGTGCGTATGCCCCGACACGATTGATTTACCCATGCGCATTGCACCATTTAACGCCGTTTGACCGGGTTTATTTGATAGTGGAAAAGCGTCTCCGTGGCAAGTGTGCCAACCTGGAGCAAAGTCAAAGCCGTTTGGATGGTACTTAATGCCTGCCTTGTCGTAGCCCATAAACTTGTCATAGCGCAGCTCTGGCAGGTTCATAAATGCCGGTAATCTGCGAGACAAAGATTTATAAACGCGAGCGCCGTGGTTAGATCCAACGACATCGGTAACGCCAAGATATTCAAGAATCTCTAATGTGAGTTTGCGATCCTCATCGATGTTGCCCTCGACCTCTTGCCATGGTTGGGCAAAGCCTCCCAGTTGTGGCAGGTCGATTTCGTCGCCGATACAAATGGTTTGATGAGGCTTATAAGCCCTTAAAAACTTGCCTAGATTTTTGACTGCTGCTTCATGAAAAAACGGTGCCTGAATATCTGAGATCCAAGCAATTCGTTTTACTGTCATTTAGTCCTCGTCGTCGTCCTCGTAATCCCCAAACCTCTCGGGATCGATTGGGTCTGGCAGAATCCATCCAGGATACGATTGAACGTCGGTTATCATAAACAACGCTAAACCCTCGTCAAAACCAGCCTTACGCAAAGATTTGTAATACTCATGTAACCCAATGCAGTAAGCATCGAGTTTTGAGTAGCCTTGATCCTCTAGCGCTTTAGTTGGTTTTCTTGCCATGTGGATAAGTGTCCCTTACTTTTTCAATAACTCAAAGATAGCCTCTTGGCGTGTCTCTATTCTTGCCAGTCTGTCCGCGAGAGATGATCCACCATTCGGCGTAAGAGTCCACAACCAACCGCGAACCAGATAACGCAAACCGCCAACAACAATAGCAAGCGTCGAGGCAATGGCGAGGACGAGTCCTGCCCAATCATTTGCCGTCACTTTTTCTTAGGAGTGGCGTAACCAAATACACCTGACAAGATTGCAAAAAGGATTGCTTTGTGATCGAGTGAAAACTCAGATCCTGCCCAAGCTGCTAGAAATGCTCCTAGTGTTAGGACATATGGGTTCTTGATGTTCATACTTCGCCTCCTAGTAATGGGATGTTAAAAAACTTCGAATCCGTGTCGCCAGCCTTCGTAAAACTGATGTGGATGTGCTTGGTGTGCGGATTGACTCCCTTGTACTTGCGCCAACGCCAGAGGCTTCGAGCGCTTGCAATCTTTTTGTCAAAGATAACATATGCAATGCGTTTATCTGTTCTGGCTGCAATTCGTATCTGGTCGGCAACGTAAGCAGCTGTACTGGCTTGTTTGTCGAAATCAGCATCGAGATCGAGAGCGCGGACGATCCCTGAATCAGGGTCAGGGTTATGATCGCTCTTTCGGGTTGCATGGCGTAAGTCTCCGATTGTGCCGTCAGAGTCACGCTTTCGGTCAGGATAAGCATCGTCTGCCTGCTCTCTTAACTGAACAACCGACTTAGATAGTTTTGGTTTCATCCAAGCAACGCAGCAACTTCATCGGCGGTTAAACCAAGTTTATCTAGTACCGATTGGCGGGCTGCTTCTGCCTCTGCTTTTGCTGCTACTTTTGCCTTTTCTTCTGCAACGCTAGTAAGAAACTCTGCGTACTCTGCATCGTCCATTTCACGCTCGATAACTTCATCGGTCGTTACATTGTGGATCTTAATTATTGGTTTTGTCATTATTTCACTCCGTAAAGATAGTAGTTTCCACCCGACCACGATGAATTGCTTATGATGAGTAATGATGAAATAGCAGCTGAGTTGCCGTTATTTTGTAAGGTAGATGTGTAAGTGATGGCACTTGTGCCGTTATTGTAACGCCCATTCACTGTAGTTATTCTATATACTGAGGCTCTAGCGTAATCATAAAAATTAATAAGAAACACTCCATTTGCGCCTGTATTGGCAAATCCGCCAGATGGGTTTAATTCGATGTTGTTTTGGGTACCACCTACCTGCGTACCGCTTCCGTTATAACCAATATACATACCCGTGGATGGTATGCCTGATGAATTGTAATCGATTCTAGTCGTTAATCCATTGTTGCTCGGGTATACGCCCGTTAAAACTAATTGTAAATTATTGTAAGTGCTGGGAATACTTGAAAGAGTAACGGTTGCACCGCTTAAAGTACCGCTTGTAATTAAGGTCATTCCACCGCTTGAAGCCGTTGCCCATGTTGGTACACCGCCCGCAACTGTTAAAACTTGTCCAGTTGAACCAATACCTAAACGCGCTGGAGTGCTTGCCCCGCTTGCGTAAATGGTATCGCCTGTTGTTGTAAGCAATGCATTTTGAATTGCGTTTGAATCATCTTGGGCAACCCAAGTGAAATCCATATCGGTATTTGAAGTTTTAGACAATACCTGTCCGGTTGTGCCACCCTTTAACTCAGCCATCGATGTATCGATAGAGTTGCCAAGTGTGCGGATCGCAGCTGCGCCATCTTTGACGAGCGCTGTGTCGTCTGGAGTGCTCCAGCCAAATGCGGAAGTGGTTGCCATATTTCTCCTTATATCAGGCTACTATTGTAGCGTTAATCCAGTCGAGTCCAGGGTTAATTGTGTTCCATGATTCCGTCACCGGTACCCCGTTCCAGCGCATAGCCTGGAGACTGTAGGCGGTAGGTGAAACGGTCAAAGTTAAGTAAAGCGAGTTATACCCAGCCGTGAAAGTCCAGCCTTCTACAAAGCCCTGAAACTCGCCGTTAGTGATATTTGCTGGTAACTCAGTAATGTTAAGTGGCAATCCCATAAACACGTTGAGCAATGAGTCTCGGTCTGTGTCGTCGATCTCTGGGCTAGTTAATGGGAAAGTGATAGATCTAAACTGAGCCTGAGGAAAGGCTCTAAGGGTTAGATAGAATTGAGCCTGAGACAAAGCATCAGCGCCGTTTTCCAAAGATGTCGTGATGTTGTAAGCCTGTTGCCCATAAGTGGCAATCGATGCTGCATCTGATGCCGATTGGGTAGCGTTTGCCTTATAGGAGATTGTGACGTTATTGCGAACATCGCCTGAGCGCTTTTCGGTCTTAATGCCACGAGCCAGAGCATGATTGCCAGTTAAGTCCACATAACCATTTGCAGCAAGGTAAGAGCTGCGTCTAGTGCTATCGGCGTATCCGATGCGACCTTCGGCATCCTCATAAAGGTAGCCAAGCCCTGAGGTAGCCAGCGCAGTTACTAGGCTGTACACGTCGGTAATCTCAGATGTTCGAGCCGTAAGTTCATAATCGCCTGGTTGGTCAATCTGACCTAACCCAGAGTTCTCAGCCTCTGCCCAGGTTGTTGTTGGGTCATAAGTTGCCCAGGTTAAAGCTGCCGGTACTTCGTTCCATGTATTAAACAAAACTTCACTTAGAATCGTGTAAATCTGATCTCCGTCAAAGTCCTTGCTCAAAACGCCCTCTGTGAGCGCCTTAGGCAGCTTTGAGAGCGCACCCATGGCAGTTACCTGGATGGACTCTGAAATAGCCGTAGATGAGGCTTGAGTGACCTCTACGTCGATGTCTGTGACGAACCCACCAAATAGGTTAATGAATGTGCCCGATGAGTCTTTAACCTTGATTGTTATCTGGTCGTTGATATCCATCACGATAGGCGATTGATCCAGGTTGATGATATTAACGCTGCAATAGCCCGCGTAAGGCTGTGAATAGATATCTGTACGCCCTGAGGTGATTGTCAGGTTAGCAAGGGTTAGGTTGGTGTAATCCCCACCGCCATTAATGGTCACTTGCCATTCGGGAGTCCATTGGCTCATCAGTAAACCAACGCTCCTGAGCCTGACCCACCGCGTGCCGTGGCTCGGTTAAGAATGTCTACAATCTGACGCGCAGTTCCCTCAGCATCGATGGCGCCGTTTACCGTAATGTTAATTACGCCTCCACCCTTACCGCCTCCAGCAACTAGGCGATTGTTTGGAATGATGGTTCCGTTAGATCCTGGAGTAAAGAGTTCCGGACCCTTCTCGCCTACTAGGTAGGTTGTGCCACCAGTTACCGGACCGCCTGCAGCTTTACCGCCACCAAAGACTTTATCAATCAATCCGCCAATACCTTTAACGATTGGATTGTTTTTAACCAGATTTATGATGCTCTTGATGCCGTTTACCACATCAGTAATAAAACCAACCAGATCGGCAAAGCCACCAACCAAACCGCCTATCAACTTGCCGATTACCTTTACCGCTGCGCCTAGGATTTCTCCCAAAGCAGGTGCGAGTGTTTCGGCTACGAACTCGGCAACTGACTTAAATAATTTGAAAAGTGGTTTTAACTTCTCTTCATTGTCCTCGATAGCAGTTGCAATCGAATCAAATGCATCGAATAGTCCCTCGATAATTGGCGTTACATATGCAGTAATACCTGGAATGACGGTCTCTGAAAGAAACTCCCACCAAGTTTCAATAATTGGAACAATGTCGTCCTTAAATATTTTTGCTAAGTCTGTAAAAACTGGACCAAGTTTTGTTCCAACCTTGTCCGAAATATCTTGGATGGCTGGGACAACCTTGTCCACAAATAAAGTGACCATTGGAGTAATGGCATCGAGAATAAAGGAGCCTACTGTCTCCTTGCCTTCATCAAAGACAATCTTTAACCGATCCATCTTTCCAGCAAAGGTTTCAGCGTTGGCTGTTGCCTGTCCTGCAAATGTATCTGAAAGAGCTGCAGTTGCTGCATCAAAATCCTTGGATTTAATAATGTCCTCATCGATGCCAACGCCTAAACGCTTTAAGGCTCCTAGGTTGCCATCGTATGCCTTGCCTAGCGCCTCAGATACTGCGCCTAAATCCTTGCCAGTACCTGCAGCAATATCTAACGCAAGAGTCTGTAACTTCTGGGCTTCCTCAACGTCCTTAGTTGAACGCACCAGGCGGTCAAGGCTTGGACGGAGTTCATCATCTGTAACGCCTTTAGCCAAAGAGGTTTTAAGGATGTAATCTTCAGTAGCCTTAATCTGTCCCTCAGTTGCGCCTGTAACATTCTTTAGAGAGGTTGCTAAACGTAACTGTGCAGCTTCATCTTCAATCGCAGCCTTAACGCCATCAATTGCTAACTTGCCAGCGTAGGCAGTTGCAGCGACACCTGCAGCAAGAAAAGCAGCACCTGCAACCTTGCCGAAGTTGTCAATCTTATCGCCAAAGGTTTGAACATCTTTAGAGCCAGTATCCAGGCTTTTCTTTAGGTTATCGACATCTGCAAGGATGGAGAGTTTGAGAGTTCTATTACCTGCCATTAGTCCCACTCCTTCAAGATGCGATCAAATGCTTCCTCCCATTGCTTGATGAGATCCGGCTGGATCGCTCGCAATGTAGAGTAAATAAAGTAACCGGAGTTACCTTTGCCCTTCTTTGGTGTACGGGTTGGAAACTGCTTGAAACGATTAGAGCCAAACTCCATACCGTAAAGCAGATCCAAAGTTGTACCGCCACCTGAAAACTTTTGACGAGCAAAGCCGTAAGAAAACTCACCGACCTTACTGGACTTACTTATCGAAACTCCATCAGCAATACGACGAGCAGCAATACCTGAAACCTCGCGAGTCGCTGCCGTTTTCTTAATCTGTTCAGAAGCATATTCAGCAAGAGCAGATGATTCCTTTTTAGCAGCTTCAACAGCTGCCTCATCCATGGCTTTAAAGGCTTTGATGATTCCACGCAATTCCTGCTTATCATAACTGATTGGGTCAGTTGCCATTGCGCTCCTCCAATACCTCTATTGCCGTAAGGATATCCTCAGCGGATGTCCACTCGCTCATAGGAATCTGAGTTGCTATCGCTAACTCGACTAGGAGTCGGCTGATACTTCCTCGCTGATGGCTTTTGGGCTATCAGTGCCTACTTCAATATCAACAATAGATTCCATCCAAATCTCAAGAGACTTAGTTGGCTTACCACCTGCCTCGCGCTTCATAGCGCTATGTGCAACAAATAGCAAGTCATACATTCCTGAAAATTCGGTGATGGACTTTTTGTTAGCCATTTCCCATTTTGCAAAATCAGGCGGATAGGCGATGTAAGTCGCCTGATCCCCTGACGCGTATGTAATTGTTATTGACTTTTTCATCTTTGCTCCCGTTTGTTAGATGTTTAGAATGTTTCGGCAGGTGTTCCCACGACTGTAAGAGTCCATGAGTCAGTCTGTGCGCCAGGTGCTCCACCGCCTACGGATGGAAATACCGGCAATACATTAAACGCAAATACCGCACCAGTAACTGCAGTTAATGAAACTGCAAGAGTTGTGTTTGGTGCTGATTCGCACGCTGTCCACATTGCCTCAAATAGTGATGAAGCTGCGCCCCAGTCTGCAAGTAGATCAATAGAGAGTTCCCATTGGTCATCAACGTGCTTATAAGCCTTGCCATCGAGTGTCTGATACACGTCAATAGTTGGTGAGTTTGTGAGTGTGACGCTAGTCGTCTGCGCATCGTAATTTACCGTTGCAATAGTCAGGACTAGGTCGCGCCCCGTGATTACGGTTGTTGGCATGATTTCTCCTTATGCTGTCTGCGTGTACCAGGTGGACACGCGTATATCTGCGACTAGCAATGTACTAGCGCCTACTGTTGTAACTGTTGGTCGGTCTACCGCCTGGACTTCATATCCATTTGGTATGACCGCCACAACACTTGTTATAAGTTGCTCAATATTATCGAGTGATGCTGGGTTACTATTGTAAGCAACGCAGCAAGTAATCGTCATATTGATCTTGCATCGAAAGGTTCCCTTGCCAATGGTGTCAAACTCCAAGTATGGAGAATCCGGTACGACAACAACTGCAGGCGCTGGAATCGACTCAGGAACGTATGCAAATACGTTTGCTGAAACCCCAGCGAGAGCAGTAGCAAGAGGAGTACGAACAGCCGAGAGAATTGTGCTTGGCATTACTGCGCCATTGTCTCGACATCGATGTATGGACCAAGCAAGCCCACGACACGGTTGAACAAGCTGCGTCCCATGCGATAAGGAGACGGAGCGAAATCTACGCCTTCAATCTGTCCGCCTGGAGCAGTACGAGATTGGAATACTTCAACTGAAACTACGATGATTGCGGATTCGACCGCAGCAACGCCGACATATGTAGCAGCGCCTGTAAGTGTTGCGGATCCGCTAGGAATGACGTTGCGCTCGACGACATCGGCATTAGTGATGTTTGCTGTAAATGTGTACGCATCAACATCAGCATTGACTGTTCGAGTGCCGTTAAATGGAGATCCGCATCCTGCGATGACAACTGATTGTCCTTCGGTAAACTCATGAATACCTACTGTCGTAAAGGTCGCGATATTATCACTCAGCGAAACCTTGGCAACTGGTGAAGCAAAAGTAGTAAGCAATGGCAAAATAACTGCCTCAGATGTATCGATAATGTCATCAAGATAAGCATCTGAATAAAGAGCAGACGAAACACCAAGCACACTTCTCAACTGTGTTGCTGTAATGATACTTGGCATTTCGTCCTCTCTAAACAACTGCCCCGGAGATCGGGAGCAACCCCCGGGGCATGATTAAGTGATTAGGCTACGTTCAACTTACGGAACGCTGCTGGGTAACGGTTTACTACGCAAACATATGCGTATAGTCCGATTTCAACCTGACCGTTTGCTACGACGTTAGCGCGTAGTTCGATCTTGTTGCTCTCATGGAAACGCATTGCATTTGATGGGTAAACCAAAGCGTGCTTTGCGTTTGCATCGTCACCTGTGTAGTTAGCATCAACAACAAGTCCTAGACCTGCTACTGAGCCCGCTGTTGAGCCTTGTGTGATAAGACCATTAGCGTTTGATGGTGCTGCTGCTGCGTATAGTGGACGACCTGAGCCATCAACTGCACCAAGCAAACCAGCGAAATCGATACCATCCTCGCCACCTGTGTTTGCAACAAGTAGACGGTTTGGTGTTGAGCGCATTACGCCAAATGAATCAGCAATACCCTTTGCGATTGACGCGTAGATTGTTGCTGCAGATGACTGTGTTGCGTTCTGTGCTGCAATCTGAGCTGCGTATGCATCTGTCTTGATTGCGTAGGATTCAGCCAACTCGCGCAAATACAGGTCTAAAAATCCTGGGTCGCTGCGATCGAGCAACTCGACGTCCAGAATTCCGGCGCCCGCAAACTTGACTACAGTATCCTCTTGAAACGTGACTGTAGTGTCTGATGATGAGAACTCTGCTCCCTCTGCAGTAACTGCAACGGTTGCCTTTGTTCCCAACTTAGGTGTAAAAACTTTCATGCCTGATGCTGGGAGTGCAGCGCGCTCGATTGAATCGATGAATGGACGTGAGTTATCAATTACGCCGATAACATCCTTTAGGTAGTTAGGTGGAACCATACCTGTGTTCTCAGCAACTGTTGCAACCTGTAGAGCAGCAACAAGATCGCGTGCATCTGCGTCACCGCGTGATGCTTGGATCTGTGCCATTGCGAACTGTCCCGCTGTTACATCTAGGTTTACGCGTGGGTTTGTGTAAAAGACTGGACGTGTTGTCGCAGCTGTTACATCTGACTTTGCAGCTTCAACCGTCTCGGTTGATACTGCCTCTGAAACGGTTTCTGACACTAGGTCATCTCCTTCGGTCTTAGGTTCCTCAATTTGAGGTTCCGGGGTTGATTCGGTTGCAGCGGTACCAGGTGTTTCAGTAGCTGCGACCTTTTCCACTTCCGCACCTGGGATTGCTCCCTCAGTTACGAGTGAAACTTCAATTAACTTTGATGCGCTGATAGCCATGACGCCATCCTTGTTATCCCACGCATCTACTTCGACGCCAACGCTGAAATCTGAACGAAGTCCAGTTGCAGCTTCTTCCAAAGCATCATTGCCAGCAGTTGTTTTTGCGATCTTGAATGATGCAGTTATTCCTGTTTCATCTTGTGACCATTCGACCAACTTGCCTAGAGGCTTTGTGCGGTTATGTTCTAAAACTAATCTTGTGTTCTTGCCAAACTCGATTGAGTTGGGTAGAAACTTTGTGCGACCAGCAGATGTATTACCTTCTGCGTCCCATTGCACAATTCTTCCTGCAATAATGCGTGTTTCAGCATCTGATGCAGTAATTGTTACCGGCATTGTTATTTTCATGTGTCGATTAGATCCTCTTCTTCGCGAATCTCTTGAATGCTCATTGCAC
>Ga0247723_1001781_pt1 | contig 12187 bp, 28 predicted proteins | sample MSEWelMarce5H_FC_FD_189079 | JGI IMG/M metagenome (GOLD analysis project Ga0247723, IMG submission 189079) | Subsurface sediment microbial communities from gas well in West Virginia, United States - MSEEL Well Study Marcellus 5H_FC | ecosystem: Environmental > Terrestrial > Deep subsurface >...
CAATCAAGTATTGGAACGCCCATTTCCAAACTATGATTGATGAAAAAGCAGCAGCCACAGACACTATCCCTTCTGCTTGGCGTGCTGGCGGTCGCGCCACCAAAGCGTATCCGGAAAAAGAAAACGATATTTGGTGGCAAGACAACGGACCACAAATGGTTGACAACTTCATCCAATGGTGGAAAAATAATAAATGGTCAGTGTGGAATCACAATGGTATTCTACAAGTTGAACCAGAATACAATGTGATGTTCGGTGATATACTTGTCAAATCTTTTATTGATCTTATAGCTGTTACACCTGATGGTGATATTGTTATTGTTGATTATAAGTCTGGTGTTTATATGCCTGACACAAATATGCAGTTAGGTTTATATGCTTGTGCTGTCCAAAGCGTAACCGGTGTTAGACCAACAAAAGGTTACTTCTATAACGCCCGTCAAGGTATTATGGAAGACGCAGGGGACCTGTCGCGTTGGACAGTGCAACTATTTACAGAACTATTTGCACAGTTTGAGAAAGGGATTCAGGCAGAAATTTTTTTGCCAAATCTTGGAATGATGTGCAAGTCCTGTTCTGTTAAAGATTATTGCCACGCTTACGGCGGGGAGCTGGCAGTAAAGTATGACCCACTTGCCACTCTATAGAGAAGGAAAAGAATGAGCGCAGAAACACCAGGAGTGAAGACACAACTTAACTTCAAAACCTCACAAGGTACATTAGTTAATATTTATCTTTACTCTTATGATGAAGAAGAAATCAAAGGTGCACTAACAGCGATTGCTAATGTGACACCTGAGATTAATGCAGTGGAAACACTGTACAATGCACAAGGAACTTTGAAACAAGCTCTTGGTGCTACACCTGTTGAACAACCACGCACACAATCAGCACCTGCTGATGGTGCTAAAGCTTGTAAACACGGTGAGATGAAATTCCGTACCGGTTCATCTGCTAAAGGACCTTGGAAGGGTTATTTCTGTCCTTCACCAAAGGGCACAGCAGACCAGTGCGAACCACAATTCATTAGATAATTATTAGGGAGTAGAAGTGTTAACCATTAAGCAAGCTGCTGTGCGGCATCTTGATGAACCACAACTGCTCCCTGATATTTTTCCTTCACTAAAAAAAGAAGGCATAAGGTTTAGACGCGGTCAGGTAACAATGATTGCTGGTCAACCTAACTCAGGTAAATCTTTACTTGCACTTTTTTATGGTATTAAAGCTGAGGTGCCAACGTTGTATGTGTCTGCTGACACTGACGCTTACACCACAAGTATTCGTGCTGCTGCTGTTGTAACAGGGCATATGGCAAACACTATTGAAGAATCGTTTAAGAATGATGGACAACAATTTTACACTAAAGAACTTGCATCATTGAAACATATGGAATTTTCTTTTGACCCATCACCAACATTGGATGATGTTGATCTTATGGTTAAAGCTTATGGTGAAAAGTATGGTGAGTGGCCTCACCTAATTATTATTGACAACCTTATGAACGTGTCCGCTTTGCACGACAACGAGTGGACTGGTATGCGTGACATTATGAAAGCCTGCCATCACATTGCTCGCGAAACAGATTCAGCTATTTTTATTTTGCACCATACTTCTGAGGCTGAGGGTGAGCCAACACGTCCACCATCAAGACGTGCCATTCAAGGTAAAGTTTCACAACTACCTGAAATGATTTTAACTGTTGCAATGGAACCTGAGTATTCAGAGTTTCGTATTGCTTGTGTTAAAAACAGGTTTGCTAAACACTCAGCAATGGGTGACAAATGGGTGGCATTAAAGGTTGATGCTAGTCGTATGACATTGAAAGACGAAGACCTTATGCAACAGGCTTTAAGATTTCAAGGAGTGAAAATAGATGGGTAAAGGTAAAGGTTTAAAACCTACACCAGTTAAATCTTCAATTGGTGACAGAGCAAATGGTAAAGCAAGAAAAAAGAATCCTAAGAAACCACGTAAAACAGGTCGCACCATTGGTGGATATTCTCCTGCAAAACTAGCCATCAGGGCTAAGAAAAGATCAGGTAATGTCAGCGAAGAATAAAGCCAAAGGTTCAAAGTTTGAAACAGATGTAATGAAATGGTTACGATCTAAAGGTTACACTGCTGAACGTTTACGTCAAGCTGGTGCAAAAGATGAAGGCGACCTAGTAGTTTACGTTGCTGGTACACCTTATTTGTTTGAGTGTAAAGCAACGAAGAAGTTTGATTTGCCCCAGTTTTGGCGTGAGTTACAAGCAGAAGTTATTAACTATGCTGAAGCTAGAGGGATAACTGTTGGACCTATTGGTTACGTTGTTGTCAAAAGACGCAACGGTGGTATTGAAGATGCTTGGGTTATTCAATCATTAGACCAATGGAGTAAACAATATAAACCCTAACAAACACGACCTTGAAACTGTAGTCAAATACTACGGTGGACGGGTAGGAACAAGCACAAGGTGGCAAGCCACCAAGTGTGTAATACATCCTGATGCACACGCATCAGCAACCGTGAACATACGGGAACAACTTTACAGTTGTTTTGTGTGTGATCTTTACGGTGATGTGTACGAACTGATTAAGAAAAAGGAAGGGATAGAGTTCAAAGATGCTGTCGCTAGAGCAGAAAGCATTACTAACGGAAACCGCAGCACAGTACTACGAAGCACTAAACGCAGAGACAGCCTCTTACCTCAAATCAAGGGGAATAAGCAAAGAGGTGGCCGCTACATTCCTGCTAGGTACAGTGACTGATGCTGCACCTGGACACGAACACGCTGTTGGTGCGTTAAGTATTCCTTACCTTACTAAAGCAGGTGTTGTTGGTATTAAGTTTCGTAAAACTGATGGTGGTCAACCTAAATACATTTGGCCAACAGGGCAGAAGATTGGGATGTTTAACGTTAATGATTTAAGTTTGGACACAGAAACTATGTGCATCTGTGAGGGTGAGATTGACACAATAATTTTGTCAGGGATGTGTGGTATACCTGCTGTGGGTGTGGCTGGTGTGACACAGTGGAAAGACTGGTTTCCTATGATGCTTGAGGGATACAAAAGAATATTTGTTTTTGCTGATAATGATGTTAAAGAAGATGGCCGTAACCCTGGTATGGAACTGGCTAAAAGGATTAAAGAAGATTTGAACAGTGCAGTAGTAGTTAACTTACCTGAGAACAAGGATGTTAATGATGTGTTTTTGCGTGATGGTGCTGATTGGTTTAAGGAGAAGATAGCGTGACAACAATCATTGGCATACAAAAACCAGACCACTGTTTACTCATTGCTGACTCACGTGTAACAGATGACAGTGGAAGAACCTATTCACATCACGCAGTAACCAAGATAACTAAACGTGGCAAATACCTTATTGCAGGTGCAGGAACAACACAACCTTGCGACATCATCCAACACATATGGAAACCACCAACACCAACACCAACCTCATACAAAGACCTATACCATTTTATGATTGCAGAAGTAGCAACCTCAATGCGTTTAGCTTTAACAATGAACGGTTACACACCTGACAAAGAATCAGATGAACCAGATTTTATATTTTTGATCGCATTAGGAGGCATCATCTTTGAGCTGGATGATTCCTTATCGGTACTAATGCGAGATGACGGTATCTATGGCATAGGTTCTGGTTCTCCTTATGCCATAGGTGCATTACAAGCAGGTGCAACTTGGAAACAAGCAATGCAAATAGCTGCACGAAACAATGTGTTCACAGCACCACCATTCATAACACATAAGCAGACAAAATGAGAAGAGAATTTGTTGGCGGACCAATGGATGGAACACAAATACCATTAGAAGATGATGATTTAACAGACGAAATACACATAGATATGATAAACTTAAATGGTACAATCACTGTTCACATTTATGTTGAAGACGAAGAAACAGGTAACTATAAATACGAAGGTGAATCTTCACCAGAAGATTTATATGAAGAGGAAGAAGATGAGGAATGAGTAATGACACAGCAGGAATGGGAACAGGTGCTAATGCTACTAATGAACCAGGGGTTCAAGATAGTGGCACACAACAAACAAACGGAAACAATAACCGTAAAGCTCCCACAAACTTTTTCTACGACCACCCAGCAGTCAAAGACCACGGAAGCGGCATAGCTTTAAATGATCTAACATCTTTTATGGAATCATTCAACGACTATGTGATGAGCCGTATCAAAGGTGTAGGTGCAGACCAATATATGAAATCAACAGGGCAACTATTTGAAACATTCACTGTCAAAGAAACAGTTGATGAGTTGCTCGCTGAGTTGGCAGACACCATTGCTTACACAAATTTTATTGCTATCAAAGTGATAGCACTAGCAAATGCAATTAAGGACAAATAATGTTTGGATTAAATGCGTTTGGTTACAACGTTATTTTTAAAGACGGTGAAGCAGTATGGGCTTCAATAAAACCTTTAAAACAAATTAACAAACAGATAAATAAGATGAAAAAAGAACGCCCAGGAGAATACACAATAGAAAAAATAGAGGGTTGGTTAACTAAATGAAACGCATAGTAGTGCTATCGGATATGCAAATACCATTGCATAATAAACCTGCAATAGAAGCAACGATTAAGTTTGTTAAAGATTATCAACCTGATGAATTGTTTTGTGTTGGTGATGAGGCTGATTGTTTAGCACCAGCACGCTGGTCAAAAGGATATGTTGCAGAACATTCAAACTTACAAAGAGATTTAGATGAGACTACTCGTATTATGGGTAGGTTTCGTAAAGCAATAGGTAACAAACCATTTCACCTTATGAGAAGTAATCACGGTGACCGTATACAAAGATACATTGAACGCGATGCACCAGCCCTTGCAACATTACGTGATTTGAAGTATGAAAAACTTCTTGGCTATCGTGATTTAGAAATTACTTATCATAATAAATTGTGGAACTTTGCCCCAGGTTGGGTAATGGGCCACGGCGATGAAGGCGCGACCAGCAGATACGCCGGTGGCACCGCAACAGCATTAGCAAAAAAGATTGGTATGTCAGTTGTATGTGGACACACACATAAACTTGGAATCATACATCACAACACATCATTCAACGGTAAACAAACCTCATCATTGTATGGGTTTGAAGTTGGAAACATAATGGATCTAAAACAAGCAACCTATCTAAAAGGTGGTTCAGCTAACTGGCAATCAGGATTTGGAATCCTATACATTGACAAAGGTAAAGTAACACCAGTACCAGTACCAATGATAGGTAACTCATTTATTGTAGAAGGAAAAGTATACAAATGGTAGAAGATAAATGGGTACAAGATGTTGTTGAAATAGCACAAACATCAGCGTACATAATCACAAGAAACTATAAAGGTTTCGCAGAAGCAGACGATGTCAAACAAGAACTACTTGAATGGTCATTGAAACGAAACGACAAAATACAAGAATGGTTATCACCAGACTTATCCAAACAAGAATACCGAATAGGAATCAAACGCTTAGCCAAAACATTTAACCGAATGGCAGACCGTTACTGTCGTAAAGAGAAGGCTAAGAAACTTGGTTATTCTGTGCACGATGAAGCATTCTATTCAACAGCAATGATAGAAGAACTTTTACCAATGGCATTCAGTTCAAACATCATAACCAAAGACCCTGCAACAGAATACGTTTCCAACGGTGGCGGCGACCCTGCAACAGCTGGATCATTCCTTGCCTCAATGTATGATATACGAATAGCGTTACGCAATCTAACAATTGAAATATATGAGATGATGCGAATGCACTACGAAGATGGTTTAACCTTGGAACAAATAGGTGAATACTTTAACATAGATAAATCAACTGTGAGTAGGAAAATTAACACAGGTATCAAACAGATGAGTAAAGAACTTGGTGGTGAATCACCTTGGGTTTAAGAGTTTACACAGGTGGAACGTTTGATTTGTTTCACGTAGGGCACGTAAGATTATTGGAACGTTGCCGTGAAATATCAGGACAATCTGGAACGGTGATAGTGTCATTAAATACCGATGAGTTTATTGAACAATATAAAGGTAAACCACCAATAATATCTTACCAAGATAGGGCGGAAATATTATTGTCTTGTAAATATGTTGACCAAGTTATACCAAACTTTGGTAACGAAGACTCTAAACCAGCAATCGTTGAAGCATCACCAGACATAATTGCAATTGGTTCAGACTGGGCACTTAAAGATTACTACAAACAAATGGACTTTGAACAAAGCTGGTTAGATAAATTAAACATAAGTTTAATCTACATACCATACACACAAGGTATATCAAGCACAGAAATTAAAGCAAGACTATGAACATACTCATAGCCACAACACCTGAACGTGAACATTGGTTAACTGATTGTCTTAAATCTTTTGGCACAACACCTGTAACAGTACGCTCAGACTATGGCTTTGAGTTAGGTAAAATTAAGTGGGCTTATGAGAATACTAATTGGGATAGATGGTGGTTTTTTCAAGACTCTGTGATAATTAAAGACCAAAGTTTTTTGCAAACAGGTTGGCGCAAGGGTACATCTGTACCATTATCTAATTCTCCAACAGCGTTTGGAATGTATTTGGGAATCTATTCACGTGCCACATTGGACAAAGTTGGTATACCTGTTGCTCAAAGTAAAGAAGATGCAATCAGACACGAAGTTGAATGGCATTTAGATTATTGTCGCCACGAACCTGTTGAAGTAATGTTTCCTGAACTAACAGACCATAATGCTAAAGGTACAAAGGAACATCACGGACGTATTAACCTTGTGTTAGAGAACGATTATCTTATAAAATATAAAGGAACTTGGACTTGATAAACAACGGATTGTTTACCAGTAAAACAGATCAATGGGCAACACCCCAAAATTTTTTTGACAAATTTAATGCCCAATACAATTTTGAACTAGATGTGTGCGCTGATAAAACAAACCACAAAGTAGAAAAATATTATGATGAACAAGACAATGGTTTGATACAACCTTGGGCACCATACAGATGTTGGATGAACCCACCATACGGACGTGTTATAGGTCATTGGATGAAGAAAGCGTATGATGAATCACAACTTGGTGCACTTGTTGTGTGTTTAGTTCCAGCTCGCACAGACACAAAATGGTGGCACGATTATGCGATAAGGGGGGGGTAGAATTTATTCGTGGTCGTCTAAAGTTTGGTGATAGTAAAAACTCTGCACCATTTCCAAGTGCAGTAGTAGTATTTAAGCCTTTTTCAAATCCCATTTCTTAAAGAATAGTTCTTCATCAACCTTAGTCATAGCCATAAGTTCTTGATTGTCTCTTGTTAATTCGTTGCCGTGAATATGTCGCACCATAGCTGGAACGTGCACAACACCTTTACTGTTACGTGCCTGCATATCAAGATCCCTGTCACCATACCACCATTTATAGTTCTCATCAGGTCTGATACCAGATTTAACATCAATGACCCAACAGTAACCACATACATATCCTTGGAACGGAAATGGATAACCAAGCACAGCACCGGTGCCTTTCATAACCTCAGCGATACGGCGCAAAGGATTATTAGCTATCTCAACATCATCATTTAACACAGCAACATACTCAGCACCACGCTCAACAGCATAATCAATACCAGTGTTCCACCACTTATGAATATTAAATTCACCTGTGTATTGTAGGTTTATCGCGTTGTCAATGTCCTCATCAGGTAAAGTACGCACAAGTATTCTTTTACTTGGCTCAATGTCGCACTCTTTGAATATGTCTTGCAAGTATTGTGTGCGTGCACCTGTTGGAATAACCAACCACAAATCAATCATTAACAACCTTCTCAATCCAATACTGATCATAATCTTCAGCAGAAAATATAACATTAAGATCCCGTTCACCAGTATCGTGACGGGTAGTAAACTCCGGTGCTATACCACCCAGCACAATAGCTGGGATCAACAACAACCCATCATTAAACCTAAAACAAATCCTGTGTTGCGCGTTGTCGTTGTATGGTGGAGCAATAATAATCTTTTGCAACTTCTGAAACGGAAACTTTGCAGGCATAGAAGCTGGTTGGTTCAACCATTTAATTTCCAGATCACCAATATAGTTTTCCCTACCATTATCTCGTCTGCGTTGAACGTGATAGTCGGTAAAGAAAAAAGGTGGTGTGCCATAGAAAACCCAATCAGGGTAAATCTCTTTGATAGCGTCAGTTACTTTCGTTGAACGCCTTTCGTCACCCCATACTTGCCGTATTGGTTCAAGACTCATCTATCACACCTTTTCCGTTACACTTAGGGCAAATAAGATTTGCACTTAACATAAATATCAAAATACTTCCTATTCCTTTACAAGATGAACACCATTTATCAGTACCAACCATTTTGCTTGTGATGTTCAAGAGCTTTAACCCAACTTCCATATCTCATCATAACATATTTATGTGAAGCAATAAGTTGAATACGATAATCAGCAGACTTCTCAATACCAACTTGTTCCCAAGTCTGATCTAACAACTGACCCAAACCATACGCTGTTGAACGTTTATTTTGTGCTTCACTATTCCAAGATGACTCCAACATAATCAGTTCGTGCAACGCCTCATACTCTTTAACTGACACCATAGACCGAGCATAACTTCTAGCACTATCAGGTACGCGTTGTTGTTGTTTAATAGGTGCAGACACATAACCATTATGCGCGTTATCGTTGCCCTCTAACGGCTCATCTGTGGGTATCATAAGAGCAAACCCAATACCAACTATCAACATACCGATCACAAACTTTAGCTCCATTTACCACTCCTATTCCTAATCTTGTACCTGTCCGGTTCATTAGTGCCACCCCAAATACCTTTTATTTCAGGGTCTTTCAACGCAAACTCCAAACACTTCTGTTTAAGTTCACATTTGTTACATAATCGTTTCGCGCTTTGCGCTTCCAAGTATTGTCCTTTTCGGGGAAAGAATAATTCAGGATCAACCTCAGCGCACAACGCCCCTTGCCAAAAATTTTTTCTTATCAGCTCCAACTTGTTTCCCCAATGCTTGTTGTAGTTTCCATAACATAACAGCTTCCTTACCTAACTTAACAATATGTTTCGGGGGTTTCATCTTCGTTGCCCCCAAATTAGATACATTAGGACAATGCTACCCATTATGATGTAACTATACAGCGTTTCCACTATTGTTCCTTTCAATCACACGATCACAAGTAGCTATGAACTCTTCCACAAGTTCAATCATACTCATATCATCTAACTCCTCTTGCGATTTCATTTTGTTTCCTCCTTATTGCACTCGTTATTGCAGGTGCAATACCAATCTTTATTGCATATTGCACACAACTCTTTATTCATCAGCACTACCCACATAATCAGGTTCAAGAGTTATTTCGTAATCATCAAAATAATCTTTAGCCGTTTCCAATCTGTCGTTAGCTTGATCTGACGCTTCGTCAGCACTATTAGCTGACACGGTTAGCCAAACTTTTGCCTCAACTTTGTACACATTAGCCATTACTTTATCCTTTTCAGTATCGGTTTAGTATTGTTAGGCACATCAGGTATTTCCATTAGTGCGTCCCATAACACCTGTTGGTTTAAGATGATTGAGCGTAACATATTTTCTAGCCTGTCAAAGCGTTCATCTTGCGTCATTAAAATACTCCTCTGTTGCACAAGTTTCGCATTGAGCATAATCCCATTTAACGCTGAAACTATCTTTTTTATTTTTACAAGTAATACAAGTAACATCAGTTGTCATATGTATCAACCTCATCATTGTAGTTAGTTTCAATCTGGTCGTGCATAGCCTTATCAAACTCGGCATCATTACAATTACGGCAACCATACCCCGACCAAGACGTGCCACAGCATAAAATAGCGTTCTCAATAGTATTCATTATGCGTTCACCTCGTCTATAACGTTACCAAAGGTGTCAAGTAATTCGTTACTAAAAGTATTAACCCATAGTTCCTCACCACATATGCACCATACCAAAGGTTGCCCACAATCTATGCAATAATCTTTCATCACGCACTCACCATTATAAAATTGTCACAATCCTTATCATCTACCCCACACTTGTAGCAATAAAGAGAATAGTGGTCGTCAGGGTGATTAGGACAATCTGTCCACTCACCTTTGCGTTTGCAAACAGCACAAAATAAATCATCATTTTCGTCTGCTATAAACTTAGGTAAATCATTATTCATTATGCGTTCACCTCGTCTGTTACATACTCCATACTCAAAACAGCGTCCTTATGAGTATCAACCAACTGAGGACTAATAAAACGATCCGTAATAAACTCCTCAATGGTCGCAGAAGTAACAGGATAATCCATAGCTGACGCTTTAATTTCAGGCATTAGTTTATCTATATCGTATGTAATAGAGTATGTCATTTTTAATTTCATTACGCGTCCACCCCATTATCACTCAACACAATACGAACAGCGTCATTAAAATCATCTGTCGTAGCCCAACTATCCATAGTCTCAAAAATCTGAGTCATCATTTGATCAGTAACCTTGGTTTTGATGTCGTCACCCAAATAGTCAAGATCGTTCCTTGAATAAACATCAAAAAATATGTCGTCATCAAGGTTGTAATTTTTTTGTAATACTTTTATTGCGTCTTTTACTTTCATTATTGCACATCATCACAATAAACGAAACCAACCATTTCCAACTCATCAAGTAAGTCAAAAAGATTGTCCCAAATCTTATTCATACCAGAGGTTGTTTGGTTAGTATATTGAACAGCTTCTTTGTATTCGTGTATATCTGTTACTTTCACTTTCATTTGCTATCCCTAGCCTTTCTTTAATTAGTAGCTTGTGCCACTAAACCCATTGTCCTTACGCGTTGCCGTTGTAGTCAAGCACATTTATATAACAATTTTATAACAATCAACAACTATGCCTATTAGCCAACTTAACAGCCTCTTTATAAACCAACATACCCCGAGCTGATATAGCCGTGGTGTAAAAATCACACTTTTGACACCATATTATGTACGGGTGCGATCCGTTCTCACGCGTTATCGTTGTCCCCTCACGCAAAATCGCGCGCTGTCGTTGTCGTCTCACAATCTTTTATCCCTTTCAATAAGTAGGTGAGAGACGCGTTAGGGGCGCGTCCCTCTCGTCAATAAATCCTTTAGATTATCCCTAAACCTTGCCCGATCTTAACCACAACTACAGCCAACGCCCTCAATATCGCGTAACCCATAGCGAGGAATAGTAACGCGTTCACAATGTCCACAAATACCTCACCCCTAGGGGTTAGCTTTATGTCGTTACGCATTAGCCAACACCTCGGCCTTGAACATAGCCAATGCCTCGCGTTTTGTGTAGTAGTAATACCTACGGCTAACCCAATAGCCCCCAACAATGTCGGACACAACCCACGCACCCTCATAGTTTTTTTCTATTGTCATACTTTATCCAATCCGATCGCCTACCCTAAGCGATCAAGGAAACCCCCAACGCTCACCGATTGGGGGCAACCTTGACTAATTAGGCGTAAATTATGCTTTCCAACTTTTCCAACACATCAACACCAAAAACACGCAAAAGTTTATCCGTGTTTTTCTTAATAGCCTGATAGGTCTTAGTTGTGTTCTTATCCCACCCGAACTCATCACCAAAATCATCTAGCCCGTTTTTGATACACATCAGGTCACTAATCAGGCACTCCATAACCCCGTCAAGAGTAGGCGCGTTCTTAATGCCTCGCCCTTGATAAAACCACAAGCCCATAGTGCGCCCCTCGTAAGATATTTTTACCCTGTAATGAAAAGAGTTTTTCCACATCTCGGGGGCGTAATCGTTCCAATCCTCACGGCTTGAAAACTTAACACCTAACCCGTCAAGATAACTTTTAATATCTTGTTTTTCTGCTGTAATCATTATTTATCCCTATCCCTAACCAACGCACGCCTTGCGCGTTGTCAATGCCCTCATAATACCAAAAAAGCTAGGCAATTATGAGATGAAAGGCACTAGACACGATCACCTAGTGCCAATCAACCAACAACTATCCCTTAAAATCCAACCTCTCCACCTCTTGATCGTCACCCTCAAGGGTCACACAACGCGTTCCGTCCTCATTAACCCACAACCTGAAACGAGCACCACATACGCACAAATCGTCCAAATCGTTCAACAACATCATTTCCGAGTCGTCACGAGTCACAC
>Ga0247723_1001782_pt1 | contig 12186 bp, 12 predicted proteins | sample MSEWelMarce5H_FC_FD_189079 | JGI IMG/M metagenome (GOLD analysis project Ga0247723, IMG submission 189079) | Subsurface sediment microbial communities from gas well in West Virginia, United States - MSEEL Well Study Marcellus 5H_FC | ecosystem: Environmental > Terrestrial > Deep subsurface >...
GTATCCCTTTCCAAGCTCGGCACCGGGTTTTCCCCCTTCGTCCTTTCGGTCTATCCAGGTTCCTGGATTTCCCTTGAACATATCTGTATAATAAGTCTTATAGACTTTACCCGACTTGTCCTGCTGATCTCCTGTCTCGGTCTTATCTTCTTTCCAAAGTAGTCTATATCCAGGCATTCCGCCAACAACAGAGTCCTTGATGTCTTCGACTTTAGTAACTTGCTTTCCTTTTAGAACAGTGTTTATTCGACTAGTCAGCCAATCCCATCTTTGATCTGCAGATTTACCTTTTAGTAGATCTAGGTCTAGACCTTTTTTAGCCCAATCGGGTAGGTTTCCACCAGTACCAGGTTTAGCTTCAGCTTCCTTTTTAGACTGTTCAACGTCGTTGAAGTATTTAGACCACACCTCATCTTCGGTTTTAATCTCTCCCTCTTTGATGTGTTTAACCTCTAGGAAATCCTTGAAGTTGCTTAGTTTAATCCTTTTCATTTAATCCTCAGATTTATTTTTTTGGCTTCTGGACAGAAGAGAGAAGACAACAGAGTTGATCATAACGCAGCATCCACTGATTAGGAATCCGCTACCGATAATTTGAACCGGAGCAGGACAATCCCAAAGTGGAGAGGTTAAAGATCCAAAATAGGAGAGAACCCCCATTAGAACTCCAACCCAAAATCCTGAACACTGAACGCAGGTAAATAGCTTTCCTAAGAAAGGAAGTTGAACAAGGAAATAATTTCTAATTTCCTGGAGGATAGAGCCGTTAACTAAAATATCGGTAATTCCCCACCCAACTAGTATGTAAATCAAATAGTCCATAAAGTACTGTATATATCCAAGTCGTCAGGGACAAAATGTCCCCGCTTAGGCAAGAGACATGTCGAACTCTTTCAAGATGTCCAACTGGTGTGGGGTCAAATTCTTAGGAACCGTAACGTCCATCATGACCATGATGTCCCCTCTAAATTCTCCTCCCATCTCAGGAACACCCTTCGACTGTAGTCTGAAGACTTTACCAGACTGGGTTCCGGGCGGAACTTTAATTTTATAAGTTCCTGATCCTTCCGGGTTTGGAATTTCAATCTCTGTTCCTCCACAAGCTTGGTAGAAGGAGATAGTTTTATGACAAACTAGGTTTAGGTTGTCTCTCTTGAAGAAGTCGTTTGGAATTTCTGCAACGGTAACAACTAGGTCACCAGGGGCAGATGATCCCTTTCCAGCATCTCCCATTCCGGGAACAACAAAGGACATTCCGGAAACACTTCCTTTAGGGATTCTAACCTCGACCTGATCCTGGATTCTCTGGGTTCCTTCCCCTCTACATGTATTACATGGGGACTTTGGAATTTTACCTTCACCCTGACAATTGTAGCACATCTCGTCCATAGCAATCTGCCCGAAGTGGGTGTTGACAATTTTTTTGATTACTCCGGATCCAGAACAGGCAGTACAGGTGTTCAGGTCGGCGTTATTAGCTCCGGTTCCGTTACACGGGTTACACCTAACTCTTCTGAAGATATTTGCCTTCTTGACAGACCCATTGAGAACTTCGTCAAGGGAGACCATAATTCTCGCATTGATATTCTTTCCTAAATTAGCGCTGGTGAATCCGGTTTTTCTAGGACCCCAGTTAAAATCAAATCCAGGGGACTTGAAAAAATCGCTAAATGCACCACTAGAGTTTCCGAATGGATTTGGGTTGTCGTAGGAAGACTTTTTCTGGGGATCCCCTAACGTCTCGTATGCTTCTGAAATTTCCTTGAATTTTGTCTCTGCAGATGGGTCTTTTCCAGCTTTATCTGGATGATACTTCATTGCTAAATTTCTGTAGGCCTTTTTAATCTCGTCGGGGGAAGCATTCCTCCCCACTCCTAAAATTTGGTAGTAATCTTTCATCTTAATTTTCTTAAATAGAAGATCTGAGCCACTCCTTTACCTCTTCTCCATCACTATTGTCTTCGGCCATAATCTTCTTCCACTTAGTTGTCATTTTTTTCTTCAATTTAACTATCTCAGAACAGATCTCGTAATTCTCCTCTTTCTCCCAGTATCTGATCATCTTCTTAGCAAACTTTTCTATCTGATCTTCGGTGTCGAAGATGAAAAGGAAATCTCTATCTTGAGTTCTAAGGGAGGATAAAAAAAGATCTTGGACTGCTCTGTCTATGTGTTTTTTCAGAACTTCGAACTGTGGATGATTTAACTTGTTGGTAAAATCTCCCCAACTGTCACTTTGAAAATATCCAATAGGTGGTAAAAGCATTTTAATTTTTTTCTTTAGTTTTTGCCTCGAGGTATCCGTATATATCCAAATACGTTGGCTGGTCGTATAAATCCTCTTTTGACAGATCCAATTTTTCCAGAGCTTCAGAAACTTCTTTGACCCCGAAATTCTCGATCAAAACATCAAATTTAATCTGGGCTTCCATCTCGTAGTCGATGGAGTACTTTGGGGCACCCTCGTCCTTTAGGTTTAAGATAGTGTCTTCAAACTTCTTTAGTCTTTCTAGTTCTTTTTTCCCGATCTTTTTACTCATGCAAGTACTTTTTCTATTTTAGTATTATATTCAAGAAGTGCTTTTTCTTTCATCTTCACTTCTAATTCTATATCGAAATCCATTCCATATGTTTCGATTTTTTCATACAGCCAGTCAGAGTGAGCAACTTCCTTAGATCCTGGATCCTCGTAGTTTCTCTTGGAATCAGAGTAGTGTGTGATTGCTGGTATTCCCTCTGGCCAGGTGGATAAACATAGTGCAAGTGCTTCTTCCTCAGTCTTGAACGAAGGATTACACTTGTTATGGAGATAGTCGAAGGTGATTGGGATGCCAATCTTTTTATGGACCATCTCGTAGAGATCTACAGAAGTGAACTGAGATTTTTTGTCATCGACTTCTACGACCAGTCTCTTTTTAACATTGTCGGACAAGAGATGGAAATTCTCGCAAAATCTTGCTGCAGCCTCCTCTTTAGTTGGCTGGGTTGTGTTGACGTGAATGTTGATTGGATAAAAGTGCGTTTGATCTAGACCCATTAAGTCCATGATCTCTGCATGTTGTCTTAGATCCTTCAACGCATTCTTTACTACGTCTTCTCTAACCGACGCTAGCACACCGTAAGGTGATGGATGAAAGGTTATCCTTTGTCCACCTCTTTTAGCTTCGTCACCGGCTTCTAATAAGGCCAGATGGATCTCTTCAAAGTGGGGGAGGTCTGTAAACTCGTATTCGCTGGCCCAGGGAAAGATATCAGAAGACATCCGATACATTTTAATTCCATGATCGTTGTTCCACTTGATGACCTTAACTAAATCCTTAGCATTTAGAAGTGCGGTCTCTGATGCATATATCAGTCCCTTTTCCATAAATGTCTTTTTGACCATCGATCGGTTTGTAGTAATCCGGTCTTCTTTCTTGCCCTCGCCAAGGGTCATATTTATACAGCAGTATCCATATCTTCTCATCATCTAAATATACGATCAGGAGAAGCTGGAAAGCCAGATTTTTCTAGGTCCGGATTCCTTTCCAAATGCCATCTCTAGCATCTGTCCGGACTTCTTATCCTTGATGATATTTACAACTCTCTTGTTCTTCATGACGTGCTCCCAATCATCCAGCGAAAGAGAACCAAGACCCTTAAGGTATCTGATTCCGGTTAGTTTCTTCTTTCCTGCTGCGTCCTTGAACTCTTGCAGGGAGTAGTAGTAAGACTTGGATCTGTCTCCGGCACTCACCAGAGGAGTTTCTAGAAAGTGAAGCATTTTCCTCTCGATGATCCAAGGGAACCAGTTGTAGAAAAGACTAATTAGAAGTGAAGTAATGTGGGCTCCGTCTGGATCCTGGTCCGTGGAGATAACAATCTTCTGGTATGGACAGGTCGTGTTTGGTGAATTCGGCTCAAGGTTTAGAATCTGCATAAGCTCAAGAATCTCCTTGTTGTCCGCTAGGTCGGAAAGCGATCTAGCATTTTTGATCTTTCCCTTCAGAGCATAGACTCCTTCTTTGGATGGATTTCTTTTTTGAAGAATAGATCCCATCGCAGAAAGTCCTTCTACTATAAAGAGTGATTCTGCAGTTCGAGAGGTTGGAGGGAAGTACTTATGTGAGTGCTTAACGTTGACCTTTCTCTTTTCTGCTTTTAGCTTCTTTACCTCTCCCTCGGTTCTTCTTTCTACGACCTTCTTTAGAATTCTCTTGTAGATGTCGGTCTTAAAGAACTTGTCCAGCTTATTTAGGATCGAACCTTTGATTGGTGGGGTAATTTCTTCCCTTGGGGTGACGAATCTAGTCTTATTTTGGTCACCGAATTTAACAAACTTCGGTGGTAGATTCAGAGAAATAAAGGTGTCGTAGAAGTGGTGTCCTAGACTATCGTCCAGCTTCTCGTTAATAAACTCGTTGACCAGTCTCTGGTGCATTCCTGTGCACATTGCTGAATTGACGAACGAGATTGATCCGCTGTTGTCATATTTTTCCCAGATAACTACCTCTCCAATAGGGGTTTCCAGAGAGAAGGAAGTCTTAGGAAAAAGGTCTCCGTTGGTGTCGATTAACTTTCCATCCCAGTACAATTCTATGTTCAAATTTTTAAGGACTGGGTCCCTTGAGATCAGTCTCTTTTTAAACATGATGGAGGATTTTAAGATCTCTTGATCCCATTTAGCTCTTCCGAATGTCTCCACTAGGGGCTCGAATGTGATCTCAGTTCCCTTCTCCATCTCTCCCTTGTGTTTTTTGATGATGGTTTTAGAGTCATTAGATTCAAAATCAATCCACTCTTTTTCGAAGTAGTGAGTCTCGTTCACCGAGACGATCTTGAATCTTCTAGACAGAACATTGGTCAATGCAACCCCCATTCCGTTGGTTCCTATCAGAGTTTCTTCGATCTCTTCGTTGTTGAAGTTAGATCCCGCTCTGAGCATCGAAACTGCTGTTTCGATGTTGGTCTTCCCAGAATCTTTGTTGATAGAAGTTCCTTTAAAGAACCCATTCCCGGTGTCTTTGACGGTAGCAGAATTGGTCTTTGGACTGATGGAGATCGTGATCGTCTTCATCTTTCCCTTCATCCTTTTAGCTTCGTCCACCGAGTTGTCTATCACCTCATTTAGGATTTTGTACATCCCAACCGAGATCGGCTTCTCTTCGTAGATGATTCTCTCTTGTCTAACAAGAGGAACTTTTTCGTCTGTTGATTTAACTGATCCAACATAAACTGTTGGACGGAGGAGAATGTGTTCTCTCTCGGATAATACGACTATTTCTTTACTCGACTCTTTGGCCATCTAATTTTATACTGAGAATCGCTTTTGAAGTTTCAGTTAGAGACCAACATCATAAAGGTCGGACATGAGATCAACTTCACCCTTCAGATTTTCAGGGAATTGAAGGTCTTTAAATTGGTCCATAGATTTAATCTTCTTCCAGACTGGCTTTAAAAGAACCGCCATCTTCTCTGGATTCTCGTCTATGTACTTTTGAATTCCTCCGTTGTGTCCTATTCGGTCTAGAACAAATTGGATCTGCTCTTCATCAAACCGAGAAAATTCTGGCATCTGAAGGAGAGACTGATAATATTCGATGCTCTCACTAGTTCCTGGAGTTAGATCGACGGACTTTTTGAGAATAGATTCATCCAGACCATTATCCTCGAGTTCAAGGTTGTCATAGTTTCTTATTCCTTCTAGAGAAATGAGTCTTGGATTTGTTGTAATAAATAATCCAAAGTCAGCATCCATAGGACCTTTGTCTATAGCTATAAGTCTTGTTTTGTAAAAGGTAAACTCCCCTGTTGTAGTCTCTACATAGTCGGTTTGGAATTCTTGCATAACATTGTCAGGAAGGAAATTACCATGTTCGACGTCTCTAATTCTAAACGGAAGGAAAGATCCCTGGTAGTCACTAAGGGCTGCCTGCCCCTCTATGTCGATAGTAGGTATCGACGTTCCCTGAACTTCCGTCCATCGGGACGGCTCAATAAAATAGTAGGGTTTTCCATTCTGTGTCAGATAATTTATATCTCCCTGAACTTCTTCCATAGCGCTGACGTCATATGCTCCATCTTCTAAAAACTCACTCCAGTACGTCTGATCAGATACTGCTTTGTCGGTAAGCTGCTGTAGGACTTTCTCCGGGTCTTCTCCTGACTGGACTCTCTCCCTGTATTCGTCGGTCTCCTCGACGGATGCCTCCGTAAATTCTCGGAATTCATCGGAGTCTAAATATTCATCTGCTGCTCTCTGAAGTCCTTGCTCGATGACCCACTCAGACATCTTGTCTCTGTCAGTCTCTACGATCACATCTATCTCTACCATCATGGAATCTGCCAGTCTCTTCATCTCAGGTGTCATGACAGGGCTTCCCTCAGATTCAAAGATTTTAAAAGTTTTTAGATGTTTCATTCCCCTATATATCAGAAAAAAGGTCCTTAGTTAGGACCTTTAGTTTGAGATTCTCTATAATCCCTGGTTTTTTCTAAATATTTTACTTTAACTCTATCTGAGATCGGAATTGGGTCCCCATTTTCGTCGATTCTAACAAACTTAATTTTAGTAGAAACTATAACCTTCTGCTCACCAGAATAGACGTTGTGTGCTCTTGCTTCGATGTTAATTGTCGCAGAGCTGTTTCCAATTTCTTCGACGTCCGCATAGATCTTAACTAGCTGTCCCTCCTTTGCTGGCTTCTTGAACTCACATCGATCTATAACAATTGTTACCATCCTAGGGGTATCGCAGACTTGCATAGAATATGCTGCTGCAGCTATATCGATCCAAGACAGAATTTTACCTCCGAATAGATTAGAATGGAATCCTAGATCCGATTTCTTAACAAGGTGGGTTGCTACTAGGTCCATTACTTCTTAAATGCTTCTTTCTGGGAGGAAAGAACTCGATTAAAGTTTTCTGCATTCTTCAAAATTCTTTCTCTCTCCCTCTCCGGAAGATCTTTGAAGAATGGGGCATTTACGATCGCGGTCACCTTCTCTGCTGCAGAATCAACTCTACCTGCATAGAAAGCACAGATGCTAAATTCATCCAGAAGTCTCCACTGCCAAATCTCTGGCTCAACAAAGAGAATGTCTCTAGTTCCAACTCTCTGAAGTGCTGCTTCTCCGTAGGCTAAAGCTAAGACCCATCTGCTCTGCTCTCTGAGTTTTCTCATCGCATGAAAAACTGCTTCTAGTCTTTCCGGTCTAAATTCCCAAGCTCTAGAATATGCTTCAACAACTTCATTAATTGGGTGTCCCAAAACCTCCTTTAGTCTAGCGACCATGTACATTGAGTAGTAGACTTCCTCTGGCCATCCTCCTGCTGCAACTCTAACTTCGTAGGCTTCTAGAGACTTCTGGGGCTGATTAGAGTCCCTGTAGCTCTGAGCTAAATAGAACATGTACCTAGTGTTGTCTGGCTCTTTCTCCAAAGCTTCTTTCAGAATTTCTGCGTCTTTAGCATATTTTTCCTCTACGCTGTTAGCTCTTTTTAGAGGGGAAATGTCTGCATCGACGTGGCATCCCATGATCTGGCCAGACTTCTGTCCTTCCTTGTCTAGGTGAAGATATTCGTGGAGAACACCCTTATAAACCCAGTCCTCGTCAGATCTAACAATCTGTGCTCTAAAGTACTTTAGACTGTGAAGTTTGTAGGAGATATGATAGGAGTCAAAGTCCTTGTTAACAACATAGAATGGATTGATATTGGGATCGTCCAGAACGAAAGTATCATCGGCATCAATAATCCATCTGAAGTCGCATTTTCCTTTAGCAAGTGCTAAGCTTTCAGTTCTGTTAACTTCAAAGTTAACCCAAGGTCTTTCGTGGAGTTCTCCAGAGATTCCAAGCTCGTCCATAGTTTCACGGATAACGTTCAATGTGTTATCGCTAGACCCGGTATCAACGATGACCCAATACGAAATATAAGGAGCAACAGAAGTCAAACACTTTTTGATGGTGTCTTCCTCGTCCTTAACGATCATCACCAAACACATGGTGCAGGTCTGTTTTTTAGGATCTCCTGAAGGAGTATAATATTTAACTTCCCCATTCGAAGGATTCGAATCGGAAGGAAAAATATCCTGGGCATTTAGTCTAACCACATTCTTATTGGTCGGCGGGACGTACTTCTTGTTAGTTCTCTTGGATTTACTTTTGGGCATATTAGTTCTATTACAGGAATTATATAAGTTTGGAGACCGAAAGTTTCGGAATTACTCGCATCTTTTCCAGATGGAGTCGCTGTCTAATCGAAACTTCCCGATCAAATGGAATTTATTTCCCCATTCATTGGGAGAAATCATGCTGGAAAAATTAACACCAGATTCTTTTTGATACACATAGATTTCACATCCAGAATAGGGCTCGAAAGACATTTCAGATTTCCAGACTACATCGTTATCCTGGTATTCGGAAAGGAGAGTCTCCATCTGGAGACGAATCTCCTCCGCCCTTTTATCGAATCGATGGTGGGCTTTTGAAAGGCTAGACTGCTTAAATGGAGTTAAATCTTGGACCTCTATCTTAGGTCCGGAAATTGAAGTCTGGTAGGTCTTCAGGAAAGAGTCGTATTTACCAGTTTCTAAATTTTGAACTACGTAGTCTGGCTTACTCTTCATCTTTTCCAGCCTTAAGACCAAGACTCTTAACGACTCTGGTGTAGACCTCCTCTGCAGGAACTCCCGATTTTATATCTTTTAGTTTTCTGCTTCTCTTGTAGAAGTCTATGATTGGAACTGTTTTTTCCCTAAATTCCCTGAATCTCTGCTTGATAGTTTCAGCATCCTTGTCGTCTTCTCTATCCTCCTTTTCTGCTCTCTTAGCAAGTCTCTCCTTAGCAGTGTCTGAACTGATGTTTAGATAGATCACGCTGCTGAGTCCAACCCCCATTTTTCCCAGAATAGAATCTAGTTTATGAGCTTGATCTAGAGTTCTTGGAAATCCGTCTAGAATTACCCCCTTCTCAAAGTCTAGAGTTGCTAGTTTGTCCTTCAGAAGTTTAATCATAGTCTTATCAGGCACAAATTTTCCTTTGGAGATCAGATCTTTTAGTTCTTTATCGTCGGACTTTCTGATCATATCTCCGGTGGAGATGTGTTGAAATCCATTTCTCTTCACCAACTTTTCTGCTAGTGTTCCTTTTCCAGCTCCAGGAGGTCCAAGAAGGACGATAATCTTGCCCTGCTTGTCCGGGATTTGAATTACCCTTTCGTTAAGAAAGGACGAAAAATCTTTAATTTGTTCCATGTTGTATTTATCCGAATTTTATTCAGGAAAGATCTTCTCCGTCGGGATAATATTCCACCCCGTTCTTAAAATAAAATAACCTTCCCTCTGACCTAGTTATTGCTGGACCTTCATCCCGGTGCAGCTTTCCGTCCATCCACCATTCCTGGTGACCGTCTAGAAAAATAACAGCTGGTAGGTCATTGTCCCTATGTTTAACCCCATTTTTGTACCAGATCTGGGTTCCGTCTTTGTACTCGATCGCAGGGAGATCCCCATCGCGATGCTTGTTCCAATTCCAGTCCATCCAGACAATTTTTTCTGAGTCTTCTTCAACTATGTATCGGGTAAAGCTCATTCTTCAAATACCTGTATGGTTGCATTTATTGTAGTCAACGGAGTCCATTTCCCGTTGTATCTTGTTGCTCTAACAATGTGGTTATCGATCCAGTGGTAATTTCCTCCTCTTGGCTTATTGAATAAGATCCCGTGATATTTGAACCCGTGTTTATCTAGCCATTGTTTCGTAACAACTTCATGTTCATCAGTTCTCGATGTAAAGAATGTGACGATGTGACCTTGGTCATACCAGGTGTTTATCATATCAACTGACCCGTCGTAGGGAAGGCAGGTTGACATTCTTTCCGGTTCTTCATTTGGGACATCTTCCGTAATTGTTCCGTCGATGTCGATCAGATAGTTCTTAGTTCCTTCTGAAAGGACTGGAGAGATTGCTCTCCCCAGTTCGTCTTTTTCAATATTTAAATTCATTTAGATTTCAATTAAGATCCGCAAGATAAACAATCTTCTGGATTATCCAGAGAACAAACTATGTCTGCTTCCATCTTCTCTGCCAGTTTCGCAAGATCCTCGCTGGACATTATCATTTCCGGTTCGTCTCTTCTCTGTACCGGAGTTGGTGTTACCGGAACTGGGGTTTGAACTGCGGTTGGCTCGGCCTTTACCTCGGTGGACTTGTATTTACTCATGTCAATACCTAGTCCTGTTAGTGCATCAGCTGCAGATTTAGTTCTCAGGTAGTACATTCCCGTTTTAAGACCAAGCTTCCAAGAGTGGAAGTGGGCTGCAGTTAATTTTGCTGCATTCACACCCTCGATGAATAAATTCAAAGATTGGGACTGACAGATGAATTTACCTCTGTCTGCAGACATTTCAATTAGATCTTTCTGCTTCACTTCCCATACAGTCTTATAGACCTCTTTGATGTCGTCTGGGATAGATGGGATGTGCTGTACTGAACCCTTTCCTAGAATAATCATATTCTTCATGTCCTCGCTCCAAAGTCCAAGAGAGATGAGGTCTCTCACCAAATGCTTATTAACTAGGATGTATTCTCCACTCAATGTTCTTCTGGTGTAGATGTTAGAGGTAAACGGTTCGAATGCTTCGTTATTTCCCATGATCTGTGCAGTAGAAGCAGTTGGCATAGGAGCAAGAAGGAGTGAATTTCTAACACCGTGCTGCATAACTTCTTTTCTTAAGCTTGACCAATCCCAACGGCCAGATAGTTCATGATCTTCGGTATTCCAAAGATTAAATTGGAATTTTCCTTCAGATAAAGGTGATCCTGCAAATGTCTCATAAGGTCCCTGCTTAATGGCAAGATCTTTAGAAGCAGTCATAGCTGCAAAGTAGATGGTTTCGAAAACTTCAGAGTTTACTCTTCTAGCTTCTTCTGACGTGAATGGGATCCCCATCACGGCATACAAATCAGCAAGACCCTGGATACCAATTCCGATTGGACGGTGTCTCATGTTAGACTTTTTGGTCTCAGGAGTTGGGTAATAGTTGACGTCAATAACTTGGTTCAAGTTGATCGCAGTCTGGTAAGAAACAGAATACAGAAGTTCATGATCCACGTCGCACTTTCCTTTAACGATCTTTGCAGTTCTGTTGTCCTTAGATTTTAAGAACTTGTTAACCGGAATAGAAGCAAGATTACAAACTGCTTGTTCGTCTTTATCTGTATACTCGATAATCTCTGTGCAGAGGTTAGAAGACTTAATAGTTCCTAAATTCTGTTGGTTAGATTTTCTGTTTGCTGCATCTTTAAATAGGATGTAAGGGGTTCCAGTCTCGATCTGAGATTCTAGAATTTTAGCCCAAAGATCTCTAGCTTTTACGGTTCTTCTGGCTTTTCCAGACTCCTCAGCTTTAGTGTAGAGATCAACAAACTTTTGTCCGTAGACTTCGTGAAGACCAGGAACTTCTGAAGGGGAGAATAAAGACCAGCTGAGATCTTTTTCAACTCTCTCCATAAATAGGTCAGGAATCCAAAGCGCCAAGAAAAGATCTCTTGCTCTTCTTTCCTCTTTACCAGTGTTCTTTCTTAGCTCTAAGAAATCTTCAACGTCTGCGTGCCACGGCTCAAGATAGATTGCGAAAGAACCTTTTCTCTTTCCCCCACCCTGATCTACGTATCTAGCTGTTTCGTTGAACACTTTCAACATTGGAATAATTCCGTTTGATGTTCCGTTAGTTCCTCTGATGTATGAACCTGTTGCTCTAACGTTGTGAATTGCTAGACCGATTCCTCCTGCATTCTGAGAAATAACTGCAACATCGGTTAGAGTCTTATAAATACCTGCGATAGAATCATCGCTGGTCGTCAAAAGAAAACAAGAAGAAAGCTGAGGTTTTCTTGTTCCTGCATTGAACAAAGTTGGGGTTGCATGAGTCATCATGTGGGTGGACAGAAGCTCATATGTCTTAAGAGAATTCTTGATGTCAGATCCCCAGATTCCAACTGCAACTCTCATGTACATGTGCTGAGGGGTCTCGGCAACTTGACCATAGAGTTTCAAAAGGTAGCTCTTCTCCAGAGTCTTGAACCCGAAGTATTCGAAATTAAAGTCTCTGTCGTGAATAATCGCAGAATCGAACGTGTCCTTGTTCTCCATCACTGCGTTATAGGTGTCTTCATTGATCAAAGAAGCTGGCTTGCCAGTC
>Ga0247723_1001783_pt1 | contig 12181 bp, 18 predicted proteins | sample MSEWelMarce5H_FC_FD_189079 | JGI IMG/M metagenome (GOLD analysis project Ga0247723, IMG submission 189079) | Subsurface sediment microbial communities from gas well in West Virginia, United States - MSEEL Well Study Marcellus 5H_FC | ecosystem: Environmental > Terrestrial > Deep subsurface >...
CTTCAAGCGGAAGTGTTAGTTTTACTTTATCTTATGCGGAGGTGACTGCAGACTAATGCCAATAAGTTCATTAAACTCAGTTGCAAAAAATCCAAATGTTCAATTATTAACTGCAAATGGAGGAAACTCGTTTTCAGATATAGTAGTAGGAACACAAACATTTAGAGTTCATACATTTTTAGCATCATCAAACTTTACAATAACCGCTGGACAAGGACCTATTGAATACACAATAGTTGCTGGAGGTGGTGCTGGAGGTGGTGTTAATAATACTACTCCGTCTGGAGGTGGAGGTGGTGCAGGTGGAATGCTAAGTGGTGTAACAAACATATTAGTTGCTGGTGTATATCCAGTAGTTGTTGGTCAGGGTGGACCAGCAAATAGTTATGTGGGAAACCCTGGAGGAAATTCAAGTTTTAATAACGTTACATGCTTTGGTGGTGGACAAGGTGGTGCACACGGAGCAGATGGTGGATACCAAGGAGGATCTGGCGGAGGTGCTTCACACTGGGGTGGAGGTGCTGTTGGTGTTGCTGGACAAGGTTTTAATGGAGGAAATGCTAACGCTTCAAGTGGACATTTAGGTGGTGGAGGTGGAGGTGCTGGAGGTGCTGGTGGAAATGCTAGTGGACAAGTTGCTGGATCAGGTGGAAATGGTGCTGCAACAACAATAACTGGAACTTCTATTACTTACGCAGGTGGTGGCGGTGGTGGATCAGATAATAGAGGAACTTCAAATACAGTTGGTGGTGCTGGTGGATCTGGTGGTGGAGGAACTGGTGGAGGTGGTCCAAATAACTGGCAAGGTCAAGCAGGTCAAACAAATACTGGATCAGGTGGTGGAGGTGGTTCTGGTTGGACAAGTGGTGTAACAAGAACTGGTGGAAACGGTGGCAGTGGAATAGTTTATCTTCGCTATAGGATAGCCTAAAATGGGTAGAGCAAGAGACATTGCTAGTTTATTAACAACAAGTAGTGTATTAGCAAGTGATAGTGAAGTTGCTTCTTTATATACCCCGCTATCTTCTCCAATAAGTTCATATAAAAATAAAGTTATTAATGGTGGTTTTGATATATGGCAAAGAGGAACAAGTTTTTCTACAAACAATGTTTATACTGCAGATAGATGGGTAATAGTTGGTGCCTCTGGTCAAACAGTTAGTGTTTCTCAACAAAGTTTTACACCAGGTACAGCACCAGTAAGTGGATATGAAGGAACATATTTTGTTAGATTAGGTTGGTCTGGAACTCCATCTGGAACATATTGGTTTACACAAAGAGTTGAAGATGTTAGAACTCTTGCAGGACAAACTGTAACCTTATCTTTCTGGGCTAAAGCAAGTTCTACAACATCTGCATTTACTCCAATGTTTGAACAAAATTTTGGTAGTGGTGGATCTAGTATTGTAGGAACTACTGGATCAGCAATAACTTTAACAACTTCATGGCAAAGATTTACTCAAACATTTTCAATACCTTCAATATCTGGAAAAACTATAGGTACAAGTTCTTATTTAGAAGTAAGGCCACTTGTTGGATCAACTGCAGTAACTGGAAACAGTATAGATATTTGGGGTGTACAAGTAGAAAAAGGTTCTATTGCTACTGAATTTGAACAAAGATTTATAGGTGATGAATTAAGGCTATGTCAAAGATATTATTGTCTTGTTGACTATGCAGTTGGGATAGTTGTTGGAAGTACATCAGTACAATTAGGAGTTGTATTTCCATTAGAAATGAGAGTTTCTCCATCAACCGTCTCTGGAACGACAATAAGAATAACTGATATGCTTTATAATGATTATTCAGCAACAAGTCCATCTTTTAGTATGGATAATAAATCAACCAGAGGCTCGAGAACTTCAGTTGGTGGTTTTACTGGGTTAACTGGAGGAAGACCTGTAATATTATTAGGAAATGATGGATTTGCTAGTAATGCTGCACCAATAAGGTACAGTGCAGAATTATAAAATGGAGGGTATAGAATAATACTATGGGTATAACAAGAGAAATGTCAAAGATTTTATCAACAAGTACTGCTATTACTACTGATGCAGAAATATCTGCATATAACTATTTATCACAAAGCACTGCAAGTGCAACATACCTAAATCAAACAGCATATCAACCAGGGTTAGTTTTAATTAGACCAACATCTGTGGTTAATGGAACAGTAGGCACTAATGGAACTGTAACTTTTTCTAATGCTGCTACAGTATCTTTAAATGGATGCTTTTCCTCATCTTATCAAGATTACAAAATTATTGTTAGTGGATTAACTTCTGCAGCAACAGCAACACTTAGCGTAAGACTTCGCTCCGCTGGATCAGATGAATCAAGTGGTAGCAATTTTTACAAAAATCACGTTCAAGGAGTTTATGCCACTGGAACTACTTTTGCATATGGCAGTAATGGTTCAACATCTTGGGAAAACGTATTTTATTTATTAAATACTTCAGATAACGGTGGTGGCGTTGCAGAATTTGATTTAAAAAATCCATTTGCAAGTGTAACAACTTCAGGATTTATGAGATGTTATGCTTACCAAGCAGACACTACTACAAGAACTCTTAGAAATGGAGGTATGTCTCATACGGCACAATCATCATACGATGGAATTAGTTTGATACCTACCACTTCTAATATTTCGGGTACTATCAAAGTTTATGGCTATAGAGACTAATAGGATATAATATAACGAGGAGGTAGTAAAATGGCACATTTTGCAGAAATGAGTGAAGACAACATTGTTCTAAGAGTAATTGTTGTTAATAATGAAGATTGTTTAGACGCTAATAACGTTGAATCAGAAGAAGTAGGTGCAGCATTTTGTCACAATTTATTAGGTGGCACCTGGAAGCAAACATCATACAATGGCAGTTTTAGAAAAAATTATGCTGGTAATGGATATAAGTATGATGCAGAAAAAGATGCTTTTATTTCACCAAAACCATTTAGTAAGTGGATTCTTAATGAAGATACTTGCCAATGGGAAGCACCAGTTGCATATCCAGATGATGAAAAGTTTTATGTATGGAATGATAACAAGGGAGTATGGGAAGAGTCTGATCTTTCTAACTAATGCCTAACATATCAGCAAATTCTAGACCAGCACAAGTTTGGAATGGAACCGAATGGGTTCCAATTGCTGGCGTTCAACCAAACTATGAATTTGGTGCAGCAGATCCAACACATGCTGCAAAAGAAGGAACCGTTTACTTTAAATTAAGCGGGGAATTAAATGAAGTAGTAGGTCTATATGTAGTTATTAATGGAACCTGGATAGAATTTAAGTCAGTATTTAATTTACAGAATGTAACATGGGGCGACCTTGCTTGACAATGATATAATAAAAAGGGTGATATAAATGGCATTTCCAGCAACATATAATTTCAATTACTACCGTGGTGATAGTTATGAATTTGTCATTTATCCAAAGAATGCAAATGGAACAGCATTTGATCTAACATCCTATAATTCTAATTTATTTACAGTAGCAACAGACAGGGGTGCTGGTGCAACTTTAGTAGGAACTGGAACAGTAACAAAGTCTGGCTCTACAGCACTAGTATGTAAAATTACTCCAACACTTGGAGACTTAATGTCTTCAACAACATATGTTTACGATGTTCAAATTAATGATACAACAGCGTCAACTAAGTACACACTACTAACAGGAAATATTAGCGTAACACAAGACGTATCTGGCAGGGTATAAATGGCAATTAACTCAGTAGTTCAAACTGATTCAATCACAGTATTTGGTCCACCAGCAGCAATTGATGTTGCATTAGACATTGGTCCATCTGGAGAAAGAGGAAGTTTAATATACTCTGGCTCTGGAGATCCAAATATTAATACAGGTGCTTTTGTTAACGAAAGTCCAAAAGTAAGCGATCTATATGTTAGAACAGACGCTGGTGGAGACTATGGTGTTGTATACCAATACAATACAGTTCCTGGCGGTAATGAATGGCAATCAGTATTAAAGTTTCAACCAATACTATTTAGTAAAATAGAAACATTAAGTTTTACTGCAGGTAGTGCAAGTGTATCTATCCCACTAAGTGAAATTTATCAAGATGCACCAGCATCGCTATTGGCAGAGAATATTTCAATTCAATTAACCCCAGAACATTCTGAGGCTATCGCACACTCAATTTCAGCAAAGGCTTTAAGTTCGTCTGGAACAAGAGCACTATTATTTACAGTTAAGGCAAAACAAATAGCAGGTAGTACAACTGATTTATCAGGAAATATAGACTTTAACATATCTATTACTATCGTGTTATAATTTAAGAAGGTGAAGCAAAATGGCAGGTCAATTTTTAAGTGATGCATCTGGATACGGTGCTACAGAATTTGATACAAAGATTCCCTCACTAAACGATCAAGCAAATATCGTAGAGGCTTTTAAACTTTATCACTATGGACTAGATAACTATACAGGTGCAGAAGCACCAGCAGCAGACAGTATTCACGCTCATTTATCAGACTTTAACACAAGACTAGAATTACAAGAAAGCACACCATCTGGCGGTGGAGTTGTTCAAACAGCAATTCCTCATTTGCTAGTTAGAGCAGATAATACAACAACTATTCTTCCAGAAGGATATATCTGGGTTGATCAAGATGGAACAGTTCCAAGTGTTACAGCCGCTGGAGTTGTATCATATCTAAACGATGAACCATCACCAGCAACACATGGTCAAGTTTGGATTGATAAAGATTATAATATTTCACCAGTAAATATTTCAGCATACGCACCTACTGCAAATCCTATATTTACAGGAACAGTGACTGCTCCAACATTAAACTCAACAACTTTAACAGCAACTTCTGCAAGTGCAACAAACTTAACAGTTACTGGAGCAACAAATATTGCTGAAGTTACAGAAACTGTAAACACCTTATCATTTGTATCTGGATCAGTAACTGGAAATTATAACGATGGTGCGATTTTTTACACATCATCAGGAACAATTGCAAACTTTGGAGTAATTCTTACAAATGTTCCAACAACAAATAACAGAGTAACAACAATGTCATTTATGATAACTCAAGCAGCAACTGGATATATTCCAAATGCAATAAGTGTTAACGGATCAAATCAAACAATTAGATGGGTTGGTGGTACTCCTCCAACTCCAACAAGTTCTATTGGAAAAATTGATATTTTTATATTCTCACTTCTAAGAATGTCTGACGCTTGGATAGTTCTAGGCAGTTCAAATCTAAATATTTAAGGAAAACCTATGCCAATATTATCATCATTCAGTGGCTCTAGGGGAGTAACAGGAAGACAACAACAAAGTCCATTTACTGCAACTGGTGGAACAATTACAGAAGCAACTATTGGCGGAACAATATATAAAGTTCATACATTTACAACTAGTGGAATATTTCAAGTATTAAGTGGTAAATCAGATATCAGTTATTTAGTAATTGCAGGTGGTGGATCAGGCGGTGGACCAAACACTAACTTTGGTGGATCAGGTGGTGGTGGTGGTGCTGGAGGTTTACTACAAGGATCAGCATCTAATATAACACCTGCTTCATATACAGTTACAGTTGGAAATGGTGGAACATCAGTACCAAGTTCTGGAGGTATATCATCTATTTCTGGAATTGTAAGTACAGTTGGTGGAGGTCATGGTGGTAGAGGAGATGGTGTTTATAGTGGAACTACTGGTGGATCTGGTGGAGGTGCTGGACGAGGAACTGGTGCAGGAAGTGGTACTTCTGGACAAGGATATGGTGGAGGTGCTGCTGCTTATTTAAGTTGGGGTGCTGGATCTGGTGGAGGTGCTGGTGGTGCTGGAGTTAACGGAGGAGGAGATCTTTCTTCTCAGCCAGGTGGAGCAAGTGTTACTATAAACTTTAATGGAACTTCAACAGAATACGCTAGAGGTGGTGCTGGTGGATCAAGAGACGGTGGAGGTACTACATACCTTGGTGAAAATACTGGTGCAGGTGGCGGTGGCGGTGCTGCTGGAAGATCTGGTATTGTTATGATAAGATATGTTAAACCATAAGGAAAATATATGAACTATAAATTTAAACCACTAAGCCCTATTGCAGAAAATAGCGGGGTTGTAAAAAAAGTAGATCTTGGAATTCATTATTCAACCTTTATAAGTCCATTTGATTTTGAGGTAGATGAGTCTAAAGATATGTATGTATGTGGAAAAGAATATAATATTAATGAGTTAAAGGCTGAAGAACTATTCTTATCTGGATATGGACAATTTTTAGACCCAGAATTTATTCAAGTTATTGAAGAAGAAGTTTAAAACAATAATCCTTTTTTAGGAAACCAAATAACATCTAGTGCTGTAGATCTTAATACATTAATTGCCTCATCTGGAGTTTCAACTAATGGCATTCCTGCTGTATTAAAACTAGTATTTAATAATATTCCAATACCAGTATTTTTCTTAAATTCTTTTAACAATTCATAGATATGGCCTGAATTAACTGTTTGAATTCTAGAAGTATTATCAACATGGACAACAGATGGAATCATAGAGGATACCCCATCTTTGCATTTATAAGCAACAGTCATATATTCATTTTTAATATCACCATTGGTATAAAAGTATTCTTGAAAATCTTCTTCTAGCATTACAGCACCAAATGGTCTATACCATTCTCTATTCTTTATTTTATTTACAATATCTTTACCATCTTTGTTTCTTGGGTCAAAGAGTATTGATCTGTTTCCTAGGGCTCTAGGTCCAGCCTCAGACTTTCCATTAAAGACACCAATAGTTTTTTGATCTAGTAAAATTTTAACAATATCAGCATATGAGGAGTTTACTGTATCAAGGTCTAGGTCATAGTCAAATCCTTGAAAAAAAGTGTCTTCTAGGGGGTATATAGACTTGTCTAGGGTCATATCTCTATAAACGTTCATTGCAGCACCAATGCTATTTCCACTATCATCAGCAATTGGCTCAAAGTAAAAATTAATACCTTCACAATTTTCAAGGTAGTAATTATTTGCTATTACATTTAAACCATACCCACCAGTAATACATACATTATTAATACCAGTTTCTTTGGTAAATTTTTTTATAAGTTTTAATACTTGTTCCTGTGTTTGTCTTTGAACCTGGTGAGCATAGTCTGCGTATGGCTGATAGTTTTCCTTTGTAACACCATCTGTTCTAATATTTTTATTTTTCTTTAATATAGATATCGTTGTATCAAACCTATCCATAAGTAAACCTTCAAAAAGATGATTCTTGACCTTGCCATCTTCATAAAAGAAGTCTTCTGAATTAGATTGGTTTCCATATGACGACAGACCCATAGTTTTCCCATTCTCTAAAGGGTGTTGACCAATAAGGGTAGTGGCTGATTCATATACCTTTACAATTCCTAAACCATTATTATCCCAATATCTTTTATGCAATGTCTTAAATACACTTGGGTATTCTGCTACTAAAACAGTTTCACATTCGTGACCTTTGTTATTAACGTAAGATCCATTTCTATCAACTATGATTACAATGCTTTTTTCAAATCCACTATTATAAAATGCTAAAGAAGCATGTTGCTGGTGATGCATATGAGAAAGACTTAATACATCTTTTGAGTACATTTTTGAAAGGTATGTAGATAAATAACTATCATAGTTATTATAGAATGGATTAGCAACTACTATATGATCTATAGAATTCTTATATCTATCTTTTACTATATCTAATGATTTCCAGGGATACATGTCCCTTTTTATACCAGTAAATCTTTCTTCTTTATAAAATTCTTTTACTTTACCATTTTCTACAACTGCAACTGAACTATCGTGCATAGAACTTACACCTAAAATTATCATTTGACAAGTATAGCAATTAATGCTTATTTAATCAATAGAGCATCTACTTGACACCCTTGGGTAGTAGGTGTATAATTTTACCTATGTTCTAAAAGGAGGACATTAATGGAATCAGTACTAAATAAGAAGGTTCTTAGTTCAGCATTGAACGCCTTCGTAATCGCACTAGTAACACAATTTGTTGATTCAGGAGCAGACGTATCTGCTCTTACAGGTGATGCTTTAGGCACCATCTTGAATTCAGCAGTTGCTGCAGCAGCATGGGTTGTAATCCGTGCAGTTAATCCAAAAGATACTAAATTTGGTATCAATGCAGTAGCAGATAAGGTTGCTGCAAAGAAAAAGAAATAAGCATTTAAAAACATTGGGGGTTGCTTAAAAGGCAGCCCCCTTTTTTATGTTATAATTAAAAACATGGAGGGCTTATAAAATATGCCTTTAAGATTAGTCACAAATAAAGCACTTACAGACAATGTAGCAACACTCACTACATCAGCAAGTCATAGCCTATCAGCAGGCACATACATTACAATTAGTGGTGTAGATTCAACATTTAATGGATCCTATACAGTAACAGGAACTCCAACAACAACAAGTTTTACTTACGCAAAGACAGCAACAAATGTTCCTTCAGCAGTTGTGTCACCATCGGGTAGTGCAATTTATGCAACTATAGATGATACAGGAAGACCAGCATATATGTACGATGCTGGAACAGATACTTGGTTTGCAGTTGCAGGAAAGGTGGATACTGGAAGAAATTATACTTGGACAGGAACACATACGTTTTCTGCACCAGTTTCAGCATCAGATACATTTACTGTAAACGCTCAACTCAGATCAACTTCAGCAAGTGTTTCTGGAGCCTTAACAGTCTCTGGAGATGTTGTTGCTAAAAAAGGTATAAATGCTTTTGCTAATACAACTGCAAGAGACGCAGCAATTCCTTCTCCAACTGTTGGTACAATAGTATATATCACTGCATTAAACCAACAACTAGTGTGGAATGGCACAGCCTGGATAGCAATTGAAGGCGGCAGTGGCATGGAAGACATATTTTTAATGATGGGGGCATAAATGGCTAGAAGTTATAAAGTACTAGGACAAATTAATCCTACTGCAACAACAGCAACAACCTTGTACACAGTACCAGGAGCAACACAATCTGTATTGTCAACAATATCAGTTTGTAATTTTGCAAATACTGCTGCTACATATCGTATTGCAATCAGACCTGCTGGCGAAACATTAGCAAGCAAACACTACGTTGCATATGATTCATCACTACCAGCAAATGATACTGCAGTATTGACATTAGGTTTAACAATGAATACAACAGATATCCTTACAGTATACGCATCAACAGCATCTGTATCATTTGGAGTATTTGGTTCGGAGATTTCTTAATGGCAATATCGACTGTTCAAAATACACTACTAAGTAATAATTCAAAATCTAACAGAAGTAATAGATTCTCAAAAGTACAAGCAAGTGGCGGTACTGAAACTACTTCTGGCGGATATAAAGTTCATACATATACTAGTAGTTCTACTTTTAACGTAACAGTTGGTGGTCCAGTAGAAGTTTTTGCTATTGGTGGTGGAGCAGGTGGAGGTCATGGACAGTGTGGTGCAGGTGGTGGAGCAGGCGGTGTACAGTTTGTTGCAAATCAACAATTTATTTCTAACTCTTCTTATACAATAACAGTAGGTAATTATGGTGGCACCCAAAGTGGTGGAGGAAGTACAATAATTAGCGGAACAGGTGTTGCAATAACAGCAGGTGGTGGAGGAATTACAACAACAGGTTCTCCAGATGGTTTTACAAATAGTCCTGGTGGTGGTGGAGCAGGTGGAAACTTCTCAAATAAAAATGGTGGTCCTGGAAGACTTTATTTAGGTACACATTATGGTGGCGGTGGAGGTGCTGGTGGAAGAGATGAAGGTGATTGTGGACATACTGCTGGAACTGGTGGAGTTGGCGGCGGTGCAAATGGAATTAATGGTGATGGAACTGGAGGAACTGCTACTGGTCACGGATCAGGTGGTGGCGGCGGTGGTCGAGTAAATCATCAAAACAGAAATACTCCTGGTGGATCAGGATCTGCTGGTCTTGTAATTTTGAGGTACTTAATATAATGGCTAACTTTGCAAAAATTGACTCAGACAATATGGTTATAGATATACTATCATCAGACTATGAATTTATAGAAGTTTTAAAAGAACAAAACCCAGATTTTACATATATTGAATATAGTGATGACAACTATGCATCACCTGGATATCCATACAATCCAGAAATTAAAAAATTTTTATTACCAAAACCATATTATTCATGGGTATTAAATGAAGAAAAGTGGGAATTTGAAGCACCAGTTCCAATGCCAAATGATGGCAAATACTACAGTTGGGACGAAATGGAACTTACTTGGGTTGAAGTAACCCCAGTGGTATAATTAAAAAGGAGTAAAAATGTCAACAATAGATGATAGCGTAGGAAAATTAGCAAGAGTTTATGACTCTGCAACTGACACTTGGGTTCCTTTGATTGGTGCTCCAGCACCACACGAACATACTACAGCATCAACCTTGGCAGTTTCTGGAAGTGCTTCAGTAGGAACTAATCTATCAGTTTCTGGAAGTGCATCATTTACTGGAGACTTAGAAGTAACTGGACTATTTTCAGTAAATGAAATAATTGAATCAATTCCAACTTTATCAATAGTCTCTGGATCAGTTTCAGTAAATTTTGCAACAGCAAACAACTATTATGTATCATCACCATCAGCAAATTTTGGTGTAATTATTACTAATCTTCCAACTACAAATGATAAATCAACAGGTATATCTTTAATGGTAGTTCAAGGTGCAACAGGATACTATCCAAACTCAATTAGTATCAATGGTGCAAATCAAACAATTAGATGGTCTGGTGGAACACCACCTGTACCAACAAGTACTGCTGGAGATATAGATATTTATAACTTTACTTTTATTAGAAAATCAAATTCATGGATTGTTTTAGGCAGTTCAAATATTGACTTTTAAGGAGTTCTAAATGCCATTTAGCAATAGTATTATAGGAACATTTGGACTTAACCGTAAACAACAAAAACCACCTGCAATAATTGCATCTGGTGGAACTGAAACATTTTATACATTAAATGGAATTAATTATAAAGTTCACAGTTTTACTGGTAGCACAAATAATTTTGTTGTAACTAGAGGTGGAAAATTAGACTATCTAGTAGTTGGTGGCGGTGGTGGAGGTGGTCGTGGTTGTTGTGGTGGCGGTGCTGGTGCAGGCGGCGGCGGTGCTGGTGGATATCTTGAATCATTTGCATATAACATTACACCTGGAACATATTCGGTCGTTATTGGAAATGGCGGTTCTGGTGCAACAGGTGGCAATGGTGGTAATGGTGGAAACTCTTCTTTTGGATCAATTGCAGTAGCAATAGGTGGTGGAGGCGGTGGAAGAGGAAATCATGCAGGAGTTACTGGTGGTTCAGGTGGAGGTGGTGGAAATGGAGCCGCTGCTGGATCTGGAACTTCTGGACAAGGATTTTCTGGAGGTGTAGCACCTGCAAATGAAAGTGCAGGTGGAGGTGGTGGTGCTGCTGGATCACCTACAGCCAGCCCTGCAGGTGGAGATGGAAAACAAAATTCTATTAGAACTGGTGTAGCAACATATTACGCTGGCGGCGGTGGTGGTGGAAATCATAACGCTACTCCTAGAAATAACAATGGTGGGCTTGGTGGTGGTGGAAATGGTGGAGACGGTACTTATGGAAACGGTAGAAACAATATCAGTGCTGGGTCTCCAAATACTGGCGGCGGCGGTGGTGGTGCTATTGAAGAAAACAATGATCACAATGGAGAAAGTGGCGGTTCAGGAATTGTAGTAGTTAGATATAGACTAAATTAATAGTTGACACTAAATATTTGTACTGATATAATTATTTAATTAAAGAAAGAGAATAATGTCAAAACCTACCCTTTGTTATTTGACCTATGATTGGTCATGGGGAACTAAACCACTACAACCTAATGGCTGTGCATGGTATCGATGCTTTCTTCCAATGGAAGAGTTAAAGAAAAAAGACTGGGAAGTTGGAATGGGATTTCCTGGCTTCCATCCAGAACATGGATTTGGATTATTAATACCTGAACAAAAAGCGGTACATGGTTGGGATATTGTTGTATTAAAATTAATGATGCTAGATAGTATTGTTGATAATATTGAAAAGGCTCAGGCTGCTGGTCAAAAGATAGTTATTGATATTGATGATCATCATGCTGGATTAGAACCAACAAATATGGCCTATATAGCAACAGATCC
>Ga0247723_1001786_pt1 | contig 12178 bp, 24 predicted proteins | sample MSEWelMarce5H_FC_FD_189079 | JGI IMG/M metagenome (GOLD analysis project Ga0247723, IMG submission 189079) | Subsurface sediment microbial communities from gas well in West Virginia, United States - MSEEL Well Study Marcellus 5H_FC | ecosystem: Environmental > Terrestrial > Deep subsurface >...
TCTCCGAATGGTCGAACTGCTAATCATCCAAAGATGGTCAAAATTAGCGAGCGCGGAGATTTCCTTATCGCTGGTTCTGGCGAAGTTGCGCCCTGCGATATTGCTCAACATATCTGGATTCCACCTAAACCAACTGCTACAGACCTAAAAGATGTTTACCACTTTATGATTTCAAAAGTAGTTCCATCATTGAAGGCTTGTTTCAAAGACCAAGAATACAAATGGAATGAATCCGATGATGGCGAAACTAAATTTGCTTTCTTGATTGCTATTGATGGTGAGGTCTTTGAACTTGCTGAAGATATGAGCATCTCCCTGGATTCAAAAGGTATTTATGGCGTTGGCTCTGGTTCTAATTATGCAATCGGCGCATTAGCCGCTGGCGCTGGAATTGAAACTGCTTTGGCTATCGCTGCTGAAAATGATGCCTATACATCTGGTCCGTTTATTTACAAGACCCAGAAAAAGAAAGTTGCACCTTCTCGGAATAAATAGTATCCTACCCCTGTTGTATAAACAAAGAGAGGGAACTATGGATACCAATGAAGTAAATGAAAAATTTGAGGACATCATTCGTCCGAAGGTTATCAATCAAGTAATCAAGACTCCGAGACCACCTGCAAAATTTCCTGAAGTGCGATGGTTTTTAGGTCTTGCTGCAATCCTTACTGGCGTTTCTTTTGCAATCTCATTTTCGATATTGCTACTGACCGCAACGGTAATTACCGCCATAGACTATTTTTAAGATAGCGAACGGCGGCGTTTATTAGCGCAGGGATAACAAATCTTTTCGACCAATTCGATTACTTCGAGCATAAAAGCATCTATACCCGAGTAAACGATTTGTTCAGAAGATTCACAATCAACACATTTCATTGTGGTGCCTTTCTAAAACCTGTGTAAAACCAACATATTTTCTACTTCTTCGTTTTCTACTTCTACTGAAAACGAGGCTTGTTTAACATCAAATTGTCTGGCGTGATGTACACAAAAATACAAATCGCCTGACAAGAAACTTGCTCGAACTCTCGCTTGCGCCCCACATCGGTCACACCTATCCAGGGGCGTAAGTGAGGTTCGCATCTTTAGGCTTTCTTTGGTTGGCGTGGAATGTAGCGCTCTATCTTTTGAGCGATGCGCCCGTCTTTGGTCATGCGAACAATCCAGCCATCTTTAATCTGCATTGGATTAAACGCACCCGCTTTTTTCTTAGCCATTACTTTTTGCTCTTATCTGTAATTGGACCGCCGACAATCCAGGCTCGGCAAGTACGCTGTGATGCACATTTGAAATCGAAAGCCTCGCAATATCCCAACTCGCCAGCCTCGGTGACATCCCAGGCGTTTTCTTCTGTGTCGCCTTGAGCCAATCCGCCCTTGATACATTCCAGCATTGCTGAAGTCTGGATGAAGGCAGCGCAGTTTCCGCATTTTTGTTTCTTAGCCTCGGCAACTGGGACATCCCATTCTTCCGCCATCTTTTGCCAGTAATCCTCATTCGGCTCTGAAGGGTTGAGCGGTCCATAGGCGGCATCGTCAATCGCCTTTTTGCGGTTTTTAAGGTTGGTCCCTACATCCTGGGTTGCGGCTGGACAGGCAGCCTTCAGGAGTGAGACATAAGCAGGATTCAGAGACATGTCATAAGGGTATCAAATCGAACAAATGTTCGAATCTCCTGGTTTGAATAACCACCAGGGTATGATATAATTAGATTGTAAGAGAGAGGAAAGACCATGGAAAAGTGCGTGAAGTGCGGAGTGCAGATTGGGAAGTTTGAAGTGTTCCCAGGACAAATCTGCGTGAAGTGCTATGGAATCCAGTTCCAGGAAGAATGGGCGAGCATCATCAAGGTCGGGAGGTTCAAGTAATGAGCGCAAAGTACAAAGATTTCAAATGGAAAACTCAAATTTCCGCTGATGAGGGAACTGTAGACAATTACCTTTTCAGAGGCGATGTGCAGCCTGTAGCGCCGTCTGTGGGCGACTTATGGAGAGCGCTTGAATGGTTGGCTCTCTACGATGCTGGAGACGATGCAGAGGTCGCCCAGAGTTTTGCGAATGTCGTGGCTTACTTGTCCTTCGCCGCAGACTCAAAAGAGCAGCGCGAGACTCTCGCCGAGGCTAAGAGGCAATACGCCAAGACACACGGAATAAAAATCTCCCAGGTTAGGTTAAAGAAGTAGGATTATTAACCTGGGTATGATATACTTAGACTGTAAGACCGAGAGAGAGGAAATGAAAATGTCAGTAGATTACAAATACGAAGAAAAGATTGCAAAGGTAGTTGAGGTCGGAATTACTAAGCCAAAGGTGGGCGACATTCTTTACTCATCATGGGGCTATGACCAGACCAACATTGAATTCTTCAAGGTAGTCAAGGTCAGCGATTTCTCAGTCTGGATTCAAGAGGTTTGCTCAAAAGTTGTTGAGGTAACTGGCTGGGCGCATGAAAAGGTTGTGCCAACTGATTCTTCTGAGTATCAGGTTCGTGATTGGGACAACCCAGGCGCTTACATCACCAAGACTTACCCAATCCAACGCAAGAAGATTCAGACCTACGGTGGCGGTTACGGTGTCAGCCTTAACTCATTCTCATCGGCTTGGTTATGGGACGGCAAGCCAAAGGAAGCAAGCCACACTTGCTAAATGATTGAATACCTAACCAGGGTATGATATAATTAGATTGTTCTTAGAGAGGAGAACGAAATGATAAAGAACTGCGATGATTGCGGAAAGCAATTTAATATCTTCAAAGAGGGCTACGGTCATCAATTCTTCGTGGTCTGCGGAGAGTGCTGGGCAACTGAAACCAAGCGCCGTGAAATCGGTGGCGTGTTCTCCAGAGGAGGCAAGTAAATGGCTCTAACCTTTGAAATTGAATACTTCCGCTGGATTTGTACTTGCGGCAAGCGCGGTAATTTCTTGGTTTTTGGTAAGGCTTGCAAGGCATCCGATAGACACATCCAGGAACATGAAAGAAAACTTGAATGGAACTTTTCGACCAATTTACAAAAGGAGAGTGCATAAGTGGGATACACACATTATTGGACAATCAAGGAAGAACTCAACCGAGAGCAATTCGCTACCTGGGTTGAAGGTGTCAAGGCTCTTGTCGAAACTGCGATTGAGGCGGGTATCCCGCTCGGTAATGGAATCGGTGAAGATGCGCCAGAACTCGCTGAGAATCTTGTTGCCTTTAATGGCGCAGGAAATCAAGGTGTCGAGACATTCGGAATTTCTGTTGATGACCAGGGCTTTGATTTCTGCAAGACTGGTCGAGCGCTTTACGATGCAGCGGTAACTGCCAGCCTTATCCATGCCAAGAAAATCTTTGGCGATGTCATTGAAATCAAATCAGATGGCAACTGGGATAATTGGGAAGGTGGGCGTTTGCTCTACGAAACTGTCTTTGACATCCAGCCAGAATCGGTCCTTGCATGAGCGCCCTAGAACAATTACAAAGAGAGCGCCATCAGCGCTGGCTAAAGAATTGGAGCGAGCGCTTAGCGTGTTGCCTCAACTGCGATGAAGAATATACCGATGCCGAGGTAATTGTGGTCAATGAAGAAAAGTCATGCCCACATTGCAAGGTGCCAGAGCATAAGATGTATTACTACTGCGAGGAGCATGGTTCATCAGATGATGACTGCGAAAGATAGGTTCGTGTAGATTCCATCAAGTTATCAACTGTGACTAAAAATCCTGTTGATTGGTTTGGTGGAATCTCGCAATTTATCCGTCTGCCGAATCTAGTGCAAGCATCTTTGAGGACCAAGGTAGGGACAATCAAAACTGTTCCCTCTAAATTGAAAGCCCAATGTGAGGCTTTGGTAGCCAATAGCCCCGATGGATACCAGCCCTCCGTATTATTCGACCAGCAATAAATCTCAATGTATAAATTGCCTGTTTCTTTCCAGCGCCTATCGGTCTTTACCTCAACTGTTTCGATGAGGTGAGCGACCATCTCCTCACCCGCTTGACCAAAACGAAAGTCTAAATCCCAATCGGAGTTTTTCATACTGTCCACGGATTCGACTGTGTGAATGAAAGCGGCGAAATCGGTGCGTGTACGGTTTTGTTCTCGTATAGCGCGAGAAGGATGGCTTCAGCGCGGTCTGGAGAATGAACTCCTCGCTTCTTCATGTCAGCCTTAGATTCAATCTGGATGCGACCTGAAGAATCAGATTTGAATGTAGGTCCAGCCAACTGCGCCAATACAGGGCGGTCCACATCCAGGCGAATTTCTTGCCTGTCATCTTTAGGTTGCAACATTGAGCGAGCGTTCCACCACATCTCGGCTCTTTGATTCTTGAACTTAGTTTGGTCTTTAGGTCTCTCTGCCACATTGACCCCAACAATGATTGCCCGTAACTGGCGCTCTTTAACCCAGCGGTCTAGCAATGAGACAACTCCCCAGCCCACGCCAATCGTGTCAATCTTCACCCGCACCACATCGCTAACATTTCTAGTTTTATGTTCGGCAACTGCTTTCTCAATCTCACCAATAACCACACCCGCAACATCTACAGCGTTCGCATTAGCCTTGCCAGATGAGCGATGCACCAATGAGACTTTGTATCCATCTGCCTTTGCGATTACGAATTCATCTCCGCCATCGGATGCAATATCAACACCGAGCCGAATAGTGCCAGATTCAAGATAGTCCTCGTTTTGCGTAGCCAACTCTGCCCAATGGTAGGGAATGACCTTTCCTGTTCCCGTTTGTGGGAATCGGGCATTTACACGGGCTTCAACGAATGGAGAATCTTCTCCGAATTCGCTGATTACATCATCCACCCAACTCTGGTCTACCAGGTGCGTAGCGACAGCGTGAGCCTCTACATGGGGAGGGCAACTGCGGCATTGACCCGTTTCCTCACCCGTGAAGTTTGGCGTGTCGTAAGCCCCAATAGGGATGGTTTCATAAATAGGTGAATTGCAGATGCGTTCGAACCATGTCTGCTCTTGGTCTGTCGGCGGGTTACCCAATACTAGGAGGCGGGTATGTCCACCCGTCATAAGGGCTTCTAAGGCGCTTCCAATCTTGTCCGAGATACCGCCAGCCTCATCCACTACTACGAGCAGGTGCGGCGCGTGGATACCCTGTACAGCGGCTTCATTGTTATCGGCTGGTCTAAATCCATAAGCAACTACCGTGTCATCCATTTTCCACTCAGTAGTCAGAATCTCTCCAGGTAAATCGTGAGCCATGTGAACTCGGCGAATCTGCGCCCACATAATGTTACGAACCTGCTTAAAGGTAGATGCTGTAGTGATTGCAATAGCGGTGCCAGGTGGATGAACTGCAATCCACCATGCAACGGCGCGAGCAGCAAGGTGAGACTTTCCTGGAGCGTGGCAAGCGGGAACTGTAGTTCTTTTATTGTCTCGGATAGATTCCAGAATTTCACGCTGTTTCGACCAAAGTGTTTCTCCTAAGCCCTCTTCAATAAAGGCAACTGGGTCATTTTCATATCTCGCCCACGGATTACTTATTTCAGCATCAAGGATAACTGCGAGCGCGTTCTTTTCTTCATCGGTAAGCGAGAGATAAATCTTTGTTCTCTCCTCTGGCGTGGCATTGAGAACAAGGTCTACTAGCCGTTCAGCCATTTCTACCTCTTTCGAATTGCTAAGACCTTTGCAATCTTATCTTCTAAATCGCCCATTTCAACCTGTACTTTAATTGCTTCCCCATTGGTTCCGCCAATTTCGAATCTATCTGTCTTTCCGAACTCGTCTGGCACCTGGCGCTCTAACCACCAAGCCGCTGCTCTCCAATCGCCTTCATTACCACTCTTGGCAATAACGGCAATCTTTTTGGTGATTGCCTCTGCTCTTGCCTGTTCAACTTGCTGTAAAAATTGTAGGAATATAACTTCAGTAGGATTCTCTTTAGCGTTAGGGACCAGGGCTAAGCGCTCGCGCTCTGCTAATCCTCGGCTCATCCAGTTGTAGAAAGTCTTTTCTGCTATCCCAGATGCGGCAACTGCTTTTCGAACAGGTGTTCCAATTCGGATGTAGTCCAAAAGGGTCTGCTCTTTAATTTCCTCTAAGAGCGCAGTAGGGCGACCCGCTGTTTTCTTTACGGGTTTCTTCGCTGGTTCTTTTTTTGCTACTGCTGATGCCATTCTATTATTCTACCTCAGTTGTACACGCTTCAAGCGGAATTCTAAGCAACTCTGCGATGTCGGTCCAGCCGTATATGGTGTTAGCCCATGTGTTCAAATCCTCGGTGTGAACTCGCATCGAATGATTGCCCACCCTGATATTGGTCCGACCAATCGGATTATGTCCAGGCTTTGTCTTTCCCCCTGAAAGAATCTCGGCAACTTCTTCCCTGGAGAATCCTGTTCCCTTGGTACTCGTACTGGTCAGTAACTTATTTAATTCTTGAGAATCATAAGTGGCAAGGTCTGAAGTGCGATTGTCCACAATGAGAATCTTGATTTCTTCTACATCGTCTACATCAATCCAATGGACGGCTATCTTCTCCCAGCCTAATTGAACTGCTGCCTGGAGTGTGTGATTACCCGACACGCAATGCTTCGTAGGGCGATTGACCACGATTGGTCGGTATTGCCCCATGGTTGAAAGGGACTCAATGATTGCCCCAATGTCGCCTTCACGCGGGTTTAGCGGATGTGTAAGGATTTCTTTGACCGATACGGTCTCGACATCTTCAGGCGAACTCTCAGAGCGCTCCTGGATTCGTTCTGGCTTCTCAGCGATGCGCTCTGGAAATCCCAGGCGCTCCTTGATTCCAGCGTTGGCTTTGCTCTTAGTCTTTCCGAATTCCTCGTAAAGTTGCTCTTTCCACGCATCATAGGCATCTTGCTCAACTGTAAAGCGCCACGCTGCAATCTTTACCTCGGGGTCATCCTTTAGGTTCCCAGAGGTTCCCAAAGGTTCCTTTTGGTCACCTGAGATAAGGCGGTCCAAAGTCTCAACCTCGGATTGAGTAAATCCTGTGCCATCCAACTCAGGGAGCGCTTGCAAGAGGCTTTTGAGAAGTGGCTCGTTATATCCAGCCAGGTCGGTCAATCGGTTATCGGCTAAAACAATTTTCTTTGCTGTGTCCTCGTCTACATCAACGAGAACTGCTTTTATCTTTTTCCAACCTAATTTTTTTGCCGCTTTAAGTGTGTGATTGCCCGCGAGAACAAATTTCGTACTCGCTTGAACCACGATAGGGCGATACTGACCATGAGCAGTAAGCGATGATGCAATGGCATCTATGTCTCCTCTTCTGGGGTTAGTGGGATAAGCAGTCAGCGAACTGATTGACACACTTTGAATGTTGCCCGTCTGGATATTGGCTTTCATTACTCTCCCCCATAAGTAAAGGCTAAGAACTCTTAGGTAAAGGCTAAGAGTCTTTGTTAAGTGCAGCCTCTAACTTTTGTTGCGCTCTGAGTAACTTTTCCTCAAGGGTGAGTGCTGGTCGTCCACGATGGCGGATGATTTTTCCGTTTTCGTCATATTGCGGAGTGCGGTCAATATCCTCACGAATGATTTTGTAAATCAACTGCTCGGATACTCCCATTGCTTCAGCAATCTCTCGGTAGGTAATTCGCTGCTTACGAAGGCGGAGAATCAACTGCTTACGGCGCTTGCCAAGGTCAGAAATCTGGCTTTGGTGTTCACGCATGGCATCAGTAATCATGCGAACTTCTTGAAGTCCACGACCATCTAATTCTTCAGCCGTCTGTGTGTCGCTCATTTTGTCTCTCCTTCGAAGATTTGTGTCCAGTCAATATCGTCATTGTTCTTGCTAAATAACTTTCTATGTTTTTCAATCGTCTCTAACTCTTGGCTCATCTTTGCTCTGTGAAAAGCAAGTCCATAAGCAATAAAGATAGGTGCGAATAATACAAGAGTAGTAAATAACCCTACTACAGTCAAAATTAAGTCCCAGTTCATCTCTTTCCCTCTTTCCTTGCCCCTCGTATGTAAAGCACTAAAGAATTTCTATCGTTCTGCGGTGTTAAAAAAATCAAAGACTTCATGTACTGCGGTGAGTCATCTGGCAAAACACCTGCATCCACGATTCCATCTATCGCCGCTTTTACTGCTGGATTACACGCCCCGACATCCTGTAAGCGACCTCCTTTTTGATGAGGTTCAACTGTGACAGAAATCCATTCCATCTCTGGCATCTTCTCTGACTTTGCCAATACATGAAACGCTGAACGCCAAGTCTTGACCAACTCAGCCCTCTGCCACCTGTTGCCAGCGCGTTCGCCGTTTGTTGTCCAAGGGCGCTGCGCCAACTCAAGTCTGTAGACGAGTTGTTCGTGTTCATCAATCCTGCATAGGCAATCCATGGCTTAAAGATAAGGGTCACCTGAACTCCTGTCGAATTCCCATTTCTCGCCATCATTAAAGATTTTCCACGCTTTCCCATTATCGTCAATGAATGGAATTTCCTCAGCCGACTCAACTTTGGCAAGTAAGAATCCGCGCTCTCTAGCCTTATCTCGGTAAGACTCGACCCAGCCGTGACATCCAGAGACTCCAGAGCCACAGAGAAGAATGAGGTTTGCTGGCAGGTGCAAAGTCTCATTTCGTGAGCCTCCCATGCGGCGTGGGACTCGGTGATGAACTGACCACCCAAAAGTGTCGCCCATGCCCCCGCATTTTTCGCATCTGTAATTGGCTCGGTAGAAAACCTGGAAACGAACTTCATCACCTACTTTGAGTTTAGGTTTAGCCATTGAAGTCTCGCGCTCGCCAAAGATTCTGTGCAACCAGAGCAGACATGTTCGCTCGTCTGATTCGCCGTGACCGTAGCCAATCTACAAATCGGAATATCCTCATAAGTCAGGTGCCACCTCTCCATTACCATCTGCCATATCAGCACTTGGTTTGCCTTTCGTTAATACTTCTCGAATCTGACTTAAATAAAAATTTACTTGCTCTGGCGTTGCCGCTTTTGCCCCTGCCTCTTTCATCTCCAACATGTATTGCTGAGTTCGCAATCTCTCTTTTTCTCGCTCTTGGTGTCTTACCCACTCCTTGTTGAAATAAACTGGAGCGATTACCTTATCGTCATTGCTGTAGTGTCGTGACACAAAATCCTTAGCGAACTGAAAAGTCATCTCAGGATTAAGGGCAGCATCCCAAGCCAGGATTCTTCCCTCATCAGCCTGAAGCCTCATATCAAAAAGGCAGCAGTAGGCAAAAAGTTGAGCAACCTCAGAACGGTTCATTTTCAATAGCCATTTCTTCTTCTGCAATAAACTTTTCCGCAATCTCAAGCGCTCGCATAACTGAAGTCTCGGTACGAGTCATCGTCCCTCCACGGGCAGGAAGAGCATCATCGGTCCAACGCTCTTGATTAAGCCAGGTAGATGCGTGAGCGGTGAACTCAGGTTGGCGGTTAGGGTCAGAGGCGAATCTCTTTGCTCCCTCAATAATGATTTCAACTGGAGCCTTCTTACAGGCTTTGATGAAGGCTGTCCTCGCTGCGCCTTTTGCTTCTTTCCTTGGATAGATTGCCCAAAAGAGATTGAAGTCAGAATCCGAAGGATTCTGTGTATTTATATCTTTATTGGGTATGGGTATGGGTATGGGATGGGTATGGGGCGGTTGAACTTCGGGCGAAGTTACGCCCTCTGTTCGGTGTAACCCTCTGGACTTAGCCATACGCTCAGCGGCTTTTTTACGCTCAGTTTCGACTTTTTCTTTTGTAAATTGATACTCGTCATAGCCCAAAATTTTAATATCATCGCCACAAATTTCCCACAAGTTTGCTTCAACTAATGCCGAAATATGGCGAGAGTTTGAGAGTTTTTTGAGCGTTTTTTGCGGGATAATCCCATCAGTCAAATAAGCATTGGAGTAACAGAGCGCTGTTATGTAGAGCCGAAAGGCTCCATCGCTCAATCCAATAATCTTTGGATGATTAGGAAATCCATCATCAAGCCTTACCCAAGTCATTCTCTCTCCTTCAGGTTTAGAAGTGGTGTCCACAATTAGGACATGATTTCTTCTGGCGCATTTCAATTTTTCTATCATCTACGAACTCGGGTAACACATAGACCTTGCAACGGTTACGAGTATCTTTCAATCTTGCAACTCGCTCAGTCAGATGGAGAACGGACAATACACCCGATGCTGACCCATGGTGAAGTCCAAGGGCATCAGCCAACTCTTTCCAAGTTGCTCCGTGTCTGCCACGATTGGCTAGGTAGGTAAGCGCCGCAATCTGGCGCTTACCTGTGGTCCCATCCGCATCTTGAACTCTCGCTCTTTCCTCGGATGAATCCGAACCTGACCAACCCGATGTTCCGTTATACGGCGCTTCAGGAAACGCTAACTGTGTCATCGCTTGACTCCTTAGTGGTTGAAGTTTCAACTACTGGGGAAGTGCCAACACGGGTCTGAGCCTCCTTGAATGAAATTCGAAGAGTCTCAAGAATTGATGGCTCGATAGCATCTTTGTACTTTGTGATGTACGCACCCAATTTTGCAAGTGTTTCCAACTCAGATGCCTCAGAGATTGCTTTAGCGAGCGCCTTGGTATCAACTACGACCTTTTCGGAGCGCTCGTAACTCTGACTGTCTGGGTCAGGCTCGTCTGTCGGTAGCGATAGTGTCTGCAAGAGGGCTGTTCGAAATGCAACTGACATGGCTTTTGCCGTTGCCTTGTCACCAGAATCCATCGCCTCTCCTACGACAGTCGCCTTGATTGCATCGCCACCTGCACCGATAAATGTGTAAGTAACTTTGACTTTAACATGACCCATGACGGTGCGATTCTTACCAATCTCAACTGAAGAGTATTCATAATCCTCAACTGAGGGAACAATAACTACGCCATGCTTTTGAAGTGCTGGCGATACTGCATTGACAACTGCATCAATTCCACGAAAGTTAAATCCCTGGGATGCGTTGCGGTCATTTTTCTTAACTGCGCCAACTTCCTTCATCACTTCATTAAGTGCTTGAGCAATCGGCATTACTTTGATTTCTGACATGTGATTCTCTCTCTACTCGGTTACGAACTTAACTGAAGTCTCGGCTGGGATAACCATGACCTCTGGGATAATTTCACCCTGGGTTGATATTACTACACCTTCATCGGTTATCAAAGCCTTTAATGCAGTTTTGTCTACATCAGTTTTGATTTTGAGAAGTGCTGGGTCATTTATCTTTGCCCACTCAATGAATTTAGATTCATCCTTGAACTCAATCTTTGGCTGACCAGCCGTAGTCTTGAGTGTGCCATGGGGCAAAGTTACCGTTTTGCGACCTTCAGAGCGCTGTAGGAGCGCGTAAGGGGTTAGGACTGCCTCGAAGTATGCAGCATCCCTATCAAGGGCTGTATTGACCGTAGAAAGCCATTCTGTGATACGAATAATCTCCGCATCGTAGATTGCTTTATTTTCGGCTTGCTTACGGCGGATGACGGCTAATTTACGAATTGCCCAATCAGCCTTTTGGTCGCTATCAACGACAAAGCCCTCATTTTCCGCTGAGATTGAAGATACAGCGGGATTGTCGAACTCATGTATATCTGGTTGTGTTGTCATATTGCTCCTCTCATGGCGAGAGGATACACACCCCCAGTTGGGTATGTCAAATCCTACAAGCCGATGATTTGTCCAACATAGACTGAGGCACCGACAACGGTGGCAATGATAAGAGCGCCGACAGTACGAACCACCCATTCGGAGCGAGATTCCATCTTTTCAACTCGGTCCAGGATTGATTCCATTGCCTGTTGAAAACGAGCAGAGTCAGATGAGTAGACATCACGGCGAACATAAGTCTCACCGATATTGATGTTGATTTGCTTGACTTCCGTGGTTAGGTCGTCAAGCCTACGCATGATTTCTCCGAGGGTTGGTTCGTGGTCTGCCATTGGATTTCCTATGCTGTGAACTTAGGACGACCAAAACCGACAACGGCAAGAGGCAAGCCTTTTGTAGCGCTCTTTTTGTAAGCGCGTACTTTTCTAGCAACTTGTCCACCGTTTCGTTGGTCACCCTTCTTGTCTGGACTGGTATTTCCTTCAACACAGGTAACGGTTCCATCTCCGTTATCCTTCAAAACAATTCCCACATGAGAGATTCGGTCTACTCCATCGGAAGGGAAATCAAAATAAACGATGTCGCCAGGTTGCGGAGTTGCTGTTTCTGCATCTTCCCACGCCTTAGCCTTTTTGAAGGAGAG
>Ga0247723_1001787_pt1 | contig 12174 bp, 19 predicted proteins | sample MSEWelMarce5H_FC_FD_189079 | JGI IMG/M metagenome (GOLD analysis project Ga0247723, IMG submission 189079) | Subsurface sediment microbial communities from gas well in West Virginia, United States - MSEEL Well Study Marcellus 5H_FC | ecosystem: Environmental > Terrestrial > Deep subsurface >...
ACACACTGATTACACCTTGGCTTAATCAAACCTACGGTATTGATGACTCCAATAGGTTTGCTCCGTATGCCCGTTTAGCAGGAAAAGAATTTAATGGTGGAACTGTTAATGGCAATATTCCAGTAAGTCTTACAGATATTCCAAGAGGTGTATCTTTGCTAGTAAATGGAACTACTGTTACTGCAACACAGACACCAAGCCAAGATGACTTGGCAGCAGCAAATTATTATTATCTAGGTGGACACGAGTACACTATTAGTGACTATGAGGCTAATATTTTAATCAACGCTGGCTATGGCAGTTATGTGACTCCAGTATGAGTAATTGCACATCATCTTGTAAGACCAAAGACCACGATAATTATGGCGAATGTATGCGATCTAATACACCAATGTTTGTAGGAGTTAATCCAACCAAGACTGGTTGGGATCAAGACAAAGTTAAGAAGGATGAGAAGGAAATACAGTCTTATTGGGATGCGACTCGTCAAGGTATAGAGCCGCGCTCAACAAGGAAAAAAGATATAGATGCAGCAGTAAAACTATCCAACGAAGCCGGCAAAGCATTTGACGGTATTTCACTAACTTATAAGGAGTAACTATGCCAAACGTAGACGGAAAGAAATTCCCTTACACAATGAAGGGCAAAGCTATGGCTAAGAAAGCAATGGCTAAAAAAGCTGGTAAGAAAATGGTTATGAAGAAGATGGGTAAGAAGAAGTAATGAACAATTCAGAAAATTCAATGATGGATGATATGGGTATGGAAGAAGATTTAATGCCTTATCCAACACCAGACAAGCAATATCCAAATGCAGCAAAGTACTCATCTTATGAGTCAGTTCAAACTGGCGCTATGGGAAAGATGCCTAGCTAATGAAAAAGACAAAAGGCACTAAGAAGGTTGCCAAAGTTATGAGAGAGTTTAAGAAGGGCGAACTGAATATTGGCAAGTCTGCCAAGAAGGTTAAGTCCAAGAAGCAAGCAATTGCTATTGCTCTTTCAGAAGCAGGGATGTCTAAGAAGAAAAAGAAGTAATGGCATCTAGCGGTACCTATAAGCGCCACGATGGATTTAATCCAATTCAAATTAAAGATGGATGTGTAGTCCGTATGTCTAAGAATGGATCTATTAGATCAGTACTAGGAAAGTATGGAGAGTATGGCAAAGAGTCCAGCGTGGCAAAGAAAAGCAGGTAAGAATCCTAAAGGTGGATTAAATGCTGCTGGCAGAGCATCTGCTAAAGCACAAGGTATGAACCTTAAACCTCCAGTAAAAAAGGCTGAGGCTAAGAAGTCACCTAAGTCTGCTGCTAGACGTAAGTCTTTCTGTGGTCGTATGTGTGGAATGAAATCTAAATTAACCTCTGCTAAGACAGCAAGAGATCCTAACTCTAGAATAAACAAGTCCTTACGGGCTTGGGATTGTAGTTGTAGATGAAAAAGAAAGTAGCATTTTGGGATAAGAAGAACCCTAAGAAAACTTCTAAGAAATTAACACCAGCACAAAAGAGTGCTGCTAAGGCAAGAGCAAAGTCTGCTGGTCGGCCTTATCCAAATCTAGTAGATAACGCAGCAGTAGCTAAAAAATCTAAAAAGAAGTGAGGTAGCAGGTGGCAACAGGAGTATCAGGCACAACATTATTAGCAGAATTAAATCGCCTAGCAAATGGTGGCACCTACCGAGCATCTTCAGCAATGGTTGGAGAAGCACTAGCTGCTCGCCAATGGGCTGTACAAAGATCAGTAACTACTAACCTTACAGATACTGTAGGTGTATTAAATGCTATTGATAGTCGTACTGATTCTAATAAATTCCTTGACTACAGTGGTATCTGTAATGCTCTAGCATCTACTACTGGATTACCTGCTGCCCAAGCTCTGAGAGCGATCTCAAGTTGAGCGCTAAATATAATCTAGTCTGCGATCAGGCTACCACATTTAATTTTCAATTTAGTATTAATAACAATAACACTTTATTAAACCTGACAGGATATACAGGTACTATGACAGTTCGCCCATTTGTTGGCGCTAGTACTACAACTGTTGTCGCAAGTACTGCTAATGGCAGAATGGTTTTAGGTGGAGCACTAGGTACTGTAACTGTAACTTTAGATGCAGCAACTACTGGTGATATCGGCGCAGGAAGATACGCATATGATTTAGTGTTAAATTCCGGTGGAACTGTAACTAGATATTTAGAAGGTAAATTTATCGTGACGGGAGCTGTAACTCAATAATGTCAGAGACCGTAATTGTTATAGAACAAATTACACCACAGGTTGGTGTAACTTTTGCAAGTGATCAAGGACCACAAGGTGGTCAAGGTGTAACAGGACCTACTGGTCCTACTGGCCCAACTGGTTCACAAGGCGCTACAGGCCCAACAGGAGCTACTGGTGCTACAGGATCTACAGGTAACACAGGAGATACGGGTCCTACAGGCCCTACAGGGGCCACAGGAGCCACTGGAAGTACAGGAGCGACTGGAAGTACTGGACCGACAGGTGCAACAGGTTTAACGGGCGCTACAGGCGCTACTGGCCCAACGGGTGCAACAGGTTTGACAGGTGCTACAGGACCGACAGGTTCCACAGGTGCAACGGGAGCGACTGGAGCAACGGGTTCTACAGGTCCAACTGGACCTACTGGTGCTACTGGATCTACCGGAGCAACGGGTGCTGGTGGAACATTAGGTTATTGGGGTTCTTTTTGGTCAACCCAAGATCAAGTAGCGGCAAACACAACAACTGCTTACCCAATTACTTACAATAATACTGATCCAAATTCTAATGGTGTAAGTATTGTTTCTAACTCACGACTTACATTTGCGTATGCAGGTGTTTATGATATTCAATTTTCTGCTCAGGCTGACAGAGTATCTGGTAGTGGAACTGACACTGTTGATATCTGGTTCCGTAAAAATGGAACCGACATCGCAGATAGCAATACTGTTGTAACTGTTTCAGGTGGCGCAGCAGCAGCTAAAACAGTTGCTGCTTGGAATTATATGGTTGAACTTAACGCCAACGATTATATTGAATTGGTATGGCGAACATCTGATACAAATTTAGAATTAGTTGCAGATGTTGCAGGAACAAGCCCTACTAGACCAGCAGTTCCTAGCGTCATTCTTACAGCCTCTCAAGTTATGTATACACAACTTGGACCAACAGGAGCTACTGGTTCCACAGGTGCTACTGGATCTACCGGTCCAACAGGACCAACTGGTGCTACGGGTGATACAGGTGCAACTGGTCCTACTGGTGCTACGGGTGCGACTGGTTCAAATGGTGTAACAGGTCCAACAGGACCTACGGGTGCAACAGGAGATACAGGACCAACTGGTGCTAATGGTGCAACTGGTCCAACTGGTCCGACAGGAGCTACCGGTGATACAGGTGCAACTGGACCTACCGGTCCAACTGGACCAACGGGTGCAACAGGAGCAAGTGGTGCAACAGGTGCAACAGGTGCAACAGGTGCAACAGGTGCAACAGGTGCAACAGGTGCAACAGGTGCAACAGGTAATTTTAGTAGTGCATATTCCAGTGATTCTAAAGTTGCTTCATATACTTTAGTACTTGCAGATGCTGGCAAAATTATAGAAATGAATGTTGCTTCTGCTAACAATTTAACAGTTCCTCTTAATTCATCTCAAGCATTTGCAGTTGGAGCAAACATAACAATTCTTCAAACTGGCGCTGGTCAAACTACAATAGTAGCAACAGGTGGTGTCACTGTTAATTCTACTCCTGGCTTAAAACTTAGAGCGCAATGGTCTAGTGCAACTTTAATTAAAAGAGCAACTGATACTTGGGTTGCGATAGGAGATTTGGTTTCCTAATGCCTTTTCCTGCTGGAATTTTAGGTGGTGCTAACAACCAAGCAATAAGAGCAACTGGTGGCACTACTACCAATATAACTGGATTTAAAGTCCACTCTTTTACTACTGTTGGTACTACTAGTTTTGATATTGCAAAAGGTATTGGCACTGTAAATTGCTTGGTAATAGCTGGCGGTGCTAGTGGCGCTAGATATGACACAAATGGCGCAGGTGGCGGTGGCGCTGGTGGGTATTTAGAAGGAGATAAAAATTTAACAGTAGGTTCTTTTACAGTAACTGTAGGCGCTGGTGGAGCAGTAAGAACTGGCGCTAATCAAGCAGGAGAAAATGGTGGAAATTCTGTTTTTGATAATGCAACTGCACTTGGCGGTGGTGGTGGCGGTGCTAGTGGCGTTGGTCTTTCAGGTGGATCTGGCGGTGGTGGCGGAAACAACTCAAATGGTGGTGCAGCAACTCAAGGAAACTCTGGTGGATTAACTGGTTATGGTGGAGCTGGAAGAAATGATAATAGCGGTGGCGGTAACGCAGGTGCTGGTGGTGGGGCAAGTGGTAATACCCCACCTTTAGGACCAACAAGTTTTGGAGCAGCAGGTCGTGCTAGTTCTATAACTGGTACTTCAGTAACATATTCCAGAGGTGGCGGAGTAAATTATGCTTATAATATTTCCCCTGGTACAAGTGGTGCAGCGAATACTGGAGATGGTGGAATGGGAATGTATCAAGCAAATTCAGGCGCTGGTGGTTCAGGTGTTGTAATTGTAAGATATGTACTATAAAGGAATGTAATGGCATATTTTGCGGAAATAGATGAAAACAATATTGTTAAACAAGTAGTAGTTATTCCTGATGAACAAGAATATCGCGGCCAAGTTTTTCTTTCAAGCGATTTAAAATTAGGTGGTAGATGGATTAAAACTTCTTACGATCACAAATTCCGTAAGCAGTATGCAGAAATTGGATTTTCTTATAATGAGGCATCTGATGTTTTTGTTGCACCTCAACCTTTCCCTTCGTGGACATTAAATGAAAGCCACGACTGGCAAGCTCCTAAGCCTAAACCAGAAGGTAATATGATATATTCTTGGAATGAAGAGATCCTTGATTGGGATGTAACAGATAGATATTTATGAGAATCGCCGTATATACAATTGCCCTTAATGAAGAGAAGCACGTTAAGAGATGGTTTGATTCAGCTAAAGATGCAGACTACCTACTAATAGCAGATACTGGTTCAACAGATAAGACAGTAGAGATTGCTGAGTCTTTAGGTATTAATGTTATAAAGATTAAGATAGATCCTTGGAGATTTGATGATGCTCGTAACGCATCCCTTGCTGCAATACCAGGATATATTGATTACTGCATAGCACTAGATATGGATGAGGTGCTAGTAAAAGGTTGGAAGAAAGATTTACCTAAAGCTCTAGAGGCTGGTGTTACTAGACCAATATATAATTATGTTTATGGTTGGGATGAAAATGGTAAACCAGACTTAAATTTTGATGGTATTAAAATCCACGCCCGTAGAGGATATAGATGGAAGTTTCCAATCCACGAGGCAGTATCTCCTTATAAAATTCCTGAAGTTAGAGCAAGAATAGATTTAACAATACATCACTTCCAAGATAAAGAAAAGTCTAGAGAACAATACCTAGATATGCTTGAGATGGCGGTAGATGAAGATCCAAAATGTTCTCGTAGTCTTTACTACTTAGGTAGAGAGTATTACTACAAACAAAGATATTACGATTCACTACAAACTTTTAAAAGATACTTAGAGGAATCCACCTTTAAAGCAGAGAGATCCTACGCACTGCGAATGATGGCTAAGTGTGATCCTGATAATGCTGAGAAACATTTAGAGCAATCAATAGCGGAGTGTACTAGTAGAGAATCAGTATTAGCACTAGCTAATCATTACTATCAACAGATGCAGTGGCCTGAGTGTTTTAGAACTGCAACAAGAGCGCTAGGTATAACTGAGAAGCAAACAGATTTTATGGCTGAAGGTTGGGCTTGGGGACATATGGCTGATGATCTAGTAGCAATAGCAGCCTGGCAATTAGGTGAATGGAAGACTGCAATAGAACACGGTGAGAAAGCATTAGCTTTTAGCCCAGATGATGAAAGATTACAAACTAATTTAAAACACTACAGAGAGAAGATGAATGAGCACTCTTAACGATATGGTAGATGAGATAAAGTCTAACCTGCAAGGATATACCTTGCGACAAGATCGTATTAGTAATGTGGCTAACCCTGCCGGTCTAACCACTACCAGTACTGCTATCACTCTCGGTACTAGCGCAAATCTTGCTAAAGGTATTATTGAAATTGATGATGAACTTATCTTTATTGATTCTTTTGATAAGGCAACTAACGTACTTAACGTAATACCAGGATTTGGTAGAGGCTATCAAGGAACATCTCCTGCACCTCATACAGTAAATGCTCAGGTTACTCTGGCTCCTACCTTCCCAAGGGTTACAATTAAGAGAGCTATCAATGATACTATCAACTCTTTGTATCCTAGTCTTTGGGCTATCTCTTCATATACCTTTACCTTTAACGCATCCGTTACAACCTATGCCTTACCAGATGATGTTGAGGATGTTCTATACATATCTTGGCAGACTACTGGATCAAGCCAAGAGTGGTTACCACTAAGAAGATGGCGTTTAGATAACTTTGCTAATGCTGCAACCTTTAATACTAATGCTACTTTAAATATTTATGACAATGTACAACCAGGCAGAACAGTTCAAGTTTACTACACAACCACAGCTAACACATTAGATGCTAATACTGATGACTTTGCTGATGTAACTGGCTTGCCACAATCTTGCCAGGATGTAGTAACCCTTGGTGCTTCCTATAAATTACTATCATTTCTGGATGCAGGTCGTATTAACCTTACATCTGCTGAGGCTGATAATGCCGATAGCAAGACTCCATCAACAGCCGGTGTTTCAGCTTCTCGTTATATCTTCGCTCTGTACCAACAGAGACTAAACGAAGAGGCATTGAAATTAAAAGACAAATATCCAATACGTATACACTATCTAAAGTAAGGAAGGTTAATGGCAACTCGTTTATATAGCTCCACAAGTGTTGAGACGACACTAGCATCTAGTATTAATAGCGCTGTTACATCAATAACAGTAGCAACTGGAACTGCAACCGCCTTACTTGGTGGAGTTACTATAGTAGCAAACAGTCAGTTTACTGTAGCAATAGATCCCGATACTATCAATGAAGAAATTATTTTTATAACAGCAGGTCCAGCAGGAGATACTTTTACAGTAACTAGGGGTAGAGCAGGATCTAGTGCTATAGCTCATTCCACTGGTGCTAGCATTAAACACGTTCTAACCTCAGATGATTTAACAGCTTTTGCTGCTGGTATCTCACCAGTAGCTAGCCTAGGTTTTTCTGGTTCAACATCTGGTATAACTACAGTTCAAGCAACTGCTGTTGCTGGTACTAATACTTTAACCTTACCGGCAACTACAAGTGATACCTTAGTTGGTAAAGCAACTACTGATACTTTAACTAACAAAAAGTTATCTGATTCTACTACTACAATAGTAGATGTTACTGATGTTACTAAGGCAATTAAGTTTGATGTAGGTGGTACAACTGCTATCACAGGAACTATTGCTACAGCTTTTACTACTGCCAAAACACTTACTCTTCCAGATGCAACAGACACTTTAGTAGGTAAAGATACAACAGATGTACTAACTAATAAGACTTTAACATCACCAATCATTACAACCCCAACACAAAGACTTACTCTTAATCCCCAAACTGGAACTACTTATACTTTAGTAGCAGCCGATGCTTCTTATAAATTAGTTACAGCATCTAATGCGTTAGCAATTACCGTAACAGTGCCACCAAGCATATTTACTGCTGGAGATGTTATTAATCTTCAACAGATTGGCGTAGGGCAGGTTACATTTGCACAGGGTGCTGGTGTGACTATCACATCTACAGGTGCAACTGCAACTGCTCCTAAGTTAAGAGCACAGTATTCGGCTTGTTCAATTATCTGTACAGCAAGTAATACCTTTACAGTGATTGGGGATCTATCTTAATGCCAATCTTAGGGATTATTGCATCTCAAGATTCCATTCGTAACCTCACTGTTGATTACCTTGTTGTTGCTGGTGGTGCTGGTGGTGGTGGAAGTCGCGGTGGCGGTGGTGGTGCTGGTGGTTTGCGTTCAACAGTAACTGCAACAGGTGGCGGTGGAACTCTTGAATCAGCCTTAACACTTACACTTAATACTAGTTACACAGTAACAATTGGTGCTGGTGGCAGTGGTGGCTCAAGTGGTACTGCTGGTGCAAAAGGTAATGATTCAATTTTTTCAACAATTACCTCTGTTGCTGGTGGAGGAGGTAGTGGTAACTTTAATGCTTCTTCAAATCCTAATGGTGGTTCAGGTGGTGGCGGTGCAACTTGGGGTGTAGGTTCAAGTTTAAATGGTGGTACTGGAACTACCGGTCAAGGCTTTAGAGGCGGTAACGGTGTTGTTGGAGTAGGTACATTTGCAGGAGATTTTTCTGGTAATGGTGGCGGCGGTGCTGGTGCAACAGGTGTTGATGGTGGACAGAATAGTGTGCCAACAAATGGAGGCACAGGAGTTGCTACATCTATAACTGGTTCATCTGTAACTTATGCAGGTGGTGGTGGTGGTGGTTCAAATGGAGGCGGTTCATCAGGTGGCGCAGGAGGCGGTGGTGGTGGAGTTGGCTCAGGTAATGGAAATGCAGGAACTGCAAATACTGGTGGTGGCGGCGGCGGCGGTGCATCAGGAACTACTAATGGCGGTGCTGGCGGCTCAGGAATTGTTGTAGCTAGATACTCTGGTACAGTACAAAAAGCAACTGGTGGAACAGTAACCACATCAGGTGGTAATACGATTCATACTTTTACTTCATCAGGTAATTTTGTTACTGCCGTTGCTAAAGCAACTGGTGGAACTATTACATTTGATAATGGATATTGGATTCACACATTTACATCATCAGGAACGTTTACTCCAAACCAATCTTTAACTGCTGATTACTTAGTTGTAGCAGGAGGCGGATCAGGAGGTGCTGGTAAAGGTGGTGTAGGTGCTGGTGGTGGAGGAGCTGGTGGTTTTAGAACTTCTATTGGTGGTTCAGCTTTATCTTTAATTGCACAGGCATACACAGTGACTGTTGGTGCTGGTGGCGCTGGGCAATCAACGGAGGAAACTCAAGGCAATAACGGTAATAACTCTGTATTTTCAACAATTACATCAACTGCTGGTGGCGCAGGTGGCTTTGGTGGTGATTCTGCATCTGCTGGAAGTAGTGGCGGCTCAGGTGGCGGTGGTGGATCAAGGTTTAATGGCGCTAGCGGTTCTGGTGGTACTGGTACAGCAGGACAAGGTAATGATGGCGGTGTAGGTGCAGGTAGTGGACAACCATATAGAGGCGGTGGCGGTGGTGGTGCTGGCGCAGTTGGCGTTAGTGGTGCTACTTCAGGTGATGGTGGTGTAGGTACAGCATCTTCAATTAGTGGAACTTCAGTAACTTATGCAGGTGGTGGTGGTGCAGGTGGAAACTTAGCTGCTGGTGCAGGTGGTACTGGCGGTGGTGGCGCAGGTGGTGCTGGTGCTAATGTTGCTGGAACAGCAGGAACAGTTAACACAGGCGGTGGTGGTGGTGGTAACTGTGGTAATACTGGCACAACATCAGGTGCTGGTGGGTCAGGTATCGTTATAATAAGGTATGCAGTCTAACGAGAGGGTAATATGTCAAAAGACAACGTAACAAATATTAAAGAAATAAAGAAAACCCAATGCTTCAGTTATGAAGTAGTTATGTTAGTTCATATTATAGCCGATAATGAAACAACTGCTAAAACCCAACTTGATGATAAAGGTGGAATAGTTACAAAACGAGATGTAAAATTATTAAACACAGCAACTTTGTATGGAGAAGACAAGGATAAATAATGGCTCATTATGCAAAAGTAGAAAACGGTGTGGTGACACAGGTTATCGTTGCCGATTCTAAAGAGTGGTGTCAAGCAAATCTAGGTGGCGAGTGGGTACAAACTTCCTATAACACACACGGCGGAGTTAACTCCCGTCAAGGTGGGCAAGCACTACATAAGAACTATGCAGGTGTTGGATACACTTGGGATGGATCAGGCTTTGCAGCCCCACAACCATTCCCTTCTTGGACAAAGAACTCAGATACTTATTTGTGGGAAGCACCAACTCCTATGCCAATTGAAGAAGGCAAGCGTTACAGTTGGGATGAAGCAACAACCTCCTGGGTTGAAGCACCTGCTCTTTAAGCAATAACAATTATTAACTACCCCGCTTCGGCGGGGTTTTCTATTTAAGGAGATCAATGGCATACGGCGATGATATTACCGAAGGTATCCCCTACGTACTATCCAATCCTGCAGGTGCTACGAACTACTCAGCTACCGGTGTTAATTATGATATGGCTATCGCCGGTTTGCCGTTCTTTATTGCAGCCTCTGATGATTCACCTTATCGCAGAGTAACTGCTAAGTATCGTAAAGAACAGTATGACCAGACTAGAGAAGCTGGTGAGCAATCACTTACTGGTTGGTGGTTCAGATCCCAATCAACATTTCATCTTGGCGCAGGTATTAAATACTTTGAACCAGCACAGGATGAGTCACTTCGTTTCCAGTTTACAGAGTCTAAAGGTGTAGAGGTCTTTACTAAAGGACAAGTTACCCTATTAAATAGCACTGCTAGTTTTAACTCAGGAGCCGCAGCACCTCAACTTATAGGTGTTAATGATGGCACTAGTGATTGTATTGTAATTACAGATGGCACAGCAATAAAGAAGATTACATCTGCTGGTGCATCTACTACCTTTACTCAAGCAGGTACACCTTCAACTATCTTTAGTATTACAACCAATGGTAAGCAGTACTTCTTTATCAATAGTACTCACGTTCACAGAGGTAACCTTGCTGGTTCAACTAGCGATACTGAAATCTATAACGCTTCTAGCACTACTCGCGGTACTATTCGCTTTGTTAAGCAACGCCTTATTGCTGCTATTAACAATGCCATCTATGAACTAGATGCTAACAATGCTAGCGGTGCTTTACCTACTGCTTTATTTACTCATCCTAATACCTCTTGGGTATGGTCATCCATATCAGAAGGACCTAGTGCTATTTACGTATCAGGATATGATCCTAATGGAACATCTTCATCTGTATTTAAAATTCAATTAGATGTAACAACTGCTAACTCATTAGGTTTCCCAACTCTGGAAACACCTACAGTTATTATTGATCTACCAGAGGGTGAGAGCATCAATGACTTTGATGTATATCTTGGTACCTATGCAGTCCTTGCAACTAATAAAGGATTTAGAGTAGGCGTATCAGATACAAATGGTAACATCCAGTATGGTCCTTTATTATTTGATCAAGCTGCTTGTAACTCAATAGCATTTAGAGATCGCTTTGCTTATATTGCAACCACTATTGATGGTGAAGCAGGACTAGTGAAGGTAGATCTATCTGCAACTGTGATAGCTAATAGCCTAGTCTTTCCTTGGGCTTGGGATTTAGTAGCAAGTGGTGTTGCTGCCGCATCTAATCAGGTAGCCTTCTTTGGTAACTCAGATAGAGCAGCCTTTACTTCTGGTAATGTTATCTACGCTGAGTCCACTACTGATAAGGTAACAAGTGGCTACTTACAAACAGGTTTTATACGGTATAACACATTAGAAAATAAATTATATAAATTACTTAACCCTAGAATAGATACCACAGATGGTGCTATATCTATTCAATCTATTGATTATGTAAATACTGAAGCCAACCTAGGTGGTTTTGCTCAAGGTGTTACAAGTAGTGAGATAGGTATTCCTTATCCTACTACAGCGCAAGAGTATCTTGCTTTTAAATTTACTATCTTTAGATCATCAACTGATGCAACTAAGGGTCCACTATTTACTGGATACCAATTGAAGTCTTTACCTGCTGTACCTCGTCAAAGAATAATCCAATACCCTTTGTTCTGCTATGACCACGAGAGCGATAATATGGGTGTTGAGGTGGGCTATGAAGGTTCAGCCTATGATCGGTTGAGTCAACTAGAAGCGGTAGAGAATGTAGGAGACACCATCAGAGTAGAAGATTTTAGAACTGGTGAGTCTTACATTGGATTAATTGAAGAGCTTGACTTTATAAACAGAACCCCAAGTGATAGAAGATTCTCCGGATACGGTGGAATGTTAATCGCTACTATTAGATTGATATAATAATATGACACCGAACGAATGGGCT
>Ga0247723_1001789_pt1 | contig 12171 bp, 25 predicted proteins | sample MSEWelMarce5H_FC_FD_189079 | JGI IMG/M metagenome (GOLD analysis project Ga0247723, IMG submission 189079) | Subsurface sediment microbial communities from gas well in West Virginia, United States - MSEEL Well Study Marcellus 5H_FC | ecosystem: Environmental > Terrestrial > Deep subsurface >...
ATCATCAGATGTTTTCACATCTGCTCTTGCACGTAAGACAACTGCTAAGTTGCGTGCAAACAAGGCTATCCCACGCAAGGGTTCACTATACTGGGCTGGTATCCACCCAGAAGTTGCTCTTGACCTACGTGCGGAAACAGGCGTTGGTTCATGGCGTCAGCCACATGAGTATCAGTCAAATGATGCTATCTGGGCAGGCGAACTAGGAACATACGAAGGTGCATTCTACGTAGAATCACCACGTCTATTTGAAGCCAAGACAGGTGCCGACCGCACTACATCAGGTACAACTGCTTCTGCTACATCAGCATCAGCAGCAACTGTTATTACATTTACATCTACATCAGGTCTAAATGTTGGCGACAAGGTTGCAGGTACAGGTATTGCTTCAGGTGCAAAGGTTGCTTCTATTGATGGAACATCAGTAACAGTAACAATTGCTAACACTGGCGCAGTATCAGCAACAACTGCTATCACAATCACACCAGTAACAAAGGTGTTCAACACCTACTTTGCTGGACAGCAAGCACTTGCTGAAGCGGTTGCTGAAGAGCCACATGTTGTTATCGGACCAGTCGTTGACAAGTTGATGCGTCACCGTCCACTCGGATGGTACGGCGTACTTGGTCACGCTATCTACCGTCAGGAAGCACTCTACCGCGTAGAGACTTCTTCATCAATTGACTTTGTGTAAGCAATAGTTAACTGACAGCAGGGCAGAGGCAGCAATGTCTCTGCTTTGCGGTAAGTCAACTAAGGAGACTAATGACTACTTATATCTTAACCCCTCCAACGGAGGAGTACGGTCCAGCGGGCGGTGGACGTTTGTTCATTCGTTATCGCTTGACACGCGGTAAGAGTCTGCAACGCATTAACGGCGTATGGTCTGAAACAACTTTCCCCACAGAAGATGTAATTGCAGCAGCCGACATATTTTATTTAGGTGGACACGAATATGTGATACCTGAGTATGAGGCTCAAGAACTAATTGCTCAGGGATATGGAGCATACGTAAGGGCGGAATAATGAGTAAGTGTATTGAAGAGGGACATGCTGGCAAAGTAATTAAAGATGGTTACAAACTAGTAAATGGGCAAATGCATTTTACCGTAGAACTTTGGGGTTGCACCCGTTGTGATGCTACGTCAGAAACAGCATGGGAAGATGCTGGTGAATACAAGGCTAAAGTAATTGACCATAGTGATTGTGATAACAACCCTTGCTTTGGTTGCAAGGCTAAAGGGTTACAACTAGCAACTGGTGATGCATCAAGCCACATTATAAATGCTGGTATTACTCAAAAGAAGTGGGATAAAGAACTAGATTTCTACAGAGATGCGCGTGCTCAAGGTGTACAACCTGAAGCAACATCACGCAAGGCTGTAGAGAAGGCACTAGAAGCATCAGAGGTTCTTAACAAACCTTACAGTGGTGAGACTATGCCTAAGGCTCAACATATAAACAAAGAAACCGTAGCAGTAATGAAAGAGATAGGACAAATCTAATGGCAGCAAAGAAGAAGGCAGCCGCTATGTCAATGAAAAAAGACATGGCACAGGATAAGAAGATGATGATGGGTATGAAGCCAGCGCAGAAGTCCGCCTTCAAGAAGGCTGACAAAAAGATGGATGTCAAGAAGCCAACGGCTAAGGCAGACATGCGTATGGACATGGCTCTTCGTAAGCGTATTATGAAGAAGGGCAAGTAATCATGTGCACAGCATGTGGATGCGCTGACCGCGCAGTAACAATTGACGCACCAGTGCGTAACAGTACACAGCCAGCAGCAGGAGCAATCCCTGGCTACACACAAGGTTCATCTATTGGTGGACAAGAACTTCACCGTTCAGATGCAAGCGTAATTAACGGCTGGAATGTTCCAGCACCGTACGGAAAAGGAAACTAAAAATGGCTAACGAATATATGAACTCAAACGTATTTGGTGCTGGACTAGAAATCCCAGTAAAGGTACGTAAGGCTGCTACAGACAAGTCTGCTGTTAACAAAGACTTTGGTGGCGGAGTAGGACCAGGACAAGCACCTATGTCAGCACCACGTTCAGGTGGCGGAACCGCTAGCGGTCCAGCAACTGTAGTACAGGGTGTTTACACACAACCTACAGTAGGTGGCGGTAAGTTCTAATGGCGGGCACACGTCGAGCAGGTGACGACCGTTCAAACATGAACAAAGTTTACAAGCCTATTGCTGGTTACTTTGGCAACGTTGCTAAGGAAGTTGGCGAATTTGGTAGTGCTTGGAAGAAAGCATTTAATGCTTCAGCAGATGTACGTCCAGGTGCTAACGCACGTGCACGTGCTGCTAACAAGAATCAAGATGCACAGATGGGTCAGGCACTAGGAGCAATCCTTCAAGGTCGCCGTTACGACAAATCTGGTAAGCAGATTAAAAAGTAATGCCTAAGGGTATGGGCTTTAAAGCCGCGCAAAAATCTATTGCTAAGAAGCAGGGCATTCCTATGAAGAATGCAGGGGCAATCTTAGCGGCAGGCGCACGCAAAGCATCACCAGCAGCAAAAAAGAAAAACCCAAATCTTAAAAAGGTTAAAGGAAAATAAATGACAGACCCTAGACTAAAGCGAGCAGGAGTGTCTGGCTTTAATAAGCCTAAGCGCACACCAAGCCACCCAAAGAAAAGCCACGTAGTTGTTGCTAAAGAAGGTAGTAAGGTCAAGACTATTCGCTTTGGTCAACAGGGAGTTACTGGCGACAGAAAGCCAACAGCACGTCAGGCTTCTTTCAAAGCCCGCCATGCTAAGAATATTGCTAAAGGCAAAATGTCTGCTGCATATTGGGCGGATAAAGTTAAATGGTAAAAAAGAAATCTACAGTTAATTCTGCGGGTAACTACACCAAGCCAGCAATGCGTGCTGCATTGTTTAAGAAGATTAAGGCTGGCTCTAAGGGCGGAGACCCTGGAGAATGGTCTGCTCGTAAAGCACAGTTGCTTGCTACACAATACAAAAAAGCAGGCGGAGGTTACAAGTAATGGCATTAGCCAAACCTCAGCAGTCTCTTAAGAAGTGGACTGCACAAAAGTGGAAGACATCTGATGGTACGCCATCTAAAGGTAAAAAAAGATACTTGCCCGAAAAAGCGTGGAGCGCTTTAAGCCCAGCAGAAAAAGCAGCAACCAATAAGGCTAAGGCTTCAGGCAATGCAAAAGGCAAACAGTTTGTAAAACAACCTAAGCCTATAGCAAAGAAAACCGCAAAATACAGATAGGGTAAATAATGACTACATATGGTACGGCTACATACAATGGGACTTCATATACCCTTTATGGGTTTCCAGGTTCAACACTTCGTGATGAACTAAACCGTCTTGCCAATGGTGGCGAATACCCAAATCGTCTTGTATATAAAGATGAGACTGGTGCAGCAAACGATTGGTGTGGCACAGAGGCAGGGTTAGGTATGACCGCCGCTCTTAATTTTAAAGCAGACCCAACCCGTGCTGCTAAAGACTACAAAGCGAATAACGCCGTTGCTAACGAGTTGGCTGGAATGAATGTTCCGCCTAACCAGTATGTAGAAATCGTTACCGCATTAAGGACTATTGCTTCCTAATGACTACTACATTAACTAATCTTATTAATGACACTCAACTAAACCTTGCAGGTTTTACTTATCGTCAAGACCGCGCAACTTACCTTACTACTGGAATGACTAGCAGTGACCTTAGCATTAAGGTTGCATCTACTGAAAACATTGGTAAGGGCATTATTGAAATTGATGACGAAATGATGTGGGTAGACTCATATGACCGTCAATCAAATACAGTAAGCATTGCGCCTTATGGTCGTGGCTACAACGGCACAACAGCAGTAGCCCATGACGTAAACTCTAAAATTACAATTGCACCTACATATCCACGCCATGCAGTTAAGCGTGCAATTAACGACACAATTAGTTCTGTATACCCAAAGGTATACGCTACAGGTTCTAGCGTTGTGTCTTTTTTGGCTAGCCGTACAACTTACGAAGTACCAGCAGAAGCCATTCAGATTCTTTCAATGGCATGGCAATCAGTAGGACCAACACGTGAATGGCTACCAATTCGCCAATGGCGTTGGGACCCAATTGCATATGCTCCTACATTCCCAACAGGTAAGACTGTATCTATTTATGACAACGTTCTTCCTGGACGTAACATTAATATTGTTTACTCACACATGCCAGTGCAATTAGAAAACGGCACAGATAATTTTGAAACAGTATCTGGTTTGCCAACTAGCATGAGAGACGTAGTTATTTATGGCGCTTCTTGGCGACTTGCTTCTTTCTTTGACCCAGCCCGTAACTCTATTACTTCTCCGCAATCAGATGAAATTGACAGCAAGCGTCCGTATGGAACAGGTGCAAACGTAACCCGTCAATTACAAACTCTCTACTTACAGCGTCTTGAAGACGAATCGCTTAAGCAGAAACTTCAGTACCCAACCCGCGTCCACTACGGTAGATAGGCAATCATATGACAGTCCGTAAATATACATCCCGTTCTCAACAGACAACGCTAACATCTGCTATTACATCTGGTGCTACCTCAATGGCGGTATCATCTGCAAGCACATTGCTTGCTACTGTAGGTCAGGGTGAGTTTGTTAGTGGTGCTACGTTTACCGTAGTTATTGACCCAGATACAGCCATTGAAGAAATTGTAGATATTACGGCTGCGTCTAGTAATACGTTTACTATTACTCGCAGCGTTGATGCTACTGGTACAGCACAAGACCACTCGGCTGGTGCAATTGTCCGACATATGATTATTGGTCGTGACCTTCGTGAACCTAACGAACACATTGAATCAACTGGTCAGGTACACGGATTGCTTGCTACATCTGGTGTAGTAATGGGTACTCTTGCCACCCAAACAATGTCTAACAAAACTTTGGGTTCTAACCTTGCTGCTGGCACATTTAGAATTACAGGTCTTGGCGACCCAGGCTCAGCGCAAGATGCTGCTACTAAAAATTATGTAGATACTGGTATGAACTCACAAGTTGTTGCAGCAGCATCATCTGCTACAGCAGCAGCAACTAGCGCTACAAGCGCTGCAACATCAGCAACATCTGCTGGTACATCTGCTTCTTCTGCTGCAACTAGCGCATCTTCTGCACTTACTTCTGCTGCTTCAGCAGCAACATCTGCATCTTCCGCAGCAGCATCAACATCCGCTGCTGCAACTAGTGCTGCATCCGCAGCAACTTCTGCTAGCAGTGCTGCTACATCTGCATCTAGTGCAGCAACATCAGCATCAAGTGCTGCTGCTGCTACATCTGCTGTGGCTACATCTGCTGCATCTGCTGCTACATCTGCTACATCAGCAGCCGCGTCAGCGTCTGCTGCTGCTACCAGTGCTACATCAGCGGCGGCTTCTGCCACCGCTGCTGCTACTTCTGCTACATCTGCTTCTAATAGTTTTTCAAGTATAACAGGACTTACGGGTTCTGGTCTAGTTAGAGACATGGGCACAATTGCAGACCCAGATACAACTACAGCCACATATATAAGTATTGCTACCGTGGCTGATGCTGCTGCCGTTAGCGCTGCATCTTCTGCTACCTCAGCAAGTGCGGCTAGCACTTCGGCTACAAGTGCCGCTAATAGCGTCTCAGCAGCCTCTACAAGCGCTTCTAGCGCTGCTACTAGCGCAAGTTCAGCCGCTACCTCAGCCTCTTCAGCAGCCACGTCTGCTACCTCAGCAGCCAACTCTGCTACTGCTGCCGCCTCATCTGCTACTACGGCAGCCTCTTATATTCCCGCTATCACCTCTGGCGTTAACGGGTATTTTCTAACAAACAATGGAACATCCGCTTCATGGACTAACCTCTCAGATTGGGGAGCAATCTAATGCCATTTGCATTTCAACGCCGTAGAGGAACTACGGCACAACACGCATCTTTCACAGGGTTACTTGGTGAAGTTACGGTAGATACAGACAAAAAGGTAACAGTAGTTCATGATGGTTCAACAGCGGGTGGATTCCCTATGGCGCGAGCACAGGGTGGCAGTCTTGCTGATGCAACTACAAGAGGACTAGAAGAAGACATTAACGTTGTGGCTTCTGCTGCAACTGGCACAATCAACTTTAATGTTGAAACTGCATCTATCTGGTACTACACAACTAACGCATCAGCCAACCACACTCTTAACTTTAGATACAGCAGCAGCGTGGCTCTTAACACATCATTACCAGTAGGCGATACAATTACCCTTGTGTGGTTAAACACTAATGGTTCAACTGCTTACTATCCAAATGTTATTCAAATTGACGGAACAACAGTCACACCAAAGTGGCAGGGTGGAACAGCGCCTACCGCTGGTAATGCATCATCTATTGATGCCTATGTATTTACAATTATTAAGACAGCATCTGCTACCTACACAGTCCTTGCATCTCAAACTAAGTTTGCTTAATAGGAGGTAGTCATGCCGTTAATAACATTACAATCTGCCAAAGGATTTGGCTTTGGTAGTGCAACATCTGGTTCAAGCGGTGACTACGACTGGATTGCATCTTATGTAGTTCCTAACACAAGCACTACTTCGTTCAGCATGACTGGTATACCTTCAACATATAAGCATTTGCAGTTGCGCGGCAATGTCCGTGTAACTCGTTCTGCCCAATATGGCGGTGAAGTGTATGTTGGTTTTAACAACGATACAACAAATGGAAATTATTACAACGGTGAACTTTACACAAATCCACCTTCTGATAGTGGTGCTACTGGTGGTGGTGGAAGTGCAAGTGGTTACCCTGGTTTTTATGCAATCAGAACAACAGGCAGTGCATCAGAAACTGGAAACTTTGCTCCGTTTGTTCTTGACATTGCAGATTATACAAATACAAACAAGAAAAAAAGTGTTCGTATGATAACTGGTTGGGATGCTAATGAAACCAATCAAGGATTTATTGCTTTATTTTCAGGTTTGTGGCAAGGCACAGCAGCAATTAACCGATTAGATTTTGGTCTTGCTTATGGTGATTTTATTAGCCAAAACAGTGTATTCAATCTTTACGGAATTAAGGGGTAGTTAAATGCCAACATACGACAATTTAGGTACTGTTACAGTATCTGGTAGTTCTACTACAACACATACTTTTAGTGGCATATCCCAGTCTTATACAGATTTAGTTGTAGTTTGTCATTTTCGCCCTAGTGAAAATACAAGTCAAACTTATATTCAATTTAATTCTGATACTTCTACTAGCAGCACAAATTATTCAACAATTTCACTAACCTCAAATGGCAGTAGTTCTGTTGCTAAACAACATAGAAATATTTATGGTTGGTATCCTAGCCCTGGACCTGGTATTGGAACTGCAACTTATTTAATGCCGTGGGTAGTACATATTAACAATTACAAAAACACTAATTTAAACAAAAATGCCGTAAGTCGTTTTGGTAATGCAAGTTCTTTTAGTAATATTCTTACACATAGTTGGCGTTCTACTGCTGCAATTACTTCTATAAAACTTACACAAGAATCTGGTTATTGGATAGCAGGAACAACATTTACTATCTATGGATTGAAGGCTTCTTAATATGGCTATGACACTAATTGGCACAGCAAACTTAAACTCTGGTAGCACAACTGGTAGCACTGGACTAACAATTACTGGTATCCCACAGACATATAAAGACTTGTTAATTATTGCAAGCCTTCGTGGTCAGCGTGGTGGCACTCAAGATGGAGTTGGATTTGCATTAAACGAAAACAGTAGTACCTACTCTTATATTGGTGTGCATTTTAACGGAGGTATTACTAATCAAAATACAAACTATGAATCATTTTGGGCTGGCGCAATGCAGGTTACAGAGAACACTGCTTCTGCATATAACAATCATGAAATATACATACCAAATTATACCAATTCGTTTAACAAAAGTTATATTCAAAACTCAATTGCAAACAGCGCTATAAATGCTGGAGCAAGTCAAATATCAATGACTTGCAATGTTTATACAACCAATACAAATGCAGTAACAAGTTTTAGATTACAGTCAGCAACAGCAAATGGTTTAACGCAATACTCATCCGTATTTGTTTACGGAATAAACTAGGGAGATAAAATGACAGAACAAGAACTAACTCACACAGAATATAACTGCACAACTGGCGAAACTATTATTCGCCCATTAACAGCAGAAGAACGTGCAGAGTATGAAGAAATTCAAAGACTTTCTGCCGAGCGTCTTATAGCAGAAACAACAGCAGCAGAAGCATTAGCGGCAACAAAGGCTTCAGCACAAGCAAAACTTGCTGCACTTGGTTTAACAGCAGAGGAAATTGCTGCACTGTAATGTGCAAACAATGTGAAGATTGCAGTAAAGAACATCAATATGATGGGCTTGCAGGTGTAGATTTTATAGAATCAAATGAGTTTATCTAAGGAGATATAGTGGCAAGAGACATAACCGAAGGTCGCCCCACTAGGGCGATTGCTGTTGACTTAGGTATTGCTACAACTAGTACATGGCAAAACACAGGCGACTCATACGATTGTGCTATTGCTGGTATTCCGTTTCTTACTGCTGTATCTGATGAGCGCCCTTACCAAAGGGCTACATCACCATTCCGTAAACAACAGTTTGATTCGCAGCGAGACCCAGGCGAGCAGTCGCTATCTACTTGGTGGCTACGCAGTCAATCCTCTTTCCATGCTGGAGAGGGGATTTTGTTTTATGACCCACTTGCTAACCCATACTCAACTACAATTGCATCTAACTCATACCGTATTAAAGAGTCATACGGTGTAGATATTTGGACACAGGGACAAGCAACACTGTTGCATGATGTTACACAGGGTCACGTTAGTACTCATCAAATTAACTCTAATGGTCGTGTAGGTCAGCATTTACGTTCTATTGTATACAATGGAACTAACGGTGTATTACTACATGATGGCTACGACATTGACCGTATTAGCGTAGATGGAACAGTAGAACATTGGGTAGATAATACTGCTGGGCAAGATAAAGTTTACTCGCTTTGTGATGATGGCAAGTTTGCATATTGGATTACAAATGATGCATCAACTGCTAAATTAGAAATTAACAAAAAGTTACTTACTGCTGCTAGCACTACAGCACCTACTGTTGTTGCAACTGCATCATCAATTGCAGTGACTAACGCAGTAATTGATTATGTTAAACAACGTCTTGTATTTGCTGTTAATAATTTTGTATATGAAATGCCCGCTAACGCAACAGCGTTTAATCAGGCTGTGCTTGTATACACACATCCATCTACTAGTTTTGTATTTAGTAGCATTACTGAATCAGGTACAGCAATTTACATTGCAGGATACGAAGGTATTAAATCTTCTATTTTTAGGTTTTCGTTAGATGCAACAACTGGTTCTATGCCTGTACTTACGTCTGCTATTACAGCAGCAGAACTACCTGTTGGTGAAGTTGTTAACAAAATATATGAGTATCTTGGTTATATGATGATTGGCACTAACAAAGGTGTACGTGTTGCTGAAATTAAAACAGACGGCTCATTAACTTACGGTCCGCTTATTGTAGAACTAGAACACGGTTGCTATGATTTTGCAGCACGTGACCGTTTTGTATGGTGCGCTACTGGTGTTAGCACTATTGAACCTGGTCTTATTCGTATTGATTTAAGTAATGAAATTGAAACCTTACGCTTTGCTTATGCTAACGATTTATTTTATGATACACAAAAGCATAACATAACAACAGCCGTAGCCTTTTTTGGTAACACTGCACAACTTGCTTTTTGCACAGCAGCAGAAGTAGCGGGTGGAACTGTAGTTAATAAAGCATTAAGCGGTGGAGTTGCAACTCTTACCACAGCAACTGCTCATGGGTTAACACAAGGTGAAGTTATTTGGGTAGAAGGTGTTGATGCTGCTATTAACTCTAGCAACACATCTGGCTATGTTATTTCAACTACACCTAGCACTACATCTATGACGTTTACTACTGCCTCTACTGCTACCGTTACATCTCAGGCTGTTACATCATCTACCGCGCTTGTTAAGCGCGTAGGTAGCACATACTCAGAACATGCTACACGTTTGCGTTCTGATGGTTACTTGCAGACAGGACTTATTCGTTACAATACATTAGAACCTAAAAACTTTAAGCGTGTTGTAGGTCAAGGTTTGTTTACATATGGCTCTATGTCTATTCAAACTATAGATGTAAACGGAAATGTTTATGATGGTGTTTCATATGACGCATCTATTGGGAACCCAGAGGTTGTTATTACACAGCCAGCAGGAGCGCAAGACGCAGTGGGATTGCGCTTTAGACTATACAGAGATGCAACCGATAACACCAAAGCACCTACATTTAAAGGCTATCAACTTAAAGCAGTACCTGCTACGCCACGTACTCGCATCATTAGTATTCCATTGTTTAACTTTGACAGTGAAACGGATAAGTACAACTCAACATTGGGATATGAAGGACGTGCAATTGAGCGCCTAGCAGCATTAGAAAATGCTGAGTCAGGCGGAGATGTTGTTACATTCCAAGACTTCCGCACTGGTGAAATCCGCCAGTGTCTTATTGAAGAGGTTAAGTTTATTAATACTTCACCACCCGATAAAAGATTTACTGGGTACGGTGGAATTATTACCCTCACCATTAGAACGGTATAACACTATGACGCCACAAGATTGGGCTGCATTTGCCCTGTCAATCACATCTTTAATAGGTGCATTTGCAATTATGATTCGTTGGATGGTCAAACATTACTTAGCAGAACTTAAACCAAATGGAGGTAGCAGTGTCTCTGATAGGCTCAACCGCGTTGAGAGTCGTGTTGACGACATTTATCGTATTATCTGCGAGCGCTCTAACTAGTTGTGGGTATCAAGGATGGGTCAGGTATCCCTGCCAAGAGTACGAGAACTGGGAAAAACCAGAGTGTAACCCACCGCAATGTCTTCCAACAGGCACGTGTACTAAAGACATCCTTCCAGGAGTCCAAGATGAGTAAGCGTCATAAGTTTAGTCCTGAAGAATTACATGCAAGACTTATTGTAACTATTGGAATTATACTAGCAATTGTATTTGCTGGTTCTGTTTTTGCATTGCTATACGCACTGCTATTTATTACACAACCACTAGGAGAACAGGCGCCAAATGATGCTGCATTTATTGACCTTGTCAGTACCCTTTGTGTATTTCTTACTGGTTCTCTTGCTGGCGTACTTGCAGGAAATGGATTGAAGTCTAAGCCTAAAGAACCACAAGTGGAGGCAACTAAATGAAACTTGGTTTTATAATTCCTGAACCTAACTGGGATATTACGTTTCCAAATGTAGACCCACAAGAGTGGGAAGAAGAGGATGATGAATGAAATTAGTAAAGACAGCGACACCTGCTGCCATATCCGTGCTACGACAGGCTACGGCACTGAAGCCGAAGCGCAAGAAAGCCTCGGATGGATTGCTTCCTTCGGCTGCACATATTAAACAAAGCCCTACCTCTGACCACAACACAGGGTTGGCTGTTGATTTAACACATGACCCTAAGAATGGTATTGATTGTGTAGAAATCTTTCAGAAAGTAAAAAAAGACAAGCGTGTAAAGTATCTTATTTTTCAGGGAAAGATTTGGTCTAAGGAACGTGCTGATGAGGGAGACCGTAAGTATACAGGTAGCAACCCACACAATAAACATCTTCACATTTCTATCAATGAAGACATGGCTAAAGATACAAGCCCGTGGTTCTACTGGTTAGACCAACCAAAAATTGTTAATCAAGTTATCGCAAAGGTAACACCTGTGCCCGCTAAGAAGGCATACAAGACTGAAGTTTGTACCTGTTGCAAATTGCACGGTACAAAATCCTAACCCCTATAGGAGGATACAATGGAACAATTTAAGCAACTATCACTATCTTGGTTTCGTGCAGCGGCATCTGCTGCGGTAGCACTTTACCTTGTAGGTGAGACAGACCTTAAGACTCTGGCAATGGCAGCACTAACTGGCTTTGCTGGTCCACTACTTAAGTGGCTAGACCCATCTGCAACAGAGTTTGGACGCGGCTCTAAGTAGCCTCATCACACGCCTTTTAAAGGCGTTTTAAGACAAGAAGCCCCCGCTCAGGTACTTTAACCTACCTGGCGGGGGTCTTTTTTTGTTGTTTAAACCTTTGCTTTAGGCT
>Ga0247723_1001790_pt1 | contig 12169 bp, 9 predicted proteins | sample MSEWelMarce5H_FC_FD_189079 | JGI IMG/M metagenome (GOLD analysis project Ga0247723, IMG submission 189079) | Subsurface sediment microbial communities from gas well in West Virginia, United States - MSEEL Well Study Marcellus 5H_FC | ecosystem: Environmental > Terrestrial > Deep subsurface > Rock...
GCAACACGAATTTCACTCTTCAAATTTCTCTTGAACGCAGAATACAGAATCTTGCGTTGAGATGTTTTGAGACCATCCATTACATTTGGAATTGATCGCTCCAAATTGTAGTTTGAAAAGTGAATCAAATCTTTGTGAACGAAATCTTCATATAGAACATTCTGTCCAGGTTTTGCATTAATGATTTCGCTACGTGAATATGTCTTGAGCCAATCCTTACGATTATCGGCCATACTCTTATTGAAAGCAAGTTCAATTGAATCATCACTCATATCATCTGAATACGAATAAGGAACAATATTCATAGTCTTGAAATAATCTTTTGCCTCATCACGAGTTGAAGTACCAAGTCCTTTGTAGTACTTAACCTTCCAGCCCTTAGAAGCATCAGTCTTCTTCCATTCTTCATAATCATACTGCGTATAGAACGACTTTGCGTTTGTTCCCTTTGTTGCTTTTACAATCGGAGTTGCCATGTAGGTAATGAAGTTAGGTACCTGAATGAGTTCATGCCACAACTCATGGAACATGTTAATTAGAAGTCCACGAATGTGAGATCCATCATAATCCTGATCAGTCATGATCAGAATCTTACCGTAACGAAGAGACTTGATGTCTTTGTACTTCTTTCCAGATTCAAGACCTAAGATCTTCTTCAAATTAGCAACTTCTTCAGTCTGTTCAACTTTGCGAACTGAAGAATCTTTTACGTTGAGTAGTTTACCACGCAGAGGAAATACGCCGTATGTCTTTCTCTGTTCCTGTGATAGACCGGAAAGAGCCATAGCCTTAGCTGAATCTCCCTCTGTAAGAATCAATGTACATTCTTGACTCTTTGTTGTACCAGCAAGAACTGCATCATCTAGTTTAGGAATGCCAGTGATTTTGGTTTGCTTCTTTCCGTCTGTCTTGGAGTTCTCTTTGGTATCCTTTACATTCTGCTGTTCTAGAACCTTCTCAACCACATTTAGCTTTGTAACAACTTTCTTGAGAAAGTCTTCACTTAGCTTGCAAGAAACTTTGGATGTAAGAACTTCCTTTGTTTGGCTGCTAAAGGATGGATTCTCTACAAAGCAATGAATGAACACTGCAATAGAATCGCGAACTAGTGTTGGCTTAACTTTAATTTTCTTCTTGGTTTCCAGATAATTCACAATATGCGAAACAATCTGGTTCGTAATTTCATCCACATGCTTGCCGGATCTGGTCCAAATACCGTTGACAAAGGAAACGTTAAAGGCTTTATCAAAGGGACAGTCGGCAACTGCAATTTGCCATCCGACTTGCGGATTGTCTGTAATGAGGGCTGTATCTTTCGGCAGATACCAGGAGCTGTATGTAGCCAGCGTTCTAAACTTGACTGGTGTGGAACACCATGTAACTTTGACGTCAGAACCTGCTGTAAGCGCAAGATCAAAGACGCGTCTTTGAAGGACCTTGAGTAGACCTTCAGGAATTGCTGGAGTTTTCCAACCAAACCGAGCAAAGTCAGGAGTCCATTCAATCTGAACATACGACTTTACCTTTGCTGATTTGATAACAGGCTCACCAATTTTAGACATGTTGTCTTCAAACGTTTGAACATACTTCAGCTGACGTTTAGCATCAACGATTGTAAGCTTGAGCTGCTTTGCAAAGATGTTAACTAGCTTTACACCATAACCGTTCTTACCACCAACAAGCTTCTTCTCCTCCTTATCATAGTTTGTAGATGTCAGAAGTTCGCCAAAGATCATTTGAGGAATATAGACACCATACTCAGGGTGCTTTTCTACATCAATTGATTCACCATCATTGCGAATCATAATAACATTATTTTCAACTGAAATGTCAATTGCTTTTACCGGATTGTCTGACTTCTTTTGGCGAAGGCGAACAACATGATCGTGTGCATTAACGAGTAGTTCATCAAATAGTTTGTAAAATCCAGGATTAAAGTTTGAGATGGTCTCAAGATAGAAGCTTTCATCTTTTACTACAAATAGTTCATCATTAGAATTCTCAATACTCCCAATATAAGTATCGGGAAGTGAAAGAATATGTTCGCGGTGAGTGTGCTTGCGGTATTGTTTAGAAAGATCTGCCATTCTGTGTGATTTCTATATGGGATGAATGACTTTAAATTCGTTTTAAACTAAATACCGATTTGTTAAAAGAAATGCAGTATTAGATTCGTCCCAAAGATTATGATGTTTAAGACGAGTAATCTTATCATCGGTTTTAGTTAAATAATTACAATGTACAATTTTTGCCTTGCTAGTTAACTTTTTATTAAAGTATATTTCACCGTTGGGATATTCTTCAGTTGAAAGTTTAGTTACTACAATTCCAGGAGTTTGAGGATAGATACGATTAAATGCGTGTTGGTCATTAACACGTGTATTTGTACTTTTAGCTAACCAATCAATTGATTTTTGCATAACAGATAATGAAAATGGAGTACTTCTTGCAAGAAAGAATCCTGTACATACTCCCCATAAATCATCTTGCATAATAAAACTTCCTTTTTTTGATAAAATATCTTCCAAACAGTTTTCAAAAAATACAATATCATTATCAACCCACAAAACATCACGATCCATACCCATGTTCATTTTTATGACTTCAAGCTTCTTTAAAGTAATTGAATTAAATTGCATACTTCCATATATTGCGACTTCTTTATTGGTATCTAAAACATAACAATGAAATAGATTCATAGGAATTCCAGCTTTCATAGCAGAATTTAACATATTTTTCATCATTGGCAATTGAGCATCGTTCGTCATACAAACAATTCTCATTTGTTTACAGATTGTACGAGTAATTAACTTAAAATGCCCGGACGTAAGCCGAAAGTTATAAAAAAGGAAACGACCATTGACGAAACACCTGTAATTTTTAGACTAAAGGTTACAGATGATGAAGAAAATGAAGTGATTCCTGTTGGTGAAAACGTGTCATATTCAGACATTTTGTCATCGGTTGAGACGTCTAAAGTATCAGACCGTTTTAATACAGATATTCTGAAGACAATTCTTGAAAAGGTTACTATGGAAACTAAGTATTCAGAGCATACAGTTTGCTTTTGGTGCTGCCATTCTTTTAATTGGATGGCTACATATTTACCAGTTTCGTATGATTTGTATAAGAATATCTATAGTTGCGAAGGACACTTTTGTTCGCCTGAGTGTGCACTAGCTCATCTTTATGCGGATAACAAAGTATCTGATTCATTTCGTTGGAACCGACATGCGCTTCTTTTTTATCTCTATCGTGAGCTTTATACAGAAAACGATCTTTCACCTGCACCACCTAGATCTATTTTGAGAATGTTTGGCGGACCACTTGATATTCAACAGTTTCGTGAATTTACAAGTTCTACAAATGAACTTGTTATGACTGATATTCCACCAATTCGTCTACTTTTTCCTTCAATGAATGTACAGGGTCCTCTTCGTGATATTAAGCGATATGTATCGTTATCAACAGATGCGGTTGAAAAGGCATCTGAGCATCTTCGTCTCAAACGTTCAAAGACAATAAATGTGAACGTTCCAACGTTAGATATGTGTATCGTAAAAGGATAATCATTTTTCCTTTTTTTGTTCTTCAATGCGTTCCGCAATAACTTTTTCAGTTGTTTTTTCTATATTTTTATTTACTTTTTCATTAAAAGATTCAACTGTATCAACTGTTTCAGAATTATAGGAAGACCATACTTCAGTATTAGCATTAAATGGTTTTGTTGTTCTGTTAAAAACAAGACTAATATCAGCGACACGTTTAGGACTCAAAGCTTCTGCTGCTAATTCTTTATATGTTTTAGCCATTTAGTTTATATAACTGAATCCATCTAAGAGGTTGGCTCCGCTTCAGAAATATCAACTTTCACTTCTTCCGGTGCTGCAGACTGTTTAAGAATTCCAGACTGATGTCTGGGAAGAATAATTTGAACACTCTTGTTATTCTTCATACCAGATACAACTCCTGAACGAGCAAGATTCTCTAAATCTTGTCTAATAACAGCAGATGTATCTAATTTAGGAGGAGATGAACGTCTACGATTTACTTCACGTAGTATTTCTTCGCGAACTTTAGGCTCCATTATCTTTTTTAAAGCCTCAACTCGTTTATTCGCAAGTGTTTCTTTCATCATTGAAGCTGCTTTTGCAGTTATCTCTGCAAGATTCTCAATTTTATTATCGTGAATCTTTGTGGTCTGCAAATTATTACATACTTCAGGTCTGGATATATTCACAGATTTGAATGTTTTCTCAAATTTAGCAATCGTATCTTCTGGAATTGATGGAGAAGATTCAATAAGACGATCAAGCTCTGATCGTGATACAAGTAAAAAGTCCATACAATTCTCGCGTTGTCCACGAGGAAGTGCTAATTCAACTGAGATTTTACGCTGTAATTTTCCCCATGAAATACCCGCTGATCGGTGAGCTTCCATTCCCTGCGCATACTGAAGAAAGTTGGCAATAGTAGTGACTATACCAGCAAATAATGATACACCGCCTACAGCTAATTGAGCAACAGGTTGTAGGTCTGGTGGAAAAATAGATGACATGCCAAAATTAGCCGTTCCAGTTAGAGTCGAAAGAATAATAACTGGAATTGTGAAAGCCATATTGTAACCTCTAAATTTCTTCTCAGTACAATCGTGTAACCAACGGTAGCACGCAGCCTTGTCTGCCCACTCTGCTAACAGATGTTCTTCACTATCACCCCAACCACCGTTAGGACCTACTGGTTTCTTTTGAACTGGAGGATTTGGTACGGGCTGTGCCATTTATTTAGATACAAGAAACCTTAAATTTACAAGGAATGGAATACTTTTTTACGCATAAGAAAGAAGAGGTAACGCATTTTACTGAAAAAAAATCAATTATTTCATGTGAACATGTTATTACGCAGCAGAAGAATGGTTCACACCTAACAGCTAGTTCTCTTCGTATGGATGCGATCATTCATTACGTAACAACTATTCCTGCTATTCGTAATTTGCTATGCGTATCACAACACGATTATCTTCCAAATGAGTTTGAAGACGTAATGGTTGATACTGATATATATTTTCAGCTTACAGAATTGAAACACAAAGATGGGCAGCTAGAATCTATTAAATTTAAGCTATCTTCTTATGATCATGAAGTTCTTTTTATTCAGTCTTTTATTGATAAATGTACTGTTGATTATAACCGAAAAATGTCAAATAAACTTGGAACAAATTTGTACTATTTTGATATGATTACGCAGAATAAATCTAAGAAAACTATGCAAAATGCATTGCCTAATACTCATCTAATGTATACTAAACATCAATTTCATACAACTCGATCATTTGATAACGTATTTTTTGAACAAAGAGAAAAAGTTCGTAATCATGTAGAGTTTTTTCTAAAGCGAAAAGACTGGTACGAACAGAAAGGAATTCCTTATACTCTTGGCTTTATGTTTCACGGCGATCCGGGCTGTGGAAAGACATCTACCATTAAGGCTATTGCAAATACTGCTCATCGTCATATTTTGAATATTCATCTATCCGAGATTAAATCCAAATCACAGCTTCGTCACTTGTTCTTCAATGATGAGATTCATATTTATAATGGAACTGTTACTGAACGATTCATTATTCCTGTTCATGAACGATTGTATGTGATTGAAGATATTGATGCAATGGGAGATGCAGTTCTCAAGCGTGAATGGAAGAAGCCTGTAGTTCCTGAAAAACCTAAAGAGAAAGTTGGAGATGCATGGATGGATAACAAGGATCATGATGATGAAATAAAAGATCCGATTGATCTGTCATTTCTACTCAATTTACTTGATGGAACTTTGGAAGCTTCTGGTCGTATTCTTGCTATTTCTTCAAACTTCCCTGAACGAATTGATCGTGCGCTAATTCGTCCTGGCCGTATTGATATGATTGTTCACTTCAAGAAGTGTAATCGTCAAATTCTCCGAGAGATGGTATCTAACTTTTATGATATAACTCTAGATGATTGGACAACAGATGAACTAGATTACAAATGGAGTCCTGCAGAAGTAAATCAAATTCTATTTAGAAATTTTGGTTCTGCAACTGAAGCTATAGATGAACTAAAAACTTTAAATTCAACAGATTTGTATGGATTTACATCTGAGTAATTGCATTTGCAAGTTTATAAATATTTTGAACATATCCCCAAACAGACTCCTTTGATGCAGGTGACATAGACTCAATATATTTCTTAAGTTTGGAAAAGACGTTGATATCCTCAACTTCTTTCTCGTACTCGGAAAATGAATAAGCTAGAAAAAACTGCTCATCTTTACTCATAATCTTATCTGCAAACTGATTCGTATTCTCATAAATATTTTTAACAACCATCGAGGGATTGGTCATCTTTAGAAGTTTTACAGACGATGAGAATAGTGGAAAATCTGGATCATTTGGATACATTGAAATAAGCTCATCAGTGAAAAGTCGCAACTGTTCAAAAAGTGCAGTCATGAGAATAGTCTTCGAAGCCATCTAGTGTTATATTACTTACGCGCGACTCCTGAAAACTCACTTTCACGCTGCTGCTCCATCACCTTCATACGGGCTTTAACGTCTTCGTTTGATCCAGCTTTTTCTGTTCCAATAGTATTTTTAGATGTGGGTTCAGGAGGACCAGAAACAGTAGTACTACCTAAAAATGTATACATACTGCTACCATCACTTGAAAAATTTGTAGGTGTGTCCCAAGATGAATACGACTCTGTCAAACGGCCCATTCCTTCAAATCCCCACGGATTTAGATCACCAATAGGACCTTGTACAGATTGAGGAACATTTGCGTCAGTTCCCTTTGCAGGTAGCTCCTTACGTGCATTGGTAGGCTTCGCAATGTATCCATAAATATCTTTTCCAACAACTACATCTTTTGTTTCAGGGTTGTATAGAGTAGGTACCTTTGTCAAGAAAGAAGGGATCTGATTACGCTGAAGAGTATCAACAAGTACAAACTTATACAGTCCAACTTTATTCAATGCCTTTAGCGTCTCTATAATCTGCTTCGAGTTTGCACATCTTTCACTGTAAAATAGATACGGTTGGGACATTCGTCGTTATCAGGTTTCAGGAAAAAAACGGATCAAACTATAACGAAACTATGGATGAACAAATGGCATCGATTGAAAATTTTAAAACTGCTAATCGTGGTTTTGAACTGTCGTGTGAGTTTGTAAACTTTCCAATTTCACTAGTGAATGCCCTTCGACGTATTCTACTTTCAAACATTCCGACTGTTGCAATTCAGAATGTAGAAATTATTAAAAATACAAGCCAACTTCCTCACGAAATGTTGAAGCACCGAGCCGAGATGTTACCTATTAATGTACTTCCTTCAGAATCAGCAATAATTAAGGATGCAAAGATTGAAATTCGTATGCTTCCGCAACCACATGAGAATGGCGTATATGTTACTACTGATGACTTTGCAGTTGAATCCACGCGTAGCGACATTTTGATGCGTGATCGTGATATTGATGAACCAATGTTGTTTCTTCGTCTTCGTAAAGGCGAAGAAGTTCATCTAAAAGCATCACTTGGTGTAATTACAGAAACAAAGCATGTTGGACAAATTTGTAATGCTAGCACGTATTGGAAGGTAGATCCTGAGAAAGCAAAAGCGGAACGTAAAGCATTTGTTGAAGCTGGTAATGATGTTCGTGAATTTGATAACTTTCTAGTTCAGAAGTGTTTCTACACGAATGAAAAAGGTGAACCGTATTGGATCTCTATGTCAATTGAAAGTATTGGAGTTATGTCTGCAAAGAATTGTTTGAAGATCGCTCTTGACATTCTTCGTAAGAAGGTTAATGATTATGTGACAGATGCTCTGCAGAATATTCGTCGTGAACAAGAAAAGACATATTCAATTGTAACAAAGCATGGTGGTCATACCATAGGTAGTTTAATTCAACAGGTCATCTACAACGATAAGAATACTTCATATGTTTCATATGATATCATGCATCCTCTAAAGCCAGACTTGAAGCTTCAGTTTTGTAGTGACAAGTCCCCAGAATCAGTACTTAAGACAGCAAAGGATTCAATTGAGGAATATTGTGATATCCTAGAAAAGGTTCTATAGAATAACAATGGCCGAGGTGATTACTTTCGATCCACTAAGTGAATTTGAAATTTTAGAAACGTTCGACTTTGAAGAAGAAGTTCAACGTCCTGAAAATTTAAGATTTTTTACACTGAAAGATCAGCTAGCTGATTATTTTCAGAAGATGCTTCCTAAAGAGAAGAATGTATCAAAGTTCGAAATTAAACGTCTCGCACGTGAAGTCGACCGATTTGAAGAAGCATATACAAATGCTGTAACAATCACTGATACAGACTACACTGTGAATCAAACTCGTAACTCATTAAACGTACCGTGGGTAAAGGGTATTTATGAAGATTTTGAGTATACTAGTTATTCTCTAGCAACCGACTGGGCACCATTATTTGCCAAAGAGAACAGGTCAATTCCTCAATATTACAATCGTATGGTTACTGCGTTACCTCATCCGTATAAGACAACTGGAAAAGATGGTGTATTATTAACTTCTGATTCTACACTTGTTGATGAAGATGGTAAAAAGGCAGTTCATGCATTAGGCAACTACTTGCGATCAAAAACAGTTATCCACGAAGATGGAACTCTTGATATAAATTTAGTACCTATTGCAAATACATCTGATGATATTCGTGTAAAAGGTTACTATTTGGAAAAACGCGAATTAGAAATTCCCCATCCACTTGCTGATCACCCTTTTCTGTCCACAAATATGCCTTCAAAAATTATTACAGATGAACCTCTGCTTGATATCTTTCCAACAATTCAAACAATTGTAAGTCATGCAGTTCCAAATACAACAGATCCATATGGAGAAGGTATGAAGTTTCTAAAGCTGTATGACGTAAAATTAAGTCAAATTACATGGGAGTCATGGAAAAGACAGTTTCCTCCAGTTGATACCATTACAGTGTCTCCACCTGTTCTTTCAGTTACATTCCCTGAACCTCAAGAGGATACACAACCTTCAAAATCATTACAGGACTCCTATGTAGGAAAATGGAGTTCCGGATTAACTCCTCGTTTTTGGTTGATGAATCAAGAAGATGGTGGAATGTTTGTTATCAAAATGTTACTATCGCGTGCAAATGAAGCTGGTAATGTTGCTGTAATTCCTGTTGAAGCGGAGCCACCTACACAGTTTCCATTTTCTACTCCTGAAGAGTGTTACAACTTTGATACATTTGAATCTTTTATTGAAAGTGGTGTTTATCGGGCACCCAAGTGGGAAGATTTGAATAAGGCAATTGATAAGGATAAGGTTCGGCCTAAAGGAACATGTGTAACACCTGCACTTATTGAACAAGAACAAAAGAAGCTTATTTCACACGGAAGAACTGTTTGGAGTGAAACAAATACAATTCTTGAAGACCATGCTAAGTTACTAAAGAAATTACAGAAACCTGAAGGTACAAAATATGCTACTAAGTTTGAGAAAGTTGATAGACGACCTGATTCAGAATTAAGACGTCATGTTATTTCTATTTTTAACGATACTCAGCGAACAGAACTAGACAAGGCAAACGATATCCAAAAACTTGTAACAGATCTTCAACTTGTAGGTAGAACATACATTGATAAAGCTGACCTATTTGTTCTCTGTACTCATACACTATCATTGCTAAAGGGAGAACTCATAGATGATCGGTTAGCATTCTATGATGAATGGACATCAATAGTTGATGGATCACGTGTATGTAAGTTTTGTGGCGAAGAGATCAACAAAGATGTCATTATTGCACAGGATGATTTTGATAGCGATGGACATGTACTAATTAATTATGATTCTCTTTCTACGAATGTATTTCACGGAGATTCGCAAATTGCATCATTCACAACATCATTACAGAGCATTCAAAAGATGTTAATTGTCGGACGAACAAGTGAGAATATCCTATATTTGATGTTATCTTTGCTACAAATATTACCTGAAGAGAAGCAGTTATTACCAATTCTTCAAACAATTCGTGAAGTATCTGAACCTCTTCGTAAAAGCCCAAAGATTTCTCAGCAAGTAAAGGACCGTTTAGAAGGTGTATTTGGAATTATTGGAATTGTATTTTTGCTACAGACACACAATCCTTTCTTATATCCTCGTCGTTCAGTTTCAAAGTTAACTGGATATCCTCGTGATTCAGATGATCCTAAGAAATCTGATATTGTTAGTTCACTTTTAACTGTACTCAAAGCTCCTTATGAACAAAGTCCAAATCTGTTTAAGGGAGCAACAACAGAGATCTTTAAGGAAATTATTAATAATCCTCGCAAACTAAAAGATGAAATTGTGAAGTACATGGCTCCGTTTGTAACCAAGTTTAAGCCTCAGCTTGAAGAATCGCGTAAACGTTATGAAGAATCAACACCTATTCAGGTAGAAACAAAACAAGAGATTGAATTTCCACTCATTCATGTAACAAAGACTGAGTTTGGTATTCGTGATAAACCTGAAAAGGAAGAGATGGCTGCTTTGTGTTTAGTGCCTAGTCCTCAAGCATATATTGTAGGTAATAAGCTACCAATTGTATCACAAGAACCGCTAAAGTTACAAGCTTCTATTCAACAGTCTCCTACTGCTCTATCAGTTGTTTCTAAAAATACAAAGATTCCAACAATAACATTCACAGATGCTGAAATCCGAAAGATGAAAACAGTTGGAGTTACTCGGGTATTTGCAAAAAATGAGAAAATTGTAAACTTTTTGAAATCAAAAGAAGATAGTGTTGCATTTGTAACTTTCTTAAGTCGTTTACTGGACATTCTATCTCAAAATAAATATGATATCAAGAAATTGATAGAATATAGAACAAATATTGTATACTTATCGTCGGATAAGTCACTCACACGTGATATTATAATTGGACTCATTTATGAACTACTTGATGACGTATCAAAGACTGCACCTCTCGTAAAAATTGTGAATGAAGCTGTAAAGAATGATACTGTTTTAAAAATGATTTTCTTAACAAGTGAAGAAGCAGAAGCTGAAACTGAAGCATTGCGTACATCAGAACGTGAGACGCTAAAGAAGAAACTCCGTACAATGAATGATACAGAACGTGAAATTACAAAGATGTTATTAGATATTGGAATTGCTGATTTCTTAATCACAAATGCAGATCGTGAGTTTTTTGCTACTCGCTATGCGCAAACAAAAACAGAACTTGAAGAAGCAGTTGAAGAAGATGCCAATGTGCCAGAAGAAGGACATAATGATACACGCGATTATGTAGAAAATGGTGATGTACCTTTAGGAGAAGGTGGAGTTGAACTACAAGTTGATTACGGTGATTATGGCGACCGAGCTGTTCGTGATTATGATGACTATGGAAATACAGGTGTTGTAGACGATGGTGAAGGATTTGGAAGTTAATCAAGAATCATCTTTTCAACAGCATAGTTTCTTTTTTTGTATAAATCAAGTCTTTGTTGAAACTGTCTACGAAATGCAGGATCAACAATATCAATAATCAGAGGATCTATTTTACGGATTGACTTATCCACTCGCAATATACGTCCAACAATTTGATCAACATCGGGTCTTGAAGTTGCAATAATAAGTGTATTTAAAGTTGCTACATCGAAACCTTCTTTACACATTTGGTACGTTGCCAATAGAATACGTTTAGTTGAACACCATTCTGCTCTCTGTTCTGCTTTCACTTTACATCCAAGAATACATGCTGTTTTTTGTATTTCTGGAGGAAGCATATCAAATAGTGTTTGTGCATGATCTACACGATCTGTTAGTACAAGAAGTTGACGTTCTTTTTCTTCAGATACATCTAAAAGAAGTTTAACTAGAAACTCATTACGAGGTTTATATTCAACTACTTTATTGACCATCAAAGTTGTGAACATAACACCAGATTTATTATAAATTATAGCGTTGTATTCATCATCGCCTGGATCAAACTCATAGACTTCAACCTTTACACCTTCATCAATTTTATCAGCGGTATTTGACTTGTAAAGCAACGGACCAAGAAACCAATGAATTACATGCATCAATCCATCTTTGCGATCAAGTGTAGCGGAAAGACCAAGAACGTGCTTAGAAGTTAATTTTGTCATTGCGTTACTGA
>Ga0247723_1001792_pt1 | contig 12164 bp, 12 predicted proteins | sample MSEWelMarce5H_FC_FD_189079 | JGI IMG/M metagenome (GOLD analysis project Ga0247723, IMG submission 189079) | Subsurface sediment microbial communities from gas well in West Virginia, United States - MSEEL Well Study Marcellus 5H_FC | ecosystem: Environmental > Terrestrial > Deep subsurface >...
GAATTTATCACGCCCGAAGGCGACGTTATGGGTGCTAACATCTCAGGCTTTCCCGGCGCTACCTACGCAACCCCGGTCCCCGACATTAGCCAGCCGCGCGCGCCCTCGGCCCCTGCGGCTGCCGCGCCTGCGCCCGCAGCCGGCGGTATGTTCCAACCCATCTCGGCTACCGGCGGCCAGCCGCAGGGCGCAGACCCGCAGGCCGCGCTACTGGCGTCGCTAAACGAAGCAAAGCGGACGGGCCAGATCGGCACCGACGTTGTCGAACAGCTTCGCCAGTTGGGCGGCCCGCAAGCCGCGCCTGCCGTTGATGCGTTCCTCGCGCAGAACAACATCAAGGTTGCGCCAGGCGGTATGCAAAGCGCCGTCTACCGCCCAGAAGGTGGCGCGCCAATGGCGCAGCAAGTCAATTACGACCCGAACGCCTTCGCGCCGCTGCGCGCTAAGTCGCCGATGGTGTCGCCCATGCCTGGGTCGGCCAGTGTGCCGATTAGCCGCGTCAGGGAAGAAGCGGCTGCGGGGCGTGCAACGCCTGCCGAAGCGGCGGCGGTCGCGTCGGCAACTGCAACAGCTACCAAGAACGCAGAGCTTAGGTCGGAACAGGCTAAGAAGTTGCCGGCTAAACGTCAGGTGTCTACGCTGCTGCAAAAAATTCGCAACGCATACGAGACGCTGAACAAAGCCGAATCAATTCCATCAGAGAAGCGCGGCGCATTTGCAAACGTGTTTGACTACATGTCCACGACCTCGCTGGGGCGTGAAGCCCAGCGCGCGCTTGGCACCACGGCCAACAAGTCGTTGAACGAAATTACCGGCGCCCGTAAGTTGCTGGCTACGGCGATCAAAACCGCCGCTGGTATGTCCGCGCAGGAAATGAACTCGAACGTCGAATTGCAACTGACGTTGGACGCGCTGACCGATCCGACGCAGGGCTACGAAAGCGCCATCAGCCAGCTTGATACGCTGGAGCAACTGTACGGCACTGGTGGCGCTCAAACACCGCCGCCCAGCAACGCCGGCCAGCAAAAGACGCCGGTGGCCAAACCGCCAGCGGGCATCTCGGCGGATGATTGGAAATTCATGACCCCAGAGGAGCGTCGGCTGTGGTAGAAATGACCGTCGAACAGCAGCGCGCGTTGGCCATCGCCCGCGCGCGCCGCCGCCGCGCGGAAGCCGCGCCCGCGCCATCTGAGCCGACCTTTATGGAGGATGCGGGCAATTACATGCGCGGCATAGCCCGCGGTGTGGCCGCCGGCGACCCCGCCGCGCTGCTGGCGCGTGGCGGCACGTATCTTACCGACGTGCTGGGCCTGACAACGGGCGCAAATGAAAAGATCAACGCCGTGCTGAACGCCGGCGAAAACACCCAGAACAAGATGTTCCGCACAGGCCAGGTCTTGGGCGAGGTTGCTTCGACCGCGCCGCTGATCGCTGCTGGCGGTGCGGGTGTAACCCGTCTTGGCGGTCAGTTGGCGCGCGTAGCGCCCCGCGCCGGCGGCGTTGTCCAACGTACCGGGCAAGCCGTGTCCAGTGGTGGTATTGGATCGGGTCGCACCGCCGCGCAGACGGCAGCTATGCCGTTGCGGCAGCGCCAAGCACAGCTTCTGGAACGGACTGCTGGCGCTTCTATTGCCGGCGCTGGCGGTGCAGCGTTGACCGGCGAAGATGCTGGCACCGGAGCGACGTTCGGCGCCGCTTTCCCCGCAGTGGGTTCTATCGTCCGCAAGGTGGCTGGTGTGCTGCCCGATCTGGCCAATTTGCCGGCGCTGCAAGCTGCCCGTATTCTCCGTGAATCGCTGGGCGACAATGTTGAGGCGGCCCGCGCGGCCCTTTCCGCACTGCCCGCCGACGCGCAGGAACTGGTGCGGCAGACGCTGGTCAAGGCTGGCGTTGAGCCGCGCACATTCATGGGCTTGGCTGCGGATGTTGAGCGTCTGCGCCCGGATCAGGCTGCGGGTATTCTTGAAGGTCAAGCCGCTGCGCGCCAAGCGCGGTTAGCCGCCGCTGGCGGTGGCGGGTCAGTGGAAGCAACCCGCGCTGCGGCGCGAGAAGGCCGTTCAGAAGTATCTAGGAATCTTACGCCCGCCCGCGAAGCTGCGTTTGGTAGACTTTCCGAAGTTAGCGACGCAGAAGTGTTGGCCCGCGCCGCCCGTCAGCGCGAGGCGCAGGCTTCGGCGTTGGCTTCTGGGCAGGAAGATATGTCGCGGCGTCTTACAGGCGCGGCTTCATTGTTTGGTGATTCGCCCATGTTTGTGAGCGGCGCAGACGCCGCGTCGGGGCGCGCGGCAGCAGCTACCCAAGAAGCAGCCGCGCAGCGCGCTACCGCCAGCCAGATGGAAGACTACGTTTACCAAGCGGCGGCTGAAGGTCGAGAACCGCAAAATGCCGCGCCGATTATAGCTGCGTTCCGCGATATGGCCGCGCAGCCTGGCACCCGCGTAGATGATCTTCAGCGTGACACGCTGCTGGGCATAGCAAATAAAATTCAAGGTGCTGCGGATCAGAACGGCATGATCAATCCGTATGATCTGTATCAAATCCGCAAGACCAGCATCGGCGATTTTATCGGGGGACTTGAAGCAAAAATTACCGCCGGCAATGCACCGAAGTCTGGCAACGCGCAAAGGACTGAGCAACTTGCGCTTTCCATGCGCGGGCAAATTGACAGGATGATGGGGCCAGAAGTTCAAAGATATTTGGCTGACTCCGCAGAAGGCTACGCCGCCATCAACCGTCAGGAGTTGGCTGGGGAAGCATCGCGGCTGTACAACGAAGACCCTAGAGCAGCGACAGAGTTTCTTGCGCTGGTGCGCGGCGACCGGCCCAAAACCGTTAAGAACATTATGGGCGGTGGTCCCGAAAACGAAAGTTTTGCCAACGCATTTGCCAACGATCCTGCACGCCTCAGCGCGATCCAACAATCGGCGGATGAAATGCGCGTTCTTAATCGCATGGGCGAACTCAGCAGCCAAGGCCGCGCAGCGGCCACCGAATTGATCGGGCGCGAACGTCCGCTTGTTTCGCGCGCGCTGACGCGCGTTGGCTTGTCGGCGTTCCCGCCGGCGCGTATCGGCGCTGACGCGGCGCAATTGGCGTTGGCCAACACTCTCCGACCCAGAGTGCAGCAACAGTTGGCAGAAGCCGCTGTCAGCGGCCCGAACGCGCTGGCGCTGGTGAACCAGTACCCGACGTCGCTGCGAATGTCAGAGGCGGTCAGCAACCTGTCGCCAGGTATGCGGAACGCCCTCGCGCAACTGCTGCGTAGCGGCACCATGAATTACAATCAGTGAGGCGCTGACGTGACGACCATCGACCAGACCGAAGCGCGGCTGAACACGCATGAGGAAGTGTGCGCTCTGCGCTATGACGGCATCAGCGCCCGCCTGAAACGCTTGGAAAATATCGGCGTGGGCGTGGCTGGTACGATCATCATGCTGCTGGTCACTATCGTAATGAAGATCGGCTAACCACCGCGGTCTGAAAGACTGCTTTGAGGGTGATGTATGGCAGTCAATCAGTACGACGTTGATCCAGAAGAAGATGCTAAAATAGCGGCTGCTGCGGTCGAGCATGGCAGCCAGAACATGGCCGCCGTTGCCTTGCAGATGAGCCGTAGTGCGGTGCAGAACGCCTGCCGCCGTCATGCGGCGCGGACAGCCGCTGTTCTATCTCTCGACACGCCCAAGGCAGACCCACTGCCGCCGTTTGATCTGCCGTTTGCAGAGCGGCTGGCGCTGATGAAGAAGCGCAACGCGCTGCGGATCGCACACGCGCAGGCGCAAGCCTGGCAGACCGTGCGGATACCGATCAAAGGGCCATACGCCATCTGCTGGTTCGGCGATCCGCACCTCGACGATCCGTACTGCGATCTGGTCGGCTTTGAGCGTGACGCCACCATCTGCGCTGAAACCCAAGGGCTGTACGGTGCCAACGGTGGGGATAGCATCAACAACTGGGTGGGCAAGTTGGAACGCCTGTACGGCGAACAATCGGCCACGGTGTCAGAGGGCTGGGAACTGGTCGAGTGGGCGCTGAAGCATCTGGGCGTCAACTGGCTGGTGTGGATTCTGGGCAACCATGATACGTGGAACTACGGCAAAAGAATCTTCGACGGCATGAACACCGAACGCATCCTGATGCGCGATTGGGACGCCAAGCTGCAACTCGTCTCGCCGTGCGGCGGTATCACCCGGGTCTGGGCGCGGCACGACTTCAAAGGCCACTCGATGTACAACGAGTTGCACGGCCTGAAGCGGGCGGCGATGATCGACGAACACGCCGACATCTACGCTGCGTTCCACCGGCACACGTTCGGCACCGGCCAAGGCGAGTTTGCCGGCGGGCGGCGCTACACGCTGGTGCGCGCCAAGGGCTACAAGGAGAGCGACGACTACGCGCTGAAGGGTCAGTTTGCGGAACAACGCAGCGGGCAGTCAGTGGTCACGGTCATCACGCCGCACAACCTGTATGCGCCGGAGATCAGCGTGTTTGAGAATGTTCAGGAAGGCGCGGACTTCCTGACGTACAAGCGCAGAAAGGCTGGGTTGTGACGGCACCTCTCCCTCGCTGGATGAAAACCGCTATGCTGTTTCGCGGGTTAAGGGAAGTCCCCGGCCCGCGCCATAACCCTACGATCTTGGGCTGGCTGGGATCACTTCGGGCATGGTGGCGCGATGATGAGACGCCGTGGTGCGGTGTGTTCGTCGCATATTGCATGAAAGAGTCGGGCCTGCCCTATCCCAAGCTGTATATGCGGGCGAAAGCATGGTCGGACTACGGTGCGCTGCTGCGGCCCGACTTGCTCGCGCCGGGCGCGATCCTTGTCTTTGATCGGGCGGGCGGTGGCCACGTTGGGTTCTACGCTGGCGAGGATGCTGGGCACTACTTTGTGCTTGGTGGTAACCAGAACAACGAGGTCAGCGTGATGAAGCTGGGCAAGTCGCGGTTAGTTGCGTCACGTTGGCCAAAGGGCGAGCCTGTGCTAGGTAAGCCTGTGCAAATGAAGATTGGAAACCTTTCCACTAACGAGCAATAGGAGGCTCATATGTCTATCGTGCATTTTATCCTGAAACGCTTGAAAGAGCCAAGCACCTACGCCGGCGTCGCCAGCCTCGCGCTGGCGCTGGGCCTGACGGACGTGCAGTGGGAAGCGATTTCGGCTGCGGTTGCCGGTCTGGCTGGGCTTGCCGCCGTGTTCCTGATGGAAAAGCCGGAGGCGTGATCAAACTTCTGACGCTCTTGCTGTCGCTGCTCGACCGGGTGTTCACCGAATGGGGAAACGCCAAGCAGCAGGCGCAAGGGCGTCAGGACGCGCAGGAGCAACTTGATGCAAATGTTGCCAAGGCTGAAGCCGCTATGGACGCTGACGATCCCGCTCGTCTTGACCGGCTGCGTGACAGGTTCGACCGCGCTCGTCGGTGACTACTGCCGCATTGCCAAACCTATTGGTTATGATAGCCGGACCGACACCGCCGAGACGGTGAAAGAGATCGAAGCCCACAACTCTACGTGGGCTTGTGTGTGCGAAGCAGACTGTCCCGCCAGCGCAGCAAATACCAAATCGCCTTATTGATCTCCTGCACCGGGGCGTCCTTGTGACCCAATCTGCTGACGTATTTCAGCGCGTTGCCGCGGCAATAGCCGGCAAACTCCTCCGGCGATAGCTTGGCCTGCAGGTAGTCAATCGTCTCGATGCCGCCGACCTTGTAGTGGTCGGGATTGACTGCGTCCGTCATGCGCCCAGCCTCGCCATCAGTTCGGCACGCTCCCGCGCGTTACGCAGCATGGCGTACCGCTGGTGCAGGCGGCGCACGATCCCGATGCGGCGGCGCGTTGCCATCTCGTCGTCCAGCAAACGCTTGACCTCGTCCTCTGACATGGACGTGAGCGTCGCGGCCAGCGACCGCCAATCAACCTTGTTCATTCTTCAACTCCTTCATCGCTATGTCTGACACGGCGCGTTTTTCGTGAAGGGCCGCCCAAATGCGTTCGTCAATCGTTTTTTCGGTCAGCATCACGTAGACCCACACCGCATGGCGCTGACCGCCGCGGTGCAGCCGTCCGATTGCCTGCTCGTACAGTTCCAGCGACCACGGCAGCGACAGGAACACCATATGTTGTTGGCCCTGTAAGTTAAGGCCGTGCGATGCGCTTTTAGGGTGTGTGACCAACAATTCAATTTCCCCACGGTTCCACCGCTCCACGGCGTTTTCGTCGTCTAGTGTCTGCAAATTAGGATACCGCCGCCGCAGTTCGGCCAATTCCTCCTGGTAGTTGTACCATACGAGCGTGTTAGCCCGCTGGTTCTCCGCCAGCAGTTCTTCCAGCCGGTCGAACTTGTGGCTGCTGAACCAATGCACCGGCAGCGGCCCCTCGCGGTTGTAGACGAACCCCGACGCCATCTGTTGCAACTTGGTCGTCACCGACGCGGCGTTCTGGGCGATGACGCGGTCGTCGCCGAACTTGACCACGTAGTCGCGCTTCATCTTCTCGTATGGCCCGCGATCCGTGAGGTTGACCCGCGTCTCAACGACATGGCACGGCGGCAGCTTGTCCTTGTAGTCGCCTGGGTCAAGCACGAACGTTGCTGGCTTGATCCGCTCCATCACCTGTTCCAACGCGCCGGGTGCCGGCGTCCACTGGCCGAACTCGCGGTTGGTGCAGATGAAGTACTGCTGGAGGAACGCACCCTTGGCGCGGCCCAGCAAGCCTTGGTCGATGATCTTGCACTGACCGAACACATCCTCAAGGCCGTTCGACGTGAACGACCCGGTCAGACCCCACCGTATTGCCATCGTAGACATAAGTTTCTCCAGTGCTTTGAACCGCTTGCCGCTGGGGTTCTTCAGCCGCGTCAATTCGTCAAACACGACGCCGTCAAATCCTGACAAATCTTTGAGCTTATCAAGGTTGTCGTAATTGATCACGACCACAGCCGCGCCACTGTCAAGCGCCGCTTTACGCTGCGCCGGGGTGCCAACCGCCAGCGCCGGCGTGATGTTAGACCACTTCGGGGCTTCGACCGGCCACACGTCCGTACAGACACGCTTGGGCGCGACCACCAGCCACCGCTTGACCAGACCGTCGTTCAGCATCGCCTGCATGGCTGTGAGCGTGATCGCGGTCTTGCCAGCGCCCACCGGCGCCAAGATCATCGCCCGGTCGCGCTCGTACAGAAAGTCGGCGGCGTCGTCCTGGTAGGGGCGCAGTCTCAAGGCCATGCGTTCACGTCCTCTTTCGACCACAGCAATGCGTAGTTCTGGTTCATCTCGGCCATGTTTTCGGCGAATATCTCTTGCAGCGGCGACAGCCGCCCGCCGGGCTTCTTCAGTTCCACAAACCACGTCTGGCCGTTTGGCAGACAGGCAATGCGGTCAGCCACGCCCCGCTGCGTCACGCTGCGGAACTTGTAGCTATACCCGCCCAGCGCCTTTACGCGCTTCACGAAGTGCGCTTCGATTTCTTTCTCGGTCATGGCGTCATCCTATGGGTGCAAACATTCTGTTGCAAGGGCCAAACAAAAAGAAACCCCCGGCGCAGTGAGGCACGCCGGGGGTTTCACAATCAACTGCGCTGGTTTGGGGTGCGCCGTTGACCGATGTCTATCACCTTACCGGGGGGAGTATCAATGTTTTCCACCATCCGGCGAAGGTCGGATTTCGAATAAGCCCGCGCAATCTCCGGTGCTGCGAAGATATGTCGCTTGGTGGTGAAGTCAGACGACGCCAGCCGCCCGCAGTCCAGCCAGCCGGCTTCCTTCAGCGCGTGCAGCAGCGCCGCCTGCGGCACCTTCACGCCCGCCGGAACCTTGCTGTCGGCGACCAAGAAGTCGCACAACTTGTGGAACGGCCCGCCGATGACGCCCAGCGAGAACGGCCCGACGCGCAGGCGCATCATGTCCACAAGGTAGCTCTCGGCTACACTCATGCCCTGCTCGACCATGTTCAGCTTCCACTCGGTCACCGGTGGCGCAGCAGCAGCGCCGAACGCTGACACATCGCGCAAATGCAGCCAGGCCGCGATCTTCTCGTAGCCGCCGGCCTTGTACCAATCCCACAGCGCGTCTGCCTCTGGCTTGGTCATCCGCGGTGCGCGTGACCACACGCAGAACCAGCGGCGATCTTGCGTTGGCAGCGTAATCGGCAGCGGGTCGTTCGTGAATGCCACCACCTGAACCCGGTTCAGCATCTCGTAGGGGTGCAGACCCTTACGGTTAATCGACAGCGTTTCCGGTGGCGCGGCAATGATCGGCTTGAGCTTGTTGGCCAACGCCCGGCGCTCCTTCGCCTCCGGTTCGCGCAGTTCGTTCAGGATCAGGACTTCAGCCTCCAGGTTGTAACCCCACTGGCTGTTGATCTCGCCCGTCTCGATGATCGACCGGTTGTGCTGGTGCTTGCCGCCGATGGCCCACAGGAACGGCGCCCACATGGTGTCCTTGCCGCTGCCTTCGTCACCGCCATGCAGCACCGCGTGGTTGATCTTGATGTTCGGATTCTGAACTTTATAGGCCATTACGTTCAGAATATGATCAAGTTCGGACGGCTCCTCGATCAGACTGCGGCAGTGGTCCAGCCACGGCGTGATCTGTGCGTCACTGACTGACAGCGTGGCGCTCATGTCGGGGCGGGCGTTGACCCAGCGGTTGCCATAGACCATCCCGTCACGCGCCACCAGCACGTCCTCGCCGGCGGCGTAGGTGATGCCGGTCAGCGCCTTGGCGCCAAACTCCTGCCGGCGTTCGTCGTAGTAGACCGACGCAGCCACTTGCCGCTTGCTGTTGTGGATCGACCGGCAATCGACGTGGCGGAACAGCGCGTTGAAGACGTGGCGCGGCACTTCCTGGCGCGTCACCATGTCAAAGTAGCTGTCGTCGGACTGCACGTAGGCGAAGCGGTCAAACCACTCGGTCTTGGTCAGCCGCCCGGCTTCCTTGCGCTCGACTTCCCTGACGGTGATGGCGGCCTGATCCGGGAACGCTTCGGTCGGCGAGATTTTCTCGGCCATCAGCCGCATCCGTTCGGCGATCAGTTCGTCCCGCAACCCGGGCGTCACGGTCGGGCCGCCGTTCTCCGACACCCACTGCAAGAACGTCGTGCTGGTCAGGTGCTGGCAGTGGCCGTGATAGCAGCAGTAGGAGCGATCCAGCGGCTTGTAGCGGCCCTCGATGCTGCCATCTGTATGTTCGGCATGGTTCGGGCAGACGACGCCGCACCAGCCCTCGTTGTTGACCCGCGACAGCACCATGCTGTTGTCGGACAGCCACGCCAGCACGTTGTCTTGGCCGGTGTCGCGTATCTTGATGCTTCGGATCTCGGCGGTGTCCGATTCGGGCGGCGCGACGCCCAGCGCCTGACACACGTCGTCCAGCGTGTATTCGCGGTCAGGGTGGAACTCGACCAGCCGCGCCTCGAAGTTGTTCCGCCCCCGCTTCAGGTTGACGCTGCCGGGGATGCGGCAGTTGCGGACGGCGTTGGTTGCGCCTGGGTCAGTGTAGCCCGCGTCGGCGATGGCGGTGATGGCCGCTGTGAAGTCTGCCTTGGACGGCTGCTCGTTGAAGGCGTAGCCCCACTGGAACGATCCTTCAGACGTTTCCATGATCCACGTCGGGGCCAGCGGCGGCGTCTTGGACTTGGTGCCGATGTCGTCCAGCATCATGAACAGAACATATTCGACGTTTTCGGACTTGGCCGATGGCTTGCCGTCCACGAAGCGGTCAACGATGAACGCCCCTGTGTTGACGTACCATGCGTCGCCCGGCTTGATGTTGGCCTTGGCCGGCAGGAACGACGGGAAGGTGGCCTTCGGCACCCCATCGCCGTGGTAGATCATCTCGCCGTTCACCAGCGTCGGCTTCTGCTTCAGCAGCAGCGCCGTCTCGCCCGTCTCGAACGCCAGCTTGCTGACGTATTCGATGAATTTAATGCGATCCTCACTCATCGCTCAATCTCCTGCATCTTCATCTGAAAACACTTCGCAGCTTTCTTCACACCCAGCGCCCACGTCGTAGTCAGAATCAAAAACTGCCGCTTCATCATGCGCCGGAACAAACGTATCTTTTTTACGCTCATACTCAGCAAACAAATCGTCAACGCTCAAACTTCCACGGAAAAAAGTGCGCCGGTACTCTGGCTCGATAGGGCGTTCTAAGGTTGCAGGGTCTTTCAAAAACTCAGGCCCAACACGCCCCCACATAGTTTCCATTCGCCGTGGAAAGTCGTAGTGTTCTGGGGTTTCGGAGATGATAGTCAGATGCTTACGCAGCGACTTTTTCCAACACCACTTACAGTTTCCTTGGTACCCCTTTAGACGCAGACGAAACGGTTGCGCCGCCCACCAAGTGTTAATCTGGGGCTTTGTCGTGGGGTGCGGTTTAATAAGCGGATATACGATGCGGCGTTTCGCAGCCGCCATCGACATCCGGTCAATTTCATCGGCACGTATACCAATGGCGAGGTCATATGACCCCAGCGCCCACCCGACCGACGCCGCGTAAGCCTCAATCGGCTTTTGTTTCAGATTGCGTGTGCAGTCCTTAAACTTATGGTTTGGTATGCCGTATTTACGGATACTACCCTCAAACGGCTCGCCGTTTCTGGCGGCGCTGGCGTAATTCACCACTTTAAAGCCGGCGGACTTACGCTGCCCGTGGTACTGAACCGCCTCAATCCATACAGTACCAAAACCAAAATGGTCATCACACTGGCGCACAAATTCCAATGTCGCTTCGTTTTCTTGCCCCGTGTTGGCGAACACGATCAGGATGTCGTCGTAACTATCCCGCCAATTTTTTAATATCCAATGCGTCATGAACGCCGACGTTTCACCGCCAGAAAAACTTATCAACAATCGCTTGCGATCCTCACTCATCGCTCAACCCTTTCCATAACGTTGCATGATAGCCACTTCCGCGTTCAGCGGCAGGCCAGCGGCCCAGTGCGGCGGTGTACACATGATCTTGACCAGCGCGGTGGCGGCGTCCTCGGCGGTGCTGGCGTCGGTCTCCAGCACAATTTCGTCGTGGACGTGCAGCACTACGTCGAACCCTTCTTCCTCCAACCGCCGCAGCGCGTGCCGCAGCAGATCGTTGGCGATGGCCTGTGTGATGTTTTCGCAGGCCAGACCGCGCCACAGGCGGGCGCGGGGCCATTCCTTTGCGTCGGCGGCGGGCTTCCACGCCGCTTTGGCGTAGGTGATGTTGCCTTCCTCATCAAAGCGGGCGAACGGGTAGCATAGCACACGGCCTGACGGCAGGGCATACCAAAGATGCTGCTTGTCGTACAAATAGGTCACGCGCCCGGCGCTGATCTCTTGGCCTGGGTGACGCATGGCGCCGGTGTACGCCCGCTCCAGCCCCGTCCAGTAGTTGACCGACCACGGGTTCGCCCGCCGCCAGCCGTCCACCATCTTGCGGCTGTCGCTCTCGGTCAGGACGACGTTGTAGATGCGGCCCATGCTGGCGAAGGCGCCCACGCCGCCGGCGAAGCCGCAGGCCAACTCCTGCACCTTCCCGATCTGGCGCTGGTCTTTGTCCACATCATCGTAGCGGACGTGGAATGTCGCGGCGGCGTTGTGCTTGTACACGTCCTCGCCGCGCGCGAAGATGCCCAACTTCTCCGCGCCGCTGTTGGTGTTCGACGCCCAGGGCGTCACCCGCGCCTCGATGGCGGCCCAGTCGGCCACCACCAGCCGCTTGCCTTCAGGGGCCATCAGCGCCGGGCGCAGCATCCCCTTCAGCACGTCCGTGATCCGGCGTCCAAACTGAGGCACGATCTTGTGCCCGCGCACCATCGCCTGCCGTGTTAGTGCCGGGTCGTCGGCGCATCGTCGTGGGAAATTGTGAACTTGTAAAGACATTGATGAAGCGCGGCCTGTAGCACTACCTCCAGCGAATACGAACGCTCCTCTAACTCGGCTATCCTCATCATCTGCAATCGCAGCCGCCCGCGCAAACTTTGCAACTGACGACGCCCAAAGGTCGTCTGCACATTGGATAACTTCAGCGACGACGGGCGGTACTTCATCGGGGTTTTCCTCTGCCAGAGCCAACAGATTGAAACGGACGTTCTTGTCGATTGATAGCTTGGGTTCGCCGTCCTTGTAAACCGTTGCCAGTTTGAGCGCCTGCGGCCCGACGCGATCCAGCACCCACGCCCGCATCTTGGGGT
>Ga0247723_1001793_pt1 | contig 12163 bp, 25 predicted proteins | sample MSEWelMarce5H_FC_FD_189079 | JGI IMG/M metagenome (GOLD analysis project Ga0247723, IMG submission 189079) | Subsurface sediment microbial communities from gas well in West Virginia, United States - MSEEL Well Study Marcellus 5H_FC | ecosystem: Environmental > Terrestrial > Deep subsurface >...
CTTTTGGGGTTGTTTAAATCAATTTTTCGTAAAATGTGTAAAGCGTATTTACATGCTTTTTCGAAAGTTTTCGCAAATTGTGCCGCGTCGTTACTAAAGATATAAAAGTTTAAAAATTTATATCGTAAGAAAGTGAGTTTAAATACGCCGGGTTTCACTTCATCAATAAAAACAGTATCTAAGGAATTGTAATACCCACCTAAATAAAATATTTCACCTAAAGTGTTAACTTTTGGTAGGCCTTTTCTTAATGGAACATTAACGCGCATCAATGCCGCTAATTCACCCCATTGCACAGAAGTTCTTAAGAATTTTGTTTGCATGTTTGTTAGTTTAATTTGTTGACATTGCAAACATAAATAAAAATTTAATTAAATTTACAGTCTGTTTGTTAGTTATTAACAGTCCATTGTTGACAAACTTTTAGGGCTGGTAAATTTTAAAGGGGGCCAAATGGCTCCCTTTTTACTTTCATGCCCTTTCGAAAGGGATTCCCAAACCGCCGCGTGTTATTCCTGGTCGTCTTTTTCTTGGTCTGTAGCTTTGTTTCGCTTGATATAAACGACGATCTTCCAAACATTGGCCGCACATATTACGCAACTGAGTACCATCCCTAAAATGGTTTCCCATTGATTTAACGTAATGGCTTCAATTTGTTCAATGAGTAATACTAAGAATATTGTTAGGTAGGTTTGTTTTAAGATCATAAAATGATTTTTTAGTGAACCAACAAAAATAAAGCCGTCAAAATTACAGTTCTGACGGCTTACGCGTTTGGTGCCTGGTGCAATCCCTTCAAACTGCCAGGCCCGGCAATATTACGAATTAATTTAATAAACAAAATACAATCATAAAGCAACAAGCCAAAAAAAGTAAAAAAAAGAAAGCCGCGACGGTGCTTTTAATTATCGGTTTTATAATTCGGACCTTGTTTCTGTATTTCATTTTGAAGCTTTCCAATTGCTTGACGTGCAAAAATTGCCGTGAACCCGGTTGCAATCATATTTAAACCAACAGCGATATTTGCTTTGTCGGTTAATATTACGCCAATTCCCGCGATAATGGTACCTATACCGGTCCATATTGTTTTACTTGGTTTCTTTTTCATGTTATGTGTATAGCGGTTGATCTAAATAATAAATTGTAAAACGTCCTCCCCAGCTAGCGCCTACCTCGTCAATTTGTTGCCAAACGCTTAAAACGTTTGTTCCTGGGGTTGTGTTGCTTGGGTTGTAGTCCCTTATTGCATTGGGGAACGCTACCGCGCTAAATTGGTTGTCGTTTTGCATTCCTAGCATTAAATTAACAGTAACATTCGTCCCGACATCTACACTAAATTGCGAAAAGCATCTTTGATTATTTGGGGCCAATAACAGCGGGTTACCAATAAAAATTGGGTTGGTATTAGGAACAATTACATCGCCGCTGAACAATATCATTAACGGAACAATTCCAAATGTTAATGTAGGAATTCCAATTAATAAGTCAAACGGGACACTATTTAACGCCGTGGAATTAATTAGGTTAAATTGTACCGAATGCCGTTTTATTGGATATAATCCCGAAGGTTGAGTGTAATTCATTATTTCTGATATTTTTTACGCCAAATGTTAATAGTACCAACAGCACCCCCAAAATTGATACTATATTTTGTTCGATCGATACTTTGGTCGTATGTGTCAAGTGTAAGGGCCGCGCCTGGTATTATTGGCATATTGTTAACATAAGCCGTAACGGTACCGGTATTGATAAAGATTATACCGCTGCAATTGCTTTCAACTTCTTGACGGCTTGCCGTTATTTGTTCATTTTGGTAAACGTAATTCATTGTTTTAGCTTTTAAATGTGAAACTAACTACGAGGGCCGTCGCTACAAAAAAAAAAGTGTATTGTCGTTGTTTGGGCTCGTTGGTGCTGCTGATTTATAGTTAAACTTTTTTGCTAAATCGTTGCCATATTTAACTATAACATTTTTTACTTCGCCTACTGTTATTTTCTTATCGCCGTTTTGGTCGAAAATCTTATTTAATTCCACCGTTCGCGGGCTAAATGGTAAAATATAGTTTAAATCCTTTGCCATTGCTTTTGGATAAAATACAGCAAAATAAACGTCCTGGACGGTTTTTAATTTGCTTTTATAGCGGTATAAATATCGATAGACAAAATCCAGCTGTTCGACGTTTGACATTGCAGCAAGTTTCGCCGTTGTGGTGCCAAGCTTTTTTGCTGTAGCTTCCAAAAATTGAATTAATCCCGTCGCCGAGCTTCCCGGATTTTTTTTACTTGGATCCAACCTACTTTCAAAGTACATTACCAACATTAACCAATCCGGATTGATACCTAACAATTGCGCCACCTCAACAACTTTATTTGCGAAAGCTGTTTTATTGTAGGGAATCTGATTATATAGAAATAAATTCATTATTTAGATTTAAATAAGTTTGCTATCGGATCTTTAAATAAGTAAGCTACTGCCGCTATAATTGTAATGGTTTGTAAATTTCTAGCGATAAAATCTTTGGTACTTTCATTTGCTTTGGCCTGGTCTTTTATCATTTGCTCCGTGGTTGTACCTCCCTGGGCTGCTATTTGTCGAATATCGAAGCGGTCCGGCTTGTGTTCAGCATAGTAGTAATTCCCGTTTTTATCGCGGAAGCTCCAATATAAATTGGAACGCCCTTCCTTAGGCATTAAATAGCTGTCAACAATTCCAACGGGAGTACCCACGGGAACGGTATAAACAACTGCGGCGCTATCTTCCGGGAGTCGTTTTAGCTGTACCGGTACTTTGCCATATAATGTTTTCCCAACAATTTGGGACGCGTTGTAAGTTGTTGACATTGATTAATAGTTTTTACTGCTTTGGATGATCATTTGCTTTGACATGTCATAAGTAGCGCGGTCTTTTTCCATAATTAAACGGACCGCATGAACAAGCTCAGCAAAATTTTTATCGTTAGTTTTCAAATATTCCAAATCTAGCTCAATATCCGACGGGGTGCCGTGGATAGGGGGCTGGGCTGGTTTATTCCCAAATAAATTACCAAGTAATAAAGAAACAGTAGGATGATTTATAATCCGTTCAATACTGCCAATTCCTTCGCCGTCCTCGTTTTCTTTATTCTCTAATTTTTCGATACGATCTAATAATTCACGTTCTTTTTTATCGTAAGCCATTTGTGCTTTTAACTTTTCATTTTCGCGAATAGTGTCAATCATATCTTTGCCAATAGACATACCGCTGCGGCCCGCTATTTCTTTCGTTTTAAGTAGTACGGGGTAACTAGCTACAATGGTGCCCTTTTGCTTTCCTTGGTCTGTTAATGGTTTGTTCATTATAGTGATTTTTACCATATCACCAGGATCACAATTTTGCTGTAGTTCGTGAAAGCTTTCAGTTAATAAGTCGATACTTTCCGTTACTTGCATTATCTCATCATTGCGGGATAATTCCGTCCTACCTTCGGTAATAATCCAAAGGGATAAATTATCTTTTTCCATACGACGGGTAACCGTCCCTAATGTTGCTGCTATCATTGTTCTAAATTGAAGGTAAGTGAACAAATTGGTTCCCCTACGGGAGTTGTTCCGCTGCCGGGGTTAAAATATTCTAAGAAACTTGTTGAAGTGTCCACGTCGTATAAATCAAATAGACGGGGTTTGTAATTGTTACCCGTTTGTTGTGGGTAGCTAAACAAATCAAATAGCGGATATCGAGTAATTAACTCAATTCCGTTTCTATTTCGAATAGTGAGCGCGTAAATATTTTCATTTCCTTGACCTAAAAATTTTGCGGAAATCATTTTCACACGTTTGCCCCACGTTAATACGTTTGTTTGCAAGTATAGCCGTTGCCCGGAAGCCCACGGCAAATTATAAACAACAGCATCTATTTGGGTTGTTCTCTCTAATGTATGTGGGCTAAACTTACGCATTACGATTAATTTTTTTGCATTGGGTTAAAAATGAAGTTCAACAATAAAGATTGATTACTTGTTAAATTGGTAACGTCTAATATTGTTGCATAACTTTTTGAAATGTTTACTATTTTATTATTCAACATTCGAATTAACCCCGAAACATTGCCAGGGAAAAAGTCGCTCGCTGGGAATTGGTATAATTGTTCATCACTTCCGACGGAAAGCGTAATAACTAAACCGGACAAGCCTTGTACTGTTACAGCGGCCGCCCCACTTGGTGCGAAGGCTAAGAAGCTACTAGGAATTGCTTGCAATCCATAAATTTCCTTCCCTTCCAAATTAGAATTATAAAGGAAATTTACTTTTGATTGAACCGCCACCGTTCCCAATGGTACTTCAAATAAATAGGTTCTATTTAATATAGGTTGTGCAATCATTTGTTTTTTTTTGGTTTTAAAAAAAGGGACGGCCATTAAATAACCGCCCCTTTTTAGCATTGAACTAATATGAATATGAAACTAACAGATTACCCGTTTAATTTACTTGCATTTTGCCACTTAATACCGCGACATGTAAGCACTAAGAAGTTGCACGACGTTGTTCCCGTTAACGTTGAAGTGTCCGGAAGGGAAACAGTAATTTGATTACTTCCCGCGCCATTTAATGTGATATTTGGGTCTAATTCCGCATATGCATAGTTCGGGCTCGGGTAACTGTCGCGGCTATAGGCTGCCGTTGCTCCCGTTGGAGCTGCTGGTGCTGCCGTTGTCATACCTAACAATTGCTGCGCCGTATCTACACGGTAAAAACGGTAATTATCGAACGCGTCGATTTTCTTATCACGGTCAATCGTAACGGAAGTATTTCCGTTGTAGATATTCATTAAATTGTCGGCTTCATTCGTTCCGGTAAAAATTTGAGGATTTGGATAGGTGCGTAATATACCGCGCGAAATTTCCGCCGCGCTTGGGGTTGACGTTGTACCAACTTTAATAAGTTGTAAGCTCCAATGTGTAATTGTAAATAAGTCGGTAATTTGCAAACGTTGTTCTGTTGCTACAATATTGCCGTCAGTTTGTAATACGTTAAACGTAATACTGTTGACACCTGGAGTTGTATTTAAATTAAAAAGGAAACGTAAATACGATTGTGTTGCATTTCCTAATTTGAAACCAGCATCCACCAATTTGGGGCCGATACGGTCAATTACTTGTTGATTGTTCATTTTAATTTTTATGTGTTATTGATTAAAATTTTTTGATTTGTTAACCCATTTTATTGAGGTCGTCGCCGTCCGCGAATGTGTAATTTGATTCCGTTCCGTATAATCCTGGTCCGGTATTTACGCCACTTCCGCCCGGTCCAAATACTGCATAACTTCCGGGACCTTCAATTAATTCGAAATCGCTAATGTTTTCACCTTCGCCAATTCCTAATTGTGGGACGTACGTTTTTAATGCTTGTACGGAACCAACCGCGGCCATTCCGTAACCGATCATCTTAACTGTATTGTTTTTGTTCATCGACAAAACAACACTTAATAAAAGTGGTAAAGCTGGTTTAATCTTTTCGGGAATAGGTAAATTTAAATTACCTACTTTACCCGCAATAACAGCACCACCCGCCACGGCTAATAAATCCGCAACGTTTATTTTTTTACTTCTTTTAGATTTTGCCATTTTGATAATTATCGTTTTTTAGTTTTCGATTTTTGTTTTCTTACCGCTTCTTTCCAAGCTTTTGCCGCTGCTTTTACCGCGTCTACTGCTCTTTTTTTAGCTGCTTTATATTTTTTGTCCCTGGAAGCCGCAACAAGTCCGTTAATCGGTTTTCGTGTTGATTTGCGGCTCGTTTTTTTTGCTGCTCTTTTTCTAGTTGCCATTTTATATAAATGATTAATGAATAATTTTTTTTATGATTTAGAAGCTAATAAAGCTAACGCCGCCCCTCCAATTAATAATGGTGCTAAACTGCTGCCGTCGCCTTCCATTTCTTTGTAGTCGTCGCCTGGAATTACGTCGTTCAATTCTTTTTCGCTTTCTGTTAATGGCTTTTCGGGTAGGGTGCCCGTTTCTTGGCCCGTCTTAATGGCTTCACGTTCGTAACTGTTGTACGATTCCATTGAACCGGTGCCTGGAGTGTCAAACGTTAAAACGTCGCCCGCTGCTTGTGCTTCTTGAACTTCTTTTTCTTGCGGAACGCCCGCCTTCTGTAATAATCCAAGTATGATATCTAAAATAGGTTTTGCAATACTGATTAATTGCGTTAAATCCATTCCGCCGGCTTGCTTCCCTTCTTCACCTAAACCATTATAGAGCTCAATACTTCCAAGGCCGTTAATACCTCGTATTTTTTTGCCGCGTTTTACTAACGGTTTTACGTTTTTACCTCTGTTAATTGCTGACTGCAAAACACTTGTTTTGCCGCCGAAACGGTCCGCCCAAAGCTTATTCAATTGCGCCGGGTTTAGCTTTGCAAGACGCGAAGCCAACCCCAGCGCGTTTACTACTACCAGCGCTAAAAAGGCCTTTCGCACGGGAACCAACCCCACCATTTTAACGCCTCGAACAATATTTTTTAGCGAAACTTTTTTCAGTCCCGCTTTTATTTTACCTCTAATCTTTTTTAAACTTAACTTTCCAATTTCTTCAGTAATACCCGCAATTTCACCGTTATTCATCACCACGGGAATACTACCGGCAAAAGTTCCGTTGTTAATATCCGCCAATTCCATTAATAGCACATTTTTAAGAGCTGGGAACTTGATTTGTGGTAAACGGTTTTCTAATCGTTTTTTATAGCGGTCCAAGTCAACGCGATTATATCTAACACTAGATCGGACGCCCTCGCGTTTGTTTAATTGGTTTTTTGTAGCTACAAATAAAAATTTGCCAGGAGGCAACATGGATAAAAGTTTTTCTAATGAAATACTTTTGTTTTGCTTGCTTACATTATCGGAAATAACAGCTATTTGCATGGGAACATCAATTTTATGTTTATAAGGGGATTCACTATTAAAATAATCGTAAACGCCGTCGATAATTATTTTTTTGCCGTTTTCATCAATAGCATAACTATAAATGTGGGACGGGGTAGCGTCGTTTGCTTTGTAACTTGCATACCTAAAACCGTTAGGAATTCCCAGCGCTCCCAAAATACCCGCCGTAAATAATGAATAACTTTTGCAATCGCCTTCCCGGTCCGCATTGAACCGCTTAGGCATTCGAATTATTTGCGTATTTGGAGCATCTTTTTTATAGATTATATTTTTTTTTAGGTAGTTCCATATATTACGGCTGGTTTCTAAAACTGTAGCACCTCTGAAACGTTCCGCAAATGGTTTGCACTCATTGACAGCACGTAAATAACTGCCGTTAATGGTTTTAATAATATCCTGGTTTAAACCATTATTGGCAATAATTACCTTTTTATATTCCGGTGCCGTTTCTATTCTCATACCACCTTAACGATTTGATTAATAGAATAATTCCCCGCCGTGGAATTGATCACGCCGGAAATATTTAAGTTAATTGGTAACTTACTAGAAATTGCTTGTATTGCGCTGGCAACATTCGAAAACAATGACAGCGTATCAATTCCAACGGGAATTGTTAAATTATTCGAGCTTTCGGGGTTTACAATTAAATCCCCTATTTTGTTTATTTTACCTACTTCGCGCCCGTTGTAGCTAATTACTAAATTTAAAGAAGTAATTTTCGTTTGGAACTTGGTAGGGTTGTTAACTGCAATGTTAATGTTAGTCCACGTAGTTAAAAATAAACTTTGTTTTGTTTTGTTAAAATCTAATGCAATACCTTTTAATTGAATGGCTAAATTTTTCGCGAATTGTTTTGCGCGATTCATATACACAAAAATTGCAATCCCGCCACCAATTAAAATACCCGGTAAAATTACTTTTTTGAAGTCCATTGTTTGGAATTTGTCCCAAATATGGAAACTTTTTCAATATGAACCAAAAAAAAGTGCAACAATTTTTATTTTGTTGCACTTTACTACTTAATTTATTTGGTTTTTTATGCCTTTCCTAATGGCTTTAACAATGGTGGTTTTGCGGCTTCTCTCACTTCTATATCAAAATAGGTATTATGACATAAATTTAAATTTAATTTATAATCCTTTTCTATTTCTTTTATTCCGGAAGTACCTGGAATTTTATGAATCATAAATAAAGGGCAGTTGCTAGTACAAGGATTTGCAATAAACTGAATTCCGCCGCCTGCTATTTTTGCTTGCGTTGGGTATTGTGTTGCGATCGGACATTGACAAACATTTCCTTGGTTTGTTTTTAATACGGCCACGCCGTCGATCATTTCAACTATTTTTGTAGGAAGGTCCATTTTACTAAAGTTAAATTTAAATTATAGAATTCTTTTTCTGTAGCTGTATTTAAACGGCTATTTAAATAACATTCCGCATTTATTTTAACATCACCAACAACATTTGTTAAATTCATTTCCTTAATGAATCTATCAATTTTATCTTTATCCCAAATGACAGCAGGAAACGTTTCCGCCTTACTGATCACGTCCCCGGTTTGGTCTTTCCACTCCGGTAACTCTAATTTAATACGTAGGCCCGCCTTACCATTATCTAAGGTAAAATGTTCGCGGTTTTGTTCCAACGTTGATACGAAACATTTAAAACTTGCTAATTTCATAGTGATTTTTTTTTGATTGTGATTTATTTTGTGAATTGTATTAAAATGCTGTTGCTTGTTTTCCCCGGTCCCCGGTCCTACGTGCTTTACTAATAATAATACCCTGCTCAATAAATTTAGTTAATTGTTTGTCAATTTCCCCTTCCATTTGTTTGCAGCGTATTAAAACACCTTTGTTTTTTTCTTTAAAGTATTCCTTTTGCAGCTCTCGCAGCTCGTACACTTTTTGTAAAAATTCGTTGTGTTGCATTACTTTTTATATATTATGATTATTCCGTGTCCAATATAATTACTTATAAGTACAAAAAAAACATAAAATGTTCTTTCGCTTTGTTCCCATTTAAAACTATTGAATTGCAATAAAACAAAAGCAAAAATTAAATACCAAAACATGATTGTTGCAATTGTTATAACGATATGAATATCTAATTTTTTCATTTGTTTATTGATATATAAATTTATCAGTATTTACAATATGGTCTGTTAATTTTTTGAAGTTCTCAGCAGCAAAATCAACATCACAACTTAATGACATTGCAACTCCATTACTTATAAAAGAATATAAAATAAAATCTTCTTTTATTATTTGAATTGTAACCAAATAGACATTTGGTTTTTTAAATGGATTTATATTTTGCCAATCATCACAATAATAATATTGTTCCCCAGGATTAAATATTATTTTGTTTTCCCTTTTCCATTGTTCGTATTCCTCATAACCAACATTTAGCATTTTGTCTAATTTATAACTATTCCATTTTTTATGGAATAATAATAGCCCCCATATTAATAATATAGTTAGTACTATAGCGCGTTCGATTGTCATAATTTAAAATATTGGGTTTTTAGTTTTTATTGCTCTATCTGTTAGTATAGCTATTGCAATCATTGAAGTTGTTCTAATGTTCCCAATACTTCCTGGTAACATTTTATAATTTAAATAAAAGCCTAAATGTTTCAATTCGTTTAAAGTTAAAAATCGTATATCTGTATCAATTTTTAACAGTAATGGAATATTTCTTTTTTTTAAATCTTCTATTTCTTCGTCCATTAATAATTCTTTGAGTGTTGCCATTTAAATTAATTTTTTATTCAATATTGATTTTGTTTTTAATATTCGCTCCCCAACGTCAGCCATACATTCAAAGCATTGTTCTTTACAAGTATCAACAGAAACTGTTTTTTTTCCATTGTATTTATATTTTGTAACATATCCACCATTTGAATATATTTTACAATAAAAATTTTTTTTCATTACCGAGCTTTAAAACGTATAAATAAATCGTCCTCAGCGGGGCTATAGTAATAGCTTGAAATTCCGCCCTCATTTTCTGATTGGTTTACTCCCGGATAAATAATTAAAAACTTTTTACCGTTGCTTTCAATTGTATTTATATCACTAGGTTGATAATACTCTCTATTTTTTATTTTCTTGCAAATTTCTTCAATGCTTATACCCTCATCCAACATTAACGGCCTGGTTGCGTTTGATATGTTTAAGCGGGTTGTTATATGTGGTCCGTAATTTGCTCTCAATATTTCGTCTATTTGCATTTTTAATTTTTGCAGCCCTTCCACCATTTCCAAATAAGAGGTCGGGGGCGATATAGTAAAACCCATTTTTAAGATATTCCATTCCTTTTCGTTCGACATGTTCAGTTTTTTTTAGGGATTCCCATTTAATTAGTGAATGTTTATTCTCGCATTTTACACAAAGGTTGTTACTTAATTTTTCTTCCTTTTTAATAAATTTATCCGGCCATTTTCCCCAGGTGCTTGTTAAACGGCTATTATGTAAACTTTCCGCAACTTCTTCGTTATAAATTTTAAAAGTTGATCTACATATATATTTTACAATGTGCCCTATTTTTTGCGCGTCGGTAGTGTAAGTAAATTTTAAATTGATAACGGGAACAATTTTATTAAAATGCTTTTTCCAATATCTTTTTAAAAAATTATCTAATTCAATACGAAATTTACTATTTTGTATATCCGGTATATAACCCTGGTCAATTATGATATTTAAATGTGGGTTGTAATTACTCCCGGCTCCCGTTTGTTTGCAATCTTCGCAACCGTGCCCTTGACATTGTTTGCAATCACCAAACAAATGAAAACGCATCAAACCTCGATCGTAACCCATTTTTTTTAGTTTGGCTTTTAAGTCAGTTCTAAACTTCATCAATTTAGCTTTATCTAAAAGCTCGTATCTTATTTCTTGGGGTACGGTAACCACTAAATAACCCACATTTTTTAAAGCTCGTATGTATGGCATCCACCTATCTATTCGCGTTCTATGTATAGGGCTGCCGTCTTTCCCGCAATCGGGACAATATTCCTTACAACACAAAACGTTTTTTACAAATTGGTGCCCGCTGGGGCATGAACCCGGTAAAAATCCCTTTGAGCATCCGGGCAAAACGTAAGCGCTGTACATTTTTTCAAAGTGATTTTTTCCTTTTAAATATCGCGTTTTTTTCATTTTTGGGTAGTTTGTAAATCAATTAGTTAAGTCGAAAAGTCGAGTCTTGTCATATTATTGAACATAATAAGAGCGCCGAGCGCCTTAATTTTCGTGATTGTGGCCTCTCACTTTACGTAGAAGCCACTTTCTATAATGTTCAAAGCTGTATCCTACAGAAAAAATTGGTAACGCCCAGGCAACAACAAAAACGAATAGAACAACAATTGGGTAATATATTAAAGGATTTATTTTATCCCTTATTTGGTGCAATTGTGCCGCTTCTCGATACATTGCTGTTGCTTCTACAAACGCCCACATGCAATAAATTTTTAATGAAAGGTCCATTTATTGTTGTTGTTGTTTTATTTTTTGGATAAAACTAAGGAAGCCCGTCAAATTTTTCATTACGTCAATAACTTCTTCTAAAGTTATTTTATTTTTTTGTATTTGGTTTTCGTTGACGTATCTAAGCGCGTACTCGTTTTGTTTTACGGCCTCCAAACAAATTTCTATCGTTTGGTCCTTGACGTATCTAAGCGCCTGCCCGTTTTGTTTTACGGCCACCAAACAAATTTCTTCCGTTTGGTCCTTCACGTATTGAAGCGCGTACCCGTTTTGTTTTACGGCCTCCAAACAAATTTCTTCCGTTTGGTCCTTCACGTATTGAAGCGCGTTCGCGTTTTGTTTTACGGCCTCCAAACAAATTTCTTCCGTTTGGTCCTTCACGTATTGAAGCGCGTTCGCGTTTTGTTTTACGGCCTCCAATGATTCCGCTTCGTTGAAATATTTATAATATTTCTGTTTTGCTTCTAATAACTCTGTTAGATTGTTCATTTGTTTAATTTTATTTTTTTGTTTTTAAATATTTACAATAAATGTGATCTTTTAAAATAGTTAATTTATCACTATCATTAGTAATTGAAGCAATATCATTGCTTCTTTCATAAACTATGTGGTCATAACATCCGCTTACGTATCCTTTTATAAAGCTATTAGCTGCAATTACATAATAATCGGGATTTTTTTGAAAGTCAAAACGTTCTGTTTTTAGAATTTCAATTACATTATCAAATGAATTTATAAATTCATTAAGTGATAATT
>Ga0247723_1001794_pt1 | contig 12162 bp, 19 predicted proteins | sample MSEWelMarce5H_FC_FD_189079 | JGI IMG/M metagenome (GOLD analysis project Ga0247723, IMG submission 189079) | Subsurface sediment microbial communities from gas well in West Virginia, United States - MSEEL Well Study Marcellus 5H_FC | ecosystem: Environmental > Terrestrial > Deep subsurface >...
TCCCCATCCCCCATCGAGTGAGGAGACGAATATTCAACGTTTCTGACTTTACCTTTATGGTTGTCGTTAAACCATTCGGTAAGGTAATAATATAGTTCGTCGGTCTGATAGACTGTTGCTTTGTATGTGGTAAACCTAACGATTCTATCCCAGATAGATTTTGGAACACCCTTCAAAGACATCAAGGCTGCGGTCAGGATCGAAGCAAAAGCTGCAGCACTAAAAAACTGATTAGTGCTGAGCTGATTCTTGATGTAGATTACTATTTCACTCCAGGAAGGCATTAATATTGGGTTCTTAAAAGTTGAACAACATCCCAAGCATCTTCTAAAGCATCATGGGTTACAATTCCATCAATCCTTGCTCTTTCTTTGCATTTTCCAAGACCTGGAACAGACTCGTCATTCTTCCAGTCTACAAACAAAACTGAAGGATCGATCAATCTGGTTCTAATCCGGAAAACCTGTTTCCATCTTGGTAATCTTTCGACGTAAGTCTGATCTCCTGCATGAAAATTCTTTCCTGCAATGTTTAGATGAAATGGCTTCATCTTAGTTCCCAAGACTGGATAAGTCTTGCCATTGACAATCTCTACAGTTTTTGAATAATCAAATTCAGGAGTGATGGCACCGTGATCAATCAAGAAGTGAAAGAAAGCCTTTACAACTTCTTCCTCTCTTAGGAACTGCATTCCCGTCATGTGAACAAGGTCATTCTTCTCGTCCTGGTCCTCTGCAGTTTCGTACATCGTGATCTTCTCGATTAGATCTTTGTTCATATTCAAGGCATATAATTCCCCTTGAATAACTTCCCTTTCCCCTCTCCGGATTGCACAGTGGAATTTTGGTATCCGATCGAAGGGTAACTTCTTCTCTGTATCTTCGATGATAGCCCCGAAGGATAGAAGTTGACAGGTCTCGGGGTTTAGCCCCGTAGTTTCTGTATCTATTGAAATGTATATCATTTTATTTTATCTATTGATATGATTGATCCTTGTCCGTGCATAGTTTGAATAATATACGACCCAATCTTAAACATTCCTCCAGTAAAACAATTACCATAAGTCTCATAAAGTTCTGAGCCTTCTTGGATCTCCTCGCCATACATTACTGCATAATTAAAAAGAACCCAAAGAAGAGATTCTCTCGGTTGGTACCCCATCTTATATTCTCGATCTCGGTATTTGTCGGATTCATACCAGGACAAAAGTTTTTCAACAGCAGAGTCGATGTTATTCTCGATCCGGGATTTCATCCTCTCTACCCATCTATTCCGATGTTCTCTCCCCTTCTGGATTTTTTCTACATATTTGTTAATGGATTCTTTCCCTTCCTCCGATTCCATAAATTCCTTAAATCTATTGACGTCTAACATATTATTTTTCCATTGTGGGTTTAAGCCATAAGATATGATCTTGAAAGATGTAGTTTTTCAATTTTGGAAACTCGTGTAGAACCATCAAGGTTTTAAGAGTATCGTGTTTGAAGCATTTGAAAAGTTCCTCTCTGATTCTTTCAACCGAAACTACTCCCATTTTTTGGTCATAATCATACTCTTGCATGATGTGAGCCATATCTCCTCCAATAAAAAATCCTTTAGTGATGCAGAATCGAATAGCTCTTAAAATTCTAAGAGGATCGTCATCAAAGGTAACTTTACAATCTAGAGGTGTGATCAGTTGGCCTGCCTTCAAGTGTTTTAATCCATCGAAGAAGTCTATAATTTTCCCATCTTCATCCTTTGCTAAAGCATTTAGAGTAAAATCTCTCCGTTGTAGATCATCATATAACGATCCAGGAACTACCATCGGTGTTCTAGTGCCAGGAATATACCCAACTTCTTTTCGAGCCATTACAAAATCTGCAACTCCCTGGTATTTATGATCTTTTGGAAACTTTGCACGGATGGTAAAACAGTCAGGAGTAACTAGGAAGATTTCAAATCCCTTTCCTCTTAAATAAGTTTCCAAGATGGAAAACATAGAGTCGGCGTAGGTGATCTCTTCTAAAAGACCCTCCTCTGGAACTGCAACATAATCAACGTCCTTAGATTCAATTTCTAAGATTTCATCCCGGACTTTTCCGCCAACTTCATAAAATTTAAATTCTTCCATCCTGTAAATATACGGTCATCAGATGGAGTTTATTTCATTGATGCTCTTTTTATAGATTAGTCCCCAGATAGATTTTGCAATTAGCCTATCGCAGGAGATAACTTTCAGTCTCTTAGAAGGTTTAGATTCGATCGAGTCGGAAACTAGAACTTCGGACAAAACAGAAGACTCTAGGTTCTCGTAAGCCTTTCCACTTAAGACCCCGTGGGTAGCTATTGCTCTAACCGACTTAGCCCCTTTCTCCATAATTAACTCGCTAGCCTTTTTCAAAGTTCCAAGGGTGTCTGCCATATCATCTACTATTACAACGTTTCTTCCTTCTACATCACCCACTAGCTCCATGGAATGAATCTCGTTGGGTTTGATCCTCTTTTTGTTAATCATCGCAAAGGTAGAATCTGGGAATGCCTTACAGAAGTCAGAAGCTCTCTTGACTGCTCCCTGGTCGGGTGCTAAGATAGTTAGATCTTCTATTCGATTTTCCTTGATGTAGTCAATAAAGATTTTATTTCCATTTAAGTGAATCACTGGAACATTATAAAATCCCTGGATTGCAGAAGCATGGAGATCTATGGTAATGATTCGAGACATTCCAACAGAAGCTAGAACATCGGCAAGCATCTTAGATCCGATTGAAGATCTCAAATGATCAGTTTTATCCTGTCTAGAATATCCCTGAAATGGTGCAACCAAGGTAAAAGATTTACATCCACCTCTCTTTGCTGCATCTATCACTAGGAGAGTTTCCACGATGTTGTCTGAAGTGTTTGTTGTCTGAACAAAAAATACATCTTCATCTCTAACAGACTCTTTAAATAGAGGTAGAATCTCCCCGTCTGAAAATTTATCAATCTGAAGTTTTCCGACTTCTATGGAAGTTCCATCAGAAAGATTGTTTAACTCCTGACAAATTCTGTTTGTCAATTCTAAATTGGATGATCCGCTGAATATTTTCATTTTTATATTTTATCTTACTGGAGTGAAGTGTCTGAGCCACCCAATGTGGGATGAGCTGGTGTCTTTCCAGTTCACAGTCTTCTGCTCATATCTAACATATCCTCTCTTTACCTCGATGACCTTTACCCAAAGGGTATCGTGTTTTTCAAATGGATTTTCTTCATCCCTCACTAAGAACATTTCTCGACCAGGTTCAATTGGATTTTTATAGTTTAAATACTCTTCGTGAGCAAATTCAATTATTTGGATCACGAAGAATGCAAGAACTCCGGAGAATGTAACAATTCCTAAAGTCTTGAATAACGGATATAATTTATTTTCTTTCATAAGTTTATATTTTTTAGTCCCACCATTTCTCTATGTTTCTCTCCATGAGAGTGAATAGAATTCTTTTTGCCCTTCTGTGGTTGTAGTGACTCATCCACATTGCTAAGGTTTGATCTGATATCTCAGAGTATGGCCATCTTTCTGCACCCGATGAAGCAGCTAAAGCTTTTTTGTGAACATTAGGATACTTATCAAAATATTCTCTAAAGTTCTCAGAGATAATTTCAAAGTCTAGAATTTTAGAACTTTCTCCTTCTATCTCTCTAGTAAACATTTTTTGATTAACGTAGCTTGACCATTCCCCATCATAGTCTTCCTCCTGAATTTTTCCAATCAGTCTAACACAAGTCATCATAACTTCATAATCTCGATCTGCTCCAACGTATCGGTCATGAGATTTGATGTAGTTGGCAGTGTTGACGATTTTGAACTTTAGAGTTTCCAGAATGAAGTGGTGATCCCAGTCCCGATCCTTCCATACTAGAGGGAACCATCTCCATAGATTTTTAATTCCCTTTGCTATAGTTTTGTGAAGGTAAGGGGCTTCCCACCGAAACCATCTTTGGATTTTCCAAATTAATTTATCCTTTGTTTCCATATTAATACCAGCGTTTATATCTTTTTTCAAAAAATGATGCGAATGATGTGTTACCTCCTTCTGCTTCGTTCATGGTTGCCCATCTAGAGATAAAGAATGTAATTAGGACAGTAATGATTGCAGTAGTCCAGATAGCCCATTCCGGGGGTTCAACAGTCAGATAGGAAAATTCTTTAAAGTCTTTTCTTTTATATTCTTTAATAACCACTCCTTCTACCGCTCTACAGATTCTCATCGGATCTAGAGTTCCTATGCTCATGATTTCCTCACGGATATCAGGAAGAACCCTTCTGTTTGGTGTCCAGGAAAAAGGCTTAACCCATTTCAATTTCTGTGTCTTTGGATCTATCCCAATACATACCACGATCTCGTTATCGTTTCCGCCGTCCCAGTGTGCTTCTTGCATCGATGCTGCCATCTGACTTTCAGAAGTGAAGAAGAGGAAATAAATTCTAGCATGCTTCTTTGGACCAAGTTCCCCGTTGAGATATGCAGACATCTGTTTAAAGAGAGTGATTTTATTCTTTGGAATTGACGGGAGGGAGTCTAATCCCAGAACTGTTTCTTGGTGCCATCCATCAACCTCTGGGTATTCATAAAGTTTATAGTTCTTGATATCCTCCTCCGTTACTTTAACGAAGTCAAATGCAGAGTGTGCTGCTTGAACCCGATTTTCGTAGGAGTGAGTAGCCGTGGTAGACTTAGCAGTCAAAGGATTTTTATCCCATAGAATCTTATACATGTCCCCGTCTTTTCCACACCCGTAGTGATAATTAATATTTCGGTTGAGTTCAACAAACTGAGGGGTTGCTTTCCATAGTCCCATTAGGTAGTTATAATATTTTTCAGAGACACTAAACTCCTCGCCTAAAGAATTTACTACTGTCCATCTTGCAGGATTGTGGTCACAATATGAACAATCATACGGAACACTAATTGTAGACTTTCCACACTTGACACTTCGGTAGCAGGTTCTCTTAACCCAGGTCTCCCAATACTCGTAATATCTGGCTTCGATTACTGTAGCTCCGTGATACTCGGTGTCGTCCACCTGAATTTTTTCGACGGTGAATTTAAAAATTAGAATGAATAAAAAGCAAGCAATCGAGGGTATTGCAACCTCCCACCAGGTTAGTGTGTGCTTGTACCATCTGAGTAAAACGAATACTCCGATGAGTGGAATTAATAAACAGATCCAAATTGACATATTTTTTCTTTATCTAATATACGGACAGTAGACAAAAAAAGCCAGCGGAGAGCTGGCTTTTTTCAAAAATTTATTCAAATTAAAATACTTTAGTGTTATTATCTTTTCCTGACTCAATAACCTCGTCAGTTCTATCCGAAGTGATAGGCTTGTAGGTCAATCTAGTTCTGCCCATGAAGGAACTTAAAATCCATCCAGAAGGAAATTTGGTCATTATATTATCGTGTTCTAGAACTATAGATTGGATCATTTTTTCTTCCATAAAGAATCCGTCTCTTTGTCCTTCAATAGCTCTACTTAGATCCGCATACAGAGAAGATACAGACTCGTAGTTAGAATTTGGATTTGACTCCTGAACCCACTTCATGAAGATTCCCTGAGCATCTTTTCTGCCCGCCATGATTGCGTTAACATTCTTAGCAAAAGAGCTGTCATTACGAAGAGCAACTTGAGACTTTTGAGAGATGGTCTTCCACATCTTGTCGTAGAAGGCTGTTCTTTCGTCCATCTTTTGTTTGAATCGGTTTCTCAAATCTACCTCTTGGTTTGAAGTTGAGATAACACTTAGAAATGTTCCTAGCATGAAAAGTCCAACGACTCCTAGGATTGCATACTTAACAATTTTCTTTGTTTCCATTATTTATTTTGATTTTTCTTTTTTATGAATTAAAACTTTATTGTCTATTAGAAAGGGGACAGGCTGCTCATTAAACTCGTACCAATCGGGAGGCAAGTTATGAATTTGAATTTCACACTCCCCTCCAGATGATAGGATTTCTTCTATGGTTTCAGGGTGCATTTGTTCCACTGTGTAATCATCTAGATACATTATTGCTCTGTCGTGGTTGACAATTCCTGGAGTCATAAAGTACCCTATTTTTTCTGGCCCACAGATTAACTTTTTGTAATTTCCAGAATCCTCGCAAAAAATAGCATCTTCCACCCCTTCACAGATTCGAATTGAATTCTTGTGTCCATTACTAAAGGCTTCAACGTCTACGACTTCATCTCCCGGATTGATTGGCTGGTCTTTCCAGACAAGATGAAGATTTCCTCCTGATTGTGAAATAATTTTTGCAGGTAGTTTCATTGATAGAATATACGGACTTAATCCTGGAAGAGTCTCTGATATTTTTCAATATCTTCAATCCGATCAAAGTCATCTTTGTTCAATTGCATAAGAAGATTGACTTCTTCCTTTCTAACTTCTAAAGCATCCTGAAGGAGAATGACCTCGTTCTCCAGAGAATCTAATTTTGCTTCTCTCTTTTTTGCCTCATTGTTGCTCTGTGAAATTTCTCCCAACATCCACATAGAGAAGAGGAAAAATACAAGAGACAAAATTCTAAAAATATCAATCTTTATGTTCATATTCTTCTACTTCTAGTAGCAAAGCATCTGGAAATTTCATTTTGACTTCTTCTTTTAACTTAATTATTCCAGAAGAGTTTCCCCAGATGGTAAAAGTGGGAACTCCTTTTTCCGAAGTATCAAGGTAAAAATAGTCTTTCCCCATTTCTCTGATTTTGTCCGAAAAAAGTTCGTTAAATTGTTGCTTAAAATCTACTGGATATGTGTATTTTTCATTCACAAATTCCGTGTATTCATTTCCGAATGTATCTCCCCATCCACTTTCCTCTTCTAACGAAGCATTCACCCAATTCACGGGTTTTAGAATGTATGCTTCTCTATGACTGTCTGGAACTTTAGTTCCAACAACTTTGAAGGCTTCCTGAGTTTCTAGACCAATGTCCTCTAGTGTCACCATCAAATCTACAATTTCAAAATCTTCCATATAGCTAAATATACGGACAGATACATAAAGAGAATGAAAAATATTCTAGTTTACGGATTCGTTGGACTGCACATACTAGCAGTCTTTTTAGTTAAAGCCCCGTTAGACCTCGTTAAGAGGTTAAAGACCAATATCAGCTAGTCCACCCTGTAGATTGGTAAATTCCTCAGTCTCCTCTTCAAATCCTTTTGGCGGATTATACCCCTCGGATTTTAAGAAATTATAGAAATCTAAAGCTTCCCCCTTAGGATAAGTTCTTGTGCTCCATCCCTTGATTTTTTCTGCAGAATCATCGGAAAGCTGACACTGAGAAATTGCATACTGGATTACCCCCGGTTCTTTCTCTATCTTCTTAATAAACTCGTCTTTAATTTTTTCAAAGATTCCATATGGAAGATTTTTGATAAGATCAATATCGGATTTATAGTGGCCTCCGTAAGGATTGCAGTTTTTCCTAATCCCTACTACTGCTAGGCTTCCGTCTTTATATAAATCTTTCAAGTCCTCGGAAAATAGATTCATCGTGTGGTCTAGAGATCTTGCAACGTGTCCTCCCATTATTCCAGAGAACTGGGCAAAATAGATAATCTTGAAAATCCGATTCCAAGATTCTTTATCATTTAGATAAACTCTAAATTCACTAGGATAAGTTAGATACCCATTGTAAACGCTAATTGAAGCTAGATCATTAGAGAAAGAATATCTACTAGATGGGCGATAAACTTCATAAATCCTATCATGTCTCCCCCTTCCTGTACTAACAGGAACAGAAAAATACCATGTATATCCTCCTGGATCTCCTTTTCTTTTTCTAACCCTGTCTAATTTAAAATCGGGGAATGCTTTTTTGATTGACACATACCAGGGGAGATTCTCAAAGTCAGACTCTTTTGCATCGTAGAGCTGAGAATTGTCTGGAACCTCATTGAAGTTGTCAAGAAGGTATTTTTTAGATGCCTTCCTATATTCTTGGTCGGATTCGTTCACAAACTCATCAAAATCTAGTATTCTCTTCATTTCTATTTAACTCTAATTCTTATTTCGGGGGACATTGTCTTGTATATCTCGTCCCATGCTTTTTTAGGGGTAGATCTCCAGTAAGCAATGCTAAAAAATTCTTCCACTTCTTTTGGGCTTTTTGTTTCTAGATATTTCTCTACTAGGTCTTCCCACAAACGGAAAATAACCCCAACAAACTGGTCTGCAACTCTGGATAAAAAATCGTCTAGGGTAGAGGACGTCAAAGCGGTCTTTCGAATGTTCTCTTTCTCCATCACTTCGGCTTTATCTGGAGATAAGGATTCTAGATTTTGTTCAAATTCACCTTTTTTAATTTTTTCTAGAGCAAATCTTTTATTTGCTTCATCTGTTCCTCTGTCTGCAAAGTTCACAATAGCAAATACCTCCAGGTATTCGGACCACCAAGAGGGATTTGTTAGCTGCTGAGGTACTAAGTTCTTGATCAAACAGGAAATTCTAACAGACTTAACTTGACCAACCCTCTCCAGATCGGAAAGAATGGAGTCAATCTCTTCATCAGAATAATCCTCGTAGATCTTAAGGTGCTTCACCCTCTATATATCACCTCTTGCAGAGACTTAGGAGGGACCCATAATTTCCATTGAATAGATTACGATCTACGTGTCCCTTTATTCCATCTATCTTACCTGTAGATGTGTGTTGCCAGAAGTGCCAGTCGGAAGTTATTGTATTTAAATCTTCGGCAACATAGTTTGCAATCCAAAGCGGATAGTGTTCAAATTCCGGTGTATCGAAATATCGCTTATAAAACCAGTGAGTGCAGTAGAGAATCGGGGTTACTCCATAGTGAGTCTCAGCCATTCTAAGCCAAGATAAAACTTCTCTTCTAATGTGCTGTGGGTATTTGTAGTTGACTTCAACGTCTAAAACTGGAGGAAGATCCCCGGCCTCGAGCTTTACTCTGGATTTAAAATGATTGAATTGATCTTTTGAAGTCACGTATGGACGATAGAAGTGATATGCTCCTCTCAGGATCCCATAGTACTTTGCACTATCCCAGTTCTCTTTAAATCTGGAATCTGAAATAGATGTTCCCTCCGTTGCTTTAATGAAAGAAAAATGAACGTCTTTAACTTCCCACCAGTTGATGTCCTTCTGATAAAAAGATATGTCGATTCCTTGGGCAGTTACTGTGGAATCTATAGTTTTCTTGGAGAGGGATTGGGTTGACAGAGTCTCCTTCTCTGTTTCGGATCCCAACATAAACACGAGAAATCCGAAAAAAAGTCCTAACAATCTCATAATCTATATATTATAGATTATTGATTATAGGATGTTTCTTACTGCTTAGTGATCTTAATATTGTAGCCGATGTTCTCGTCTAAGTGTTTGATGGCACCTAGATCCTGATTATCCTCAAGTCTATTGTACATCAAATCTTCAATTTCGGGAACCAATAACTTTGCTTGTAAAGTGTGAAGTTTTCCCTCCTCGTGCTGCTGAACCATGACATTTGCCTTCTTAGCCAACTGGATCATGTGTTCTTTGCTAAGTTCTTGTACTAATTCGGGAGCAGATCCAAACATCTGATCCAGATAAGTGTTAGACTCCTGCGTGAATTCTCCTTTTAGAACTTTTTCAAAAGCTTTTTCCAGAATGATGCTTCTGACTTCTCGACAGTTGACCTCAACTTCAATATTTCTGAACGCCCACTCTGACCATTCGTAGGGATGAAGGTTTTTACTTGGAACCATGATAAAGACATTGCACTCAACCTTGAACTTATCTGACAGTCCAACTCCAGATAGAGTATCAACTAGATCCTGAAGATCCTCTCCGTCGTAAAATTCGTTATATTCTTTTATGTGTCTCATCATAGTCCAACGTCGGACAGATCTGCAACTAGAGATGTGTCGTCTTTGAATCCAGGAGGAAGATCGATTTGATCCAGAACATCGTTAAGTACCTTTCGGTGTTTAGGACCAACTTTAGAAAGCTCGATTGCCATCTTTGCTGGATTCTTTCTAATTTCAGCTCCGAGAACTTCGGGGCTGAGTTTGTTTTTGAGGATCCATTCAATAGACCCATCTGGGTCCTTCTTGATACCATATTCTCCTGCAACTATTTCTAGATAGACCTCTGTCCAGGTCGTCTTTCCGTTTACCACATATTCTAGATCGTCTCTCAAAAATGTAGCCCTAACTGGATTTCCAGACAAGCCACTGAACTTCCCCGCTCTCAGAATGCTGTTTCCTGCTGGCAGTCCCCCAAGAAGTTCTGGAGTCATCCCTTCTAAAGAAACAAGCAGATTATTATCGACATCTATCGTCTTTCCAACCTTTCCAACCCCCTCCATAGTTCTAAATTTATTGTCGGCTGCATTGAGATGAGTTCCAATTTCCCTTGGAAGTTCTGATGCATCTTCTAGACCTGCTGCAGTAACGTTGAAGTAGCCGTTAACTCTACCAAATTTAATTCCTAGCAGTCCTCCAGTCCATCCCTGCTTCAGCACGAAGTTACCGCCAACATCTACAAGGCCAGTTTCGGGATTTACCCACCAAGCGTCTTGAGGTTGAACCATCTTGTTGTTCTTCTGGTAGATCTGACACGAAGCATTCAGGAGTTCCCTCTGCTCTGGGGTCACTCCGTCCTGCATGGACTCGAACATCTTGTAGGTCTTTAGATACTTCATCGCTGTTTAAATTTTCTCAAAGTTTATTTGATCAGATATTCGATTTGGTCTACTGGATTTGGAAGAGTGAAGAATGCATAATTCTGATGGATCTTTTCTCCGGGATTTGCAATGAATCCTTTGAAGTCGGTCTGGCTTCTTCCTGTTTCAAACGGATCTCCAAATCTCTCCTGAAATTCATAGGCCAGATCCGAGCAGAAAGCATGAAGAGCAGTTTCTCCTTTTCCTCTCATTGCAGATATTTTTCCATATCTCTCTCTGTCCCGATAGTAGTCGTTTGCCGCCTCCTGTGCTACTTTTAGAGTGTACTGTCTAGCAGATTCGAAAGAACCAAAACTTCCTCCTTCAAACTCTCCGTCAGCTATCATCTTCAGGGCAATGTCACTATCCTTCACCTCGTCTCCAGTAGTGGCAAACGGCAGAGTGGTTAAGACCGTAAAGGTCTCATGGGACTGGGCGTTAGTCTTGTTCTCAAACCAGAGGGTAAACTGTGCATCTTTGGTTTGCCCAACAGATCTCATATCCCCAATAAGGTCTCTGATGTCTACTTCGTCATATTCAAGGATGTGCTTCATGTTTCTATATATTCAAAAAGAAAGACGAGAGTAGCGAATTCTCGTCTTTCAGTAGTCGTAACTACTCCGGTCCTAAAAGGGGACATAAGTCCACCGGATAACTTATATATCTACAGACCAATCCCCGAAAGGTCGGACATCAGATCTGCTTCTATTCGGAGATTTTCAGGAAACTTGAGGTTCTGGTATTCTGGAATCTCCAGCAGATCCTTTAGGACTCCCTTCAGCTCCACAGCCATCTTCTCCGGATTCTGATCTATCTCCTTCTGAATAATTTCGGCCGAGACCAAAGGTCTAATCAGACGCTTCACCTTCCAATCGGACCCCGCGTAGATCCTAAGCAAGCCGATCGGATTCCATTCTTCCGCTGGAATTTCCAGCTTTACAAACGGAGCAACGTACGAGCGATAGTAAAATTTTTCGCCAATAAACTTTGGAGCTCCTTCGAAGGACTCTAAAGGATTTCCTATGCAGGCAAACGAGCCTCCGACATAGTCTGGAGATCCGGTCAAGTCTGTGAGATTGTTGTTGTTGCAGTAGAAATCCTCACCAACTCTATCTGGTCCACCCTTTAGACTCTTCAGCCTGTTGGTGCTGCAGCCGAATCCCCTTTCTACCACTCTTGGAGCACCCTCTAGGGTTTTAAGGTCGTTGTTGTCACAGGTGAAGCTTCCGGTAACAGTTCCAAACTTTATTCCGGCAAAGCTTCCTTCGGTGTTTCCCACATAGTAGAAAGACCCTTTGATGTCCACCAGTCCCGTTGCTCGATTCAGCTTCCAAGGTCCCGTCGTTAGGCCGTCCAGATACGCTTCCTGTCTCGGGCTCAGCTCCTGGGCAGATTCAAACACCTTAAACGTCTGGATGTGTCTCATATCTCTATATATTCTCTTTTCTCTCCGTTAATTACTCCCTTCCAT
>Ga0247723_1001795_pt1 | contig 12160 bp, 27 predicted proteins | sample MSEWelMarce5H_FC_FD_189079 | JGI IMG/M metagenome (GOLD analysis project Ga0247723, IMG submission 189079) | Subsurface sediment microbial communities from gas well in West Virginia, United States - MSEEL Well Study Marcellus 5H_FC | ecosystem: Environmental > Terrestrial > Deep subsurface >...
TGGTTCACAAATTGGTGAACTAGTAAACAAAGTTTCAGGTCGCTACGACATCGTTGGGCTTGCAGGTCCAGATGCTGGAAGCAGTGCGCCAGCATGCTTCAAGCCATACACTGCGGAAGTAGAAGTCAACACAGATATTTCGTTTGGTGTTGGCGTGCTACCAAGTATGGTTCCAGACATAAACCTGCGCGATACACAGTACGAATTTCCAAAGGCAACTGGTGCTATCTTGCACGAAGCATTCCATGCGCGGTTCTCGCAGTGGAGCCTTGCGGATGCAAGTGACGCTTTGAAGGATGATGAGTTTACTGCTCTCGTGCTTTTAGAAGAGTCGCGCATTGAAGCCCACGGCGTTCAACTTGATCCACGCTATCGCACGTTCTTGCGCGCTAGCGCGTTAGAGATTGCTATTGGAGACATCGAAGGATTCGAAGGTGGGTCAGCACAGCAACTTGCACAGATGGTTGGCTTGATTCACGGACGCGTAATCGCGGACGTATTGGATCTTGATGAAGTCGGCGAAATCATCGACACTGTAAATGAAAACCTCGGTCAGGATACTGTCGATAAATTTACAACTATCCTGCGCAAGTTTCAGAAGCATGAACTGCACCGCACTCTAGAACCAGTTTATGAACTGGCGCGTGAGTGGGCAAAGATCGTTCGCGAACTTTCAGCAGAGCGCGGTGAGACTACAACTGATGCTCAGAAAGATCTCATGAAGAAACTCATGGAGCAACTCGGCGAGGCTATGGAGTCTGTCGGAATCAAGAACTACTCCGAACTTTCAGATCAAGAGCAGGACGAAGATTGGAAAGAAGAAGTCAAGGCGAGAACCGAAGATTCTAAAGAACGGTCTGAGCACGAGAAAGCCGCAACTGAAGTTTTTGGTAAAGGCACTGGACCAGAGTCGGCTAGGTACACGAGAAGCACGTTGCAAGAAACTCGTAAGCCAACCAGCGCAGAGCGGTCAGCCGCGGTTACTGTTGCGCGGTCACTCGAAAAGGCGAAGTACCGTGAGCGCGACATAACGGAAGTGGCGAGCGTGCTACCTCCAGGTCGGCTACGTCCTAAGGCGTTAGTGCAAGCCGCGGCTCTCAAAGAACGCGGTGTGCGCACGCAGGTCGAGCCGTGGCGAAAGACGGTGCGCAAGCACACGGAAGATCCAACTCTTACGGTCGGCGTGATGGTAGACATCAGCGGTTCGATGCACAGCGCGATGGAGCCGATGGCAACAACGGCGTGGGTAATGTCGGAAGCGGTTCGCCGAGTCCAAGGTAAGACCGCTATGGTCTACTACGGTTCGGACGTGTTTGCTACGCTCAAGGCAGGTCAGCACCTGACGGACGTGACGGTGTACACAGCACCTGACGGAACTGAAAAGTTTGACAAAGCGTTCAAGGCGTTAGACGGTTCGCTCAATCTGCTTTCTGGTTCGGGCGCGCGGTTACTGGTAGTTGTGTCTGACGGTGAGTACACCAGCGACGAAGTACGGGCGACACGCAAGTGGGTCAACCGATGCGAACGCGCAGGCGTGGCGGTATTATGGTTACCATTCGACCACGGTCGAAACGCGCAACGGACTCTGGCTGGAGCAGATGTGGGCTTGATAACAGGCGCACTCAACCCAACCGAAGCCGCTTCGCAAATCGGGCAAGAAGCCGCGAAACTACTGGCAAAAGTAGGTCAGCGGAACGCCTGATAACATAGGCTCTGTCGGAGGGTATCGTCCTTCCAGCGTGTGTCAGCCTTCCGACAGTTTGTAGTTGGCGCGTCTTTCACAAAATGAGAGGCGCGCCTTCGCAATTCCCAAACTGAAATTTTTTAGGACACGGTAAATTCAAAATTTAGTTTTGTCAGTCAGGTGTGTTACAATAGATTCATAGAAGTTAGTAAGGGATACTAACTGGAAAAGGAGAACTAAACCGTGAAGGTTTACAACATCAACTGGGTAGATGCATACGGAGACGAAACTGTAGGCACAGCGTTGTTTGCGGAACTCGAACTAGCAGAGTTATACGTGGAACGTATGCTCAAGCCAATGAACGACGGCAACACCTATAGCGTAGGCGAGTTGTTCGTAGTTACGGAACTCTAAATTAAATACACCTAGTCCTTGACAAATGTCAGGGGCTAGGTGTATAATAGATTTAAGAAAGAGTGGCAGTCTGAACCGCGTACCGAAAGGTCGTGTCGGACGAAGCGAAAGCGGTCAGGAGTCCCTGCCACTCTTTCACCACCAACCAAGGGAAATAGAAAAGGAGATAACACACCGTGTCAGACGTAAGAACAATAGACATCATTGAACTAGACGGAGAAGTCTTGTACGACACAATGGACACAGCCATCGCGGACATCAAGCATAATTGGAAAACCATCGCGAATGATTCCTCCGCCTGCGAGTTAATCAGCGTAACTGTGGAAGATGATGAAATTGAAGTTCGCTACGAGATAGACGGAAATCCCGAAGATGATGAAATTGAATCTCGGGAAATCTACATTCCATACAAGCGTAGAGATTTCAACATTCTTTACAAGTTCTAAACAAAAGAAAGTCCGCGCGGAAGATTGCGCGGATTTTTTTTGTTGCCTCTCTAAAAAATTTCAGTTTGCGAAGGCGCGGGAAAAGATAATTTCTGAAATGGCAAAAAATGTCAGAGAAGTCTGTTATAATAGTTCTATCAGTAAGAAAGGCTTATTGATAGAAGGAGAAGCAAGTGTCATTAAACGACATAACAAACTTAATCATCGAGTTTGAAGAAGGTAATCTCGACAAAGAAGAAACAATTGAATTGTTTCAGAAACTAGTTGATACGCGACTAGCGTGGCAACTGCAAGGTTCTTACGGCAGAATTGCCAGCACCTTGATTGAAGAAGGACTAATTACTGCGTAATCAAAAGATGCCCCTAGCCGAGAGGCTGGGGGTTTCTTCTTTTTGAGAACTGAAATTTTTTAGAGCGAAGGGACGCGGGAAAAAATAATTTTTCAAAGAGGTTGAAAATGTCAGAGGGGTCAGGTACAATGTAAGTATGAACAATCGCAACGATGAAATTAAGAATGCATACGCTGGACTCGCTTGGGCTATGGGCGGATTCCAGCCAACAGAAAAGCCAGAGGCTTACACACTACCTAAGTACGAACACGACCTAACTCGCGAAGAAATACTAGACCTCTACGAGAGCGTACTCAACGCGCGGTTCAACGAAGTTATCAAGGACTTGTAAAAGTCCGACACACGGGGGATTTGCGATTTCGAGGTAAGTATGGTATAATAGATTTAACACCAAATTGGTGGAGGGATAGAAGGAGAAACTAAACCGTGAACAAAGTTCCAGTATCAGCAGTCGCAGAGTGCGACACCTGCGAAGGTTGGACTCGCGTAAGCGATTTCGATTTTTACGGAAATGATTACAGCCAAGAAGCAGTCGAAGCGAATTGCGACACCTGCTACAACACAGTCCTTGTCTACACAAAAGACTTAGGCGCGGACACCACAGAATGGGAAGTGGCGTAATGCAACATCACTTTGTAGCGTGCTTCGACACGGAAACAGGCGAATGGAACATCGAAGATGAAACCCGTTACTTTGACGGAACTGTCTACGACACAACAGCAGACGAGTGGACACACGCGATTGACAACGATGTGAACTACGCAAAAGATGAAGAACTTTACGACACCCTAAATGCGGTGTTGCGAACGCTCAACGAAGGAGAAACAAAATGAGCCAGTACGAAGTAACACAAGTAATCACCTACTTGGTAGAAGCAAGTAGCGAGGAAGAAGCATTAGAGATTTGGAACAGCGACCCCCGTTGCGGTGTGGTCGAGTGGCAGTCAGACAAGATTGCTCTTGTCGAGGAAAGTATCGAGGTGAACTGATGAGCCAAACTGAAATCTTTTGGCGAGAAGGGCTAGACCCTGAAACCACACGTAACCGACAAGGTTCGGAGTTCTATTGCTGGGGCGGTGGGCAGACAGTCCTTGCGCAACTAAAGCGCGACGGACACTTGGTCACGGTTGTTGCTAACGGCGAGATGTACCTATCTGTGCCACGCATCTATGACGGTCAGTTGCAGGAACAGGGTTACGCACCTGACGTAATCCGCTACACGCAAGACCTAGAGGCGTACGGATTGGACACGGACTTAAAGGTTCACCAATTCACTAAGCAGATGTGTATGAACATGGGCTACGAAGTCTGGCACATGAACAACTGGTTCGAGGTTTATGACGACGAGTTTCCAGACGGTCACGTATGCGACACGCTTGATGATGCTATTGAAACGGCAAAGGCTTGGCTTGAAGCACCAAGTATGGTATAATAGTTTATGAAGGGACGGTGAAAGACACCATGACAAGAATTACTATGGACAACTGGGAAGAAACCTACAAACCGATTAGCAATCATCTAGACGACAATGCGTCATTCCAAGATGAAAACGGTGTGGGCATTATGTTCGAAACCTACGGCGCGGAGAAAGAGTTCGTGAAGAGCCAGCCAGCAAATAAAATCTGGACTTGCATAAGCGAGGACGACGACATCTACATTGTCGCTGGTTGGCACGTATTCGACAGAGTTGGTTACTTTGTAACTGAACAAGAGTGGACTGACGAACACTTATCCATAAAAGTTAATTAAAGTTGCGCGGGGAGAAATCCCCGCCTTCTTTAATCTCAAACTGAAATTTTTTAGAAAAGAAGGCACGCCGTAGATTTGATTTTGTCAGAACTTTCTGGTACAATAAAGTTATGAAGGTTGGTAAGGGATACCAACTAGAAGGAGAAAAAGGTGCGTTACGAATTTCAAATGATTCAGACAGTCGTTGTTGACTCTGAAACTGTAAACGTAAGTAGTGAAGAACAAGCGCGGGAGTTGCTGGAGCAAGGTTTTGGTTCTCCTAGTTATTGGCAAGGTTGTGAAATACGTTTAGTCCACGTTGGACATAGCGAACATCACAAAATGATTGAATGCCCTAACCACGAGGGCGGTTTCGATTGCACACCGTTTTGCAAAATTTGCGAAGGTGAACAGGGTTACTATCCGAAGGAGAAAAAATAATGGGACTAGACCAATACTTGTATGCAAGTGCCTACCTATCAGGTGGCGAATGGCAACCGCAAGAAAGGCAAGATGCCTACGCAAAAGTTGCGGAAGCACTTGGCGCGGAAAGATTTGAGAACAAAGAGTATCCGTCAATCACGGTCAAGGTGAAAGTTGGGTACTGGCGTAAGGCTAATCAGGTTCACCATTGGTTTGTCGAAAACGTGCAAGAGGGCGTGGACAACTGCGCACAGTACTACGTTTCACGCGACCAGTTGCAAGAGTTGCTACAACTTTGTAAAGACGTAAAAGAAAGCAAGCACCCTGACGTAGTTAATGATTTGCTACCGCCGTCAGCAGGTTTCTTTTTCGGCTCGTATGACATTGACGAATGGTACTGGCAACAGATTGACGACACGATTGAGCAACTTGAAATGGTGTTGTCTGAAGTTCCAGCAGACTGGGATTTGTATTACGACAGTTCTTGGTAAAGGTTTCCACTCATTCTGCGTTCAATCCACAGCGTGGCTAAAGTCCCCTGAATGACTAGGAAAGGAGAGGGGCGGAGAAATCCGCCTCTCTTTTATTTACGCGGTAACACGCCTACGATTGCTAAAGATTTGGAGTTGTCAGGAATAAATGGTACAATAGAATAACAAAGGGAGAGGTGAAAAAATGACAACAGGACAACTAATAACAACTCTAAACCTAAGAGTCGTACTAGGTTTCGTTGCAGGTGAAACTACGGTTTCCGAATACCTACTACTAGAAGATGAAAACTTTCTAGCGGTAGCGCGTAGCGCGGACACGATGCAAGAGGTAGTGGATTGGGTAAACGAAAACTACTAATCCAACAAGGAAGCCCCGCAGAAATGCGGGGTTTCTTTTTTTCTCCGCCGCCATAAAAAATTTCAGTTTGGATGTCGAAGGGCGGGCTAGAAATTTGTCAGTCCTATTTGGTACAATAGATTCATTGGTACACAAGGTACTGATAAGAAAGGGAGACAACGTGAGTGAAACAACTCTAGACAGACTAATCTCAAAGGGATTAGTGGACGCGTACGCTTGCCACAAGGCTTGCGGTGAATACTGGACTCAATGCGAGTGCTACGAAGTTTGGGTGGAATCGCAAGGCGGACTAGAAGCCTTAATGCAGGAGGAGGAATCTGCCAAGCGTGAGTACCTAGACAACTCTTGCCAATGGTGTGACTCAACTGCCCCGCTTGCGGACGTAGAAGATTGGTTCTACTCGAATAATCCAGATGAGGATGCACGGCGGACTTGTGTGGATTGCGTGACTATGGGGTTGGACGGAAGTTAGTTAAAAGAAAGAAGCCCCCTAAAAATAGGGGGTTATTTCTTTGCGCGGGAAACTGAAATTTTTTAGGGATGACGCGGAAACTTTATTTTCTTAGAGGTTGCGGTACTGAGTTATTTTCGGTATAATAGAGTTATTGAAAGGGAGGTAGTTAAAGTGACTACAACAATTAAGAATCACGCGGACTTACAAGAACAACTGCAGGAGAACTTGCGGACTTACCTTGACGGGATGAGCGAACAAATACTGGACGACGTTTGCCAGATAGTTGTGGATACTTTCCGCGCCGCATTGGAAGTTAAGTACGACGTACCTGCGGGCTGGACTGGAACTGAAATTATTTAGTGAAGGCGGCTCAGGAAAAAATAATTGAAGGAAGTTGCGCCTTCACTAAAAAAGTGGTATGATAGAAATAAGAAAGGGAGGTAAGCCAAATGGCTAACTTTTATGGACAGACACGAAGTAACTATTTCGCGGTAAAAGATGCGGAAGCGTTTACAGCAGAACTAGAGAACTATCCAGTAAGGGTAATCACTAAAGAAACCGAAGGCGTAACACTTTACGGATTCCTTGATGATGACGCTGATGGTGCTGGAGAAATTTGGTCAATCTACAATGACGAAACAGATGAGTTTGACGAGATTGACTGGGGTCACGTTTTCAAGCGTCACCTACAAGACGACTGGGTTGCGGTAATTATTACTACTGGCTCAGAGAAGTATCGCTATTTCACGGGTGATGCTACTGCGTACAACAACAAGGGAGAGAGTAAGACACTTAACCTTGAACACATCTACGAACTTGCTAGTGAGTTAGGTTCTAACCGAACTTTCGCAAGTTACTAACTGAATGGGGGGCGGGTTGAGAAACTTGCCCCCTAAAGTTGTTTTTGTCATAGAGGTATGATACACTTTAGGTATGGAACAAAAGGGAGAACTAAAAGTGGAATCAAAAAAGTTTTGTGTTATTGAAGGTTGCGGACGTAAGCGTACATCTGCAATAGGACTTTGCGGTGCGCATACCTACAGACTGCGTACAAGTGGAGTCTATGGCGGAGAGTTTCGTGCAAAGGCATCTAATGGAACGCCCCGTGTAGGAGTAGAGAAGTGCGTACTACCCAACTGCGAAAGACTCCAAGCGAGTAAGAACTTATGCAGAACTCACTACAACTTTCTAAAGAATCACGGAGTCTTGCCAACAGGCAAGAAATGCGAGTGCGGTGCGCCACACTACGCAAAAGGCTTGTGCAATAAGCACTATCTAGAAAAGTGGAGAAAGACATCTGCAAACGTGTGACAAAACTAAAAAAGAGTGGTACAATAGAGTTATGAAAAGGGAGGTCACAATGACTAAAGAAATACCAGCAGGTACATACTGCGACGAGTGCGAGTGGAAGCCAGCAGACGAGGAACGCAACCTAGCGACTACCTATGACGACCACTATGGCTACGCGCCTACAACGTACTACTGCGAGGATTGCTATAACGCTATGTGCAATGCCTACGAACCACCTACCGAATCGTACGGCGGAACAGTAGTTATGGACGAACACGGCAGGATTTACTAGCCCCCAACTAAAGCCCCTTGACGAAAGTCAGGGGGTTTTTTAGTTGTATCATTGTTTTGTCCCGCCGCCGAGAAAGTGAAATTTTTTATGCTGGAGATTTCTGACGAAAATTTAGGAACGTGGATTTACCAAGGTTTCTTCACGCCAATCGAGTTTGACATTAAAGTAGTTGAGTTCGCTATGAAGTATGGGTACGACATACTAAAAGACGTTTGGGAAGCAGACAAGCCAATCTTTTTAAGCGGGCTGGCTACAGGGGAGATGATTGACGACCTGCGACTAGTTGCGGACTACTGCGTCGGTCACTTAAACGAATTGCTACCTGATGAGTATTACTTTGATTTCGACGACGCGGGCTTGACTTTGATGAAAGACTTGAATTTGTCTTAGAGGTATGATAGACTATAGTCATAGGAAGGGAGTCACAAAGTGACCAAAGAAAAAGAAGTAAAAATGGAAAAGGCTATTTACATCTCTACAACTGGAGAAGTAGAAGTCCGTGAGTTCGTAAAGAAAGACTCTTACGAGTTCTTGAGAAGTTCAGTCGAAGGCTGGATTGAGTGCGTACACCTAGCATCTCTAGGCGTGGACTTGTGGCTAAACGAAGAAGGAAAGATTTACAATCTTCCGACAAATGAGTTTGGCACGGTTCTATTCTTTAGAGAGTTCAATTTCCTAGACAGAATCTGCGGTAACATTGTTATCACTAGGTCTACCAAGAATGGTGACACGGTTGGTTTAACTGTAAAGCAGATAGAACAACTAACAGAGTTGCTAGGTTATGACGCTGGAGAATTACAAACAGCCTAACTAAAAATAAATGAAGCCCCCGCTTGTCGGGGGTTTTGTTTTTTCCAAACTGAAATTTTTTAGGGAGAACCCATCCCTTCGAAATTATCTTTTCCGTGCGAGTGGACTTTGTCTGAGTGATGTGTTATAATAGAAACATAGCCAAAGGGGCTAACTAAGCACAAAGGAGAATAAAGTGGGTAATCGTTCATTCATAGTAGTAGAGTCAGGGCAGTTCATCTCGCCAATCAATCTTTATGGACATTGGTCAGGTACTGACAACCTAGAGGCAGTAACTAACGTAATCAACCGCACGGACAGAGCGGGCGACCCGTCATACCTAACAGCGCAACTCTTTCACGAGTTCGCAACCCTAGGAAACTACGATGGCGCGCTATCTTTCGGGATTGATGCATCAGGCTACCTAGGTGAAGATGTGTGGATTGACAGCGACACTATTTATGTCAACGCTGATACAGGTGCTACATCTGAAACGCCGTTCAACATTTGCAAAGTTGCAAACGCATACGCATAACTAAATAAAGCGAAACCCCTTGCGACACGCAGGGGGTTTTGTTTTGTCGGGGTTGTGTGTTACAATAGATACATAAGCCAAGGGGGCTTACTACAAACAGAGGAGAATCACCAACAGTGAGAACTTTTTACAATGACCTAATGGTAAGTCGCGGATACTTTGTTATTTGCGAGAAGTGCGATAAAGACCAAATAGCATTTCGTAAGCGCACGGCAGATAGGTTCTATCGCCTCCACGCCGCAATGCACCGTCACCCAAGTAAGTTGCATAGGGTCGCGTAAGACAAAAGAACCCCCCTGCCTTCGGGCGGGGGTTTTCTTTTTTCTCCGAACTGAAATTTTTTTTGAAGGCGGGTTTGACAAAAGATAATTAAAATGGTATAATAGATACAAGAAGGAAGGAAAGGAATAAAAATGAGATACAAATTAGTTTTAACAACTATCGACGGACGTGACTTTGATTTTTCATTGAACACGGCTCAGGCAGTTAGAAAAATCTTGCGCAACTCTCACCGTGTTTCTGGTGCTCAGATTTGGGATAACAAAACTAAACTGACACAACAAGAAATTCTTGAGTTTTTATGCGTAAGCGAATAAGCGACACGCCCTCTACTTGACAAAACATTATAGAGGGCGTATACTTAAGTTATCGCAAGGGGCGATAGAAAGAAAAAAAGAGAGGCAAGAAATGAAACTTACACTACGCGGAGAAGTTGTATTAGCAGTACTAGTTATTGCTGGTGCTTGGCTATCAATACGAGGTCTAGCGCATCTTCTAACTTGGATTGACGGGGTAATTTAATGAAGCGTTACATCTACGTTGCTTGCTGGCGTTGCAGTCAGACAATGGAAGTCGAGGAAAGCAAATACATCGGCGGAGTTGTCTGCGGTAGTTGCTAATCGAAATCTCTCTACTGAAAAGTCTCAGAGTATCTGAAATTTTTTATGGTAGAGTAACTACGTTCGTCGAGCGGGGTTTTCTCCCTTCTCCCATGCTCCGAACTTGAGTGGGATTATCCCCTTTCTCCCACTCGCTAGGCGCGTCACCTTATTCCCTTTTGGTGGCGCGCTTAGTTATTACTTGACAAGCCGAAAAGGATATGTTATAATAGAGATATCGCAAGGGGCGATAATGACAGGGAGTCAAAATGCTAAAGTTCAAAGAGTTGCAGTTCAAAGAGTTGCATCAGTGTCAGCAGTGCGGAGATTTGGTTAAGAGTGGTGTTAATGTCACGCCGTCAATTACCGATTGGATGAACCTAACTTGGGTTTGTCAAGATTGCTCGAGAGAGTGGGAGGTCTAAGAGATGCCAAAGTTAAAAGCAGACTTTTGGACTTTGTATTACGAAGCACTAGAAGGCGCAACAATAGTTAAGTTTGTTGAGATGCGGAAAGATGAATTTGGTGGAAGTAGTTTCCCTGTATTTCTAATCAAATTCTCTGATGGTTCAGTCGGAGAGATTGAAGTATCTCAAGATGAGGAAGGTAATGGCGGAGGGTTCTTGTTTGGACTACCAATGCCTAAGGCGGATTAGATGTTTTTATTCCACCTACGAGATGCCCTAACTTTTGTTGGGGTATTCTCGCTACCTTTAGCGTTACTGGAACTACAACTTATGGTTATTGGTTTGCTAGAGCCAGTAGTTATAACGCCCACCTATTTGATTGCGACCCTGATAGTTGGTGCGGTTTCTTTCGCAGGCGCGGTTCTCATTGAGTATTTTGACTGACTTGACAACTGAAATCTTTTAGGTAGACTAGAAGTATGAAGTATGCAGTGACACTAATGAACTCCAAAGGTAAAGAGATGCCTGTTCCTGATGGGCGACCTCAGACCAGCCTTAGTCTTGCTATCGCCTACGCGCACAAGCAACTGAACTCGGTGAACAATACACGCGCTAGCGCATTGGTTAGAGAACTAAATCCAGACGGAACTACCAAAGTAGTCAAGGTAGTAAACCTAAAAGACAGGCTTACTAACCCTTTAAGATAGGGAAAAATAGCCTTTTTAGAACTACGGTAATCTCGCCGTATGGACAAATTAGAGATTATTCAGTCGGCTTACCATGCCAACATACAAGGCGAAGCATTCGTTGTCGCTATCGTTGATGATGTTGAAATGGACGACACCAAGTTAATTATTATGTTCGAGGACGATGGCTACACCGCCGTACTATCTCTTGACCAAATCATTGACGAGGAGGACATCTCCGACAAAACTAATAAGTGGAATTCGGCAAAGTATGAGTCCCGCCTTCGTGATTTGTTGTGGGAGACTGAAGACTACGAAGTCTGAAATTTTTTACCATGACAACTATCATCACAACATCATCTAAAAACTACGCGACCATGATCGCGGATCAGGGTATTACATCTGACTTGATGCACCCTGACATGAACAAAATTGTTAAGCAGGGAACTTGGCTTATTGGTGTTTGCGGAGAAGATAGAGTTTGCGATGTTGTTCAATACGCAACTAAATTTCCTAAAGTTTTAGATAGCCTATTAAACAAAACTACAGACGAATGGTATCCGTGGGTTGTAACTAAAGTTGTTCCTGCTATCCAACAAGCAGTTGAAGAAAACATGCACAAGTCCTACCACAATTCCATTGGTGACAGTGAGGCAGTTATCATCACGCACGGTCGTTGCTTTCTGATTGGGGACACTCTTGGTGTTACAAAAGCAGAGCCGTACTGGGCGATTGGTTCAGGTGGCGCATTAGGTATGGGCGCACTCGCCTCCAACCAATACGAACCTGACTGGAGTAACGAGCATGAGGAGTATGCGAAGCGCGCTATCGAAGTTGCTCAACTACATGACCCATACACTCGTGGAAAAATAACTGGATACAGGTCGCTACCAACTGGGAAGATTTTGCCTCTTTAACTTTTAATTAAAAGTTGCG
>Ga0247723_1001796_pt1 | contig 12157 bp, 9 predicted proteins | sample MSEWelMarce5H_FC_FD_189079 | JGI IMG/M metagenome (GOLD analysis project Ga0247723, IMG submission 189079) | Subsurface sediment microbial communities from gas well in West Virginia, United States - MSEEL Well Study Marcellus 5H_FC | ecosystem: Environmental > Terrestrial > Deep subsurface > Rock...
AGTCCGGCATCAACGGCAATGAGTCTTACAATTGACCGTTGTATTTTCCACGGCGGGTCAAGTGCTTTGAGCCTTACGGGTGGCGGTGTACCTGATACATCTTCAATACGTAATTCAGTATTTCGTAACTGCAGTACAGGCATAACACAGGTTGCGTGTCAAACCGCTGTTTTCAACTGCTTATTCTTTGTGTCCAGTTTTGCTATAAACCAAGGTGGACAGAGTCTTGTTTTCCCCGCAACAATCACAAACTGTATAACCGCAAACTGTTCTAATGACCTCATCGGTGGCACTCTTGGAACTCTCATTGAAAGTTACAATCGACTGCTAGGAGCAAGCGCACGAAGCAACGTGGCAGTAGGCACCGGAAGTGTTACGGTCGGTGATATCGGTGTGGACATCGGCGAGAGTCTATTACAAGGATTGCCAACCATTGCACAACTGACATCGTTCCTAAGCTCACCGAATGCTAACTTTGGAACACTCACAGGCGCACCTGTTACCGACCTATACGGTAATGCGTGGACTGGACCAAACCCAGATGCAGGTGCTGGTACTTATAAGACAATCGGTGGCGGTCTACTAACGCATCCGGGCATGACAGGGGGCATTCGTGGCTAAGTTATTCGTACAGGCGCAAGCCACATCCAACCGCTCCGAGTATGTCTTTGTGCAGGATAGCGCAAGTACAACAGGTGGCGGTAAGACCGGTATAGCCTTCAATGCTGCGAGCTTCACTGCTTACTATGTTCGACCTCCAGTTGCTGGAGTAGGTGGTACAGCAGTACCGATTACGTTAGCGACACAAACAGTCAGCGGTGCGTATTCATCTGGTGGATGGGTTGAGGTAGACGCAACTAACCTACCGGGCATCTATCGCTTTGACATTCCTAATGCTGTATTTGCCACAGGCGTAGACCACGTTGTCGTTATGCTCAAGGGCGCATCTGGTATGGCTCCTGTTTCTTTGGAGTATCAGTTGACTGGCTTTGACCCTGCTACCGCTTGGCTTACTGGAGCGCAGACAGCAACTGCTGTATGGGGTGCTTCACCTACTGGATACGTTGATGCAACCACCTTTGGTGGTGTCCTTATGGAAACAAATTCACTTGCAAATGGCATCGATGGTGAAGTGGGTGATATCCCATCTAACGTGTGGGAAGAGTTGAAGGTCAATCACACAACGGCTGGTACGTTTGGTGCTAAGTTGCAAGATAATGTAATGGCAGATGAACTCCTTGCAAGAGATGTAGGAAGTGGTTCAGGTGCAGGAACAATCAACGAGCGGACTGTAAGGTCTGCTCTAAGAGGTTTGCGTAATAAGACTACAGTCATCAATAATGAGATGACTGTATACAAAGAAGATGATGCAAGTACTGCGTGGTCTGCTACAGTGAGTAGTAGTGATAGCAGTAAGACTATTACTGGCGTTGACCCAGCGTAGAGGTATTACATGAATCAAATCAGTATAAGCAGGTTGCTAGTTATTGCTCTTATCGCTTTCGTAGCTGCCTTCACCTCGGTCTTTGGCGATGGGGTCAGAACATCCGAAGCACACGACATCAGCGAGCTGGGCGCAGTGCTGGCACTTTACGGGAGCAAGGCGGTAGCGGCGGGTGTCTCCGCTGCGGTGAGTAGTGTGCTGGCGTTCCTGACGATGCCGTTCAAGGGTGTAGGGGCGAACAGTTTGAAGGTGGGCAAATGAACATCCAAAACTTCTACATCCAAAAGGAACCAGCACCGTCAACTGACTGGCGTGTCTTTGGTGACATCTACGACTACTCCGGCAACCTGCTCGGCACGTTTGGGCCTGATGGTACAAGTGTGAACTTTTGGTGGGTTACGCAGGATGAAGCGTTTCAGACGAATATTGTCAATCAATTTTCGCTTGTGATGGCTCAACAAATCGCAAGTGGAGTTTCTGAATAATGGCTACTTATTATGTGAAACTTGCAGCAGATGGCGGAAACGATTTACTCGCCGGAACATCACCGTCTACCGCTTGGGCTACATTGCAAAAAGCACTAGGGGCTTCAGGCATTGCATCCGGTGACACGCTGTACATCGCTCCGGGGACATACATCGAATCGGTAGTTATCGGTGGAACCTATAGCGCGTCAACGTTTATTATTGGTGACCCGACCGCTACGTTCTTCCCCGGCATGACTGCCGCTCCGGTTCGGCACAGTAACCTTAACGCCGCGCAAACTGCCGTTTCAATTAGTGCTATTTTGTTATCTGGCACAGGTAAATCAAACCTAAAGTTTTCAAACATCCACTGGTACGGCGGACAACTATCAAACAATGGCTACCACCTTGTAAGCCTATTGACTGGCGCAAGTAATAGTTTTGACAAATGCGTTTTTGAATCTACTAGCAACTTTAACCGAACACTAGTTTGCACTCCACCAACATCGGCGGCACTTAATCTCTCAGTCACTAATTGTATATTTATGGGCGGCGGTGCCAACCCATCAGTAGACTTGACTGGCTCAAATGTTGCAGACACTACGATTATTAGAAACTGTCTGATTTACCGTATGTCTTGGTTTTGCTCTATGACAAACCTTGGTGCAAAAGTCACGAACTGTACAGCATCAACACCTGAAGGAAACTTTTTGGTATTGAATAGTGGGAGTCTTACTTACCCCACTACGGTAAATAACTGCTTGGTAATGAATAGTTTGCGATTCTGCTTTAATGTCGGAACGACTGGAATGCTGATTGAAAACTACAATCGTGTTTTAGGTGGAGCTGTAAACTCAAACGTAACACAGGGGACAAACAGTGTCTATGCCGGTGGAAGCGGTATTGAGTCTGGATATTCACTACTTGTCGGATTGAACAACCCGCAGGTGTTTGGCTCTTCTATATCAAGCCCAAATGCTTCATTTGGAAATGCAACAAATGCGGCAGCAACGGATATTTATGGAGTGACTTGGACTGGTGCTAATCCTGATAGTGGTTCGGCAACATACCGAGTTATTACAAGTGTTCCATCGCAGATTGCATACAACGGAGGCAACGAGCGCAACGCCTCTACTATCACAATCGCTCCCGGCTCCACATCGCAGTCCATCGAACTGTACCTAGGTGCTACAGGTCTCACAGCCTCAACCGCTGGTCTCTCAGCTCGCTACAACAGAACACGCACAGCCTCAGTATCTATCCCGCTGGTAGCCCGTACAATCGCGCAGGCGTGGACAGCAGGCGGCTTTGCCGAGGTTGACGCTACCAATATGCCGGGTGTGTATCGCTTAGACCTTCCAGACGCTGCACTGGCTGCTGGTGCTGATGACGTTACTATTGTGGTGCGTGGTGCTTCTGGTACTAACGGCGCGGTCATGACGGTCACGCTGAGCAGTGGTGGCTTGACGGCAGCGCAGACGGCATCTGCTGTTCTTGATGCAGTCGCATCAATACATAATAATGCTGGTTCTATTGGTGCATCTATACAAGATAAGGCTGGCTACTCACTATCGACTCCTCAGTCATTCAGTACTACAGGGTCAGTTGGTAGTGTTACAGGTAACGTCGCAGGTAACGTAACAGGAACCGTAGGTGGTGTAGTTGGCAACGTAGTTGGAAACATTACTGGCTCTGTTGCAACTGTCGCTACCCCTGACAACATTATTGATGGCGTGTGGGATGAACAACGTACTGGTCATACAGCAGCCGGTTCGTTTGGTGAGAAGCTACAGACGAATGCTCTTGCGGATGAGATGCTTGCACGAGACCTTGGTAGTGGTTTGAATGCTGGTACTGCTGAGGAGCGTACTGTACGTTCAGCGTTACGTGCTATACGTAATAAGGTGAATGTTGGTAGTTCCCAGATGGTTGTAAAGAAGGAAGATGATACGACTGACGCTTGGACTGCATCGGTTACAACGACTGCGGTATCATCCAACGTAAGTGGTATAGACCCGAATTAAGGAATAAGAGATGCCTACAACAACTGCTATGACGAACACTCTTGAGAGTGCGTTGATTAATCTTATATTGAATGGAACTTCGTATACTGCTGGTCAGGTTACCTATGTTGGCATTCTAAGTGCTGCTGGTAGTGACTCAAGTCAAACAGAGATGAGTGGTAGTTCCCGTCAGGCTATTGCATTTGGAGCATCAACCAGTGGTAGTGCAGTTACTAATACAGGGGCTATTACATTCACTAACTCAGGTTGGGGTTCTACTTCTGTTTATGGTGTGGGTTTTTATACTGCTGCTTCAGCTGGCACTTGTCTGCTATACGGTAATTTTGATAGTGTTGTCACTGTAACTGCTGGTCAGTCCTTACAGTTCAACATTGCTGGAATTACTATATCTATGGATTAATAGATGCCTACAGAAGAAGAGGGTGGTGGACTACCTCCTGTTCCAGTACCAGTACCTGCTCCAATTGACTTTGGTCAAGGTGGTGGTGGTGATGCAGTCATTACGATTGAGCCTCCAATCATCGTCCCTCCTTCTGGTTTTAGTCTTTCTGGTCAAGCCACTGTAACGCTACCTGTCTTTGCTACGATATCTTTATCGGGACGTGCAACAACTAGCGTTACACCTGCTCAGATACGTTCAGTATCTCTTAGTGGATTTGCAACCTCTACCCTACAACCTAGGTTTGTACAGTCACTTACTCTAAGTGGTAGGGGTTCTGTAGATACTCTACCTATAATCAACTTTGCGTTAGCCTTGAATGGTACGGCTACGGTTGACGGCACTCCTATCGTTGGTGGTGTAGTCGAAGCAAGTATTACACTTTCAGGAAGTGCATCTGTTGACCTGGACATAGGTTATACAGTGTGTGAGTGTCCTGACTACCTGTTTGACCCTGTAGATGACTTACCTGCTGGCTCATTCCGTAGTGGTGTATTCATCCCTTGTCTAAGGCTTGCTGCTGGTAACGTATTCGTACCTGCAACAACTGAGCAGACGTGGATACGTCGTAACGATAATGGATGCCATACCTACGGGACTGTAGGCTTTGCATTCCCTCTGGGTCCACTGATGTTGCGATATGCAAATGCAACAACTACTATCAAGTACGTGCCAACGATATCAAACGGTTGGAAACGCAAAGGGTGTGACTAATGGCAGATACAACACGTATGGTTACTGATTCAGCGTTACCTTTCGTTGTTGGCGATAAGGTCTGGCGTGGTATCGACACCTATAACGACGCTAACAAGCTTGATACAGGGTACACAGAAACAATCAACAACCTCCAACTTGATGGTGGTTCGCTTGTACTGCGTAATGGCTGGCAGGGATTACTACAGCCTACTGAACTCAATGGTGCTGGTAGTGACGCTAACGGCGTGTATGAGATGGTTCCCATCAAGGGTTCATCTGGTGTCACAAGTAACTTTGTTTACTCATCTGCTGGTGATGTCCGTCTATTCAATACGACTACGAATGCGTATACGAACCTAACAACCAACAGTGCCTTTGATACGTTGTACAGCCCTAACGTCAGGATGGTTGCTTATGGCAAGTACGTCTATGGTGTTCCAGGGCGTAAGTCAGATGGAACTGAATCACCTATTGGATTATTCCGTACAGATGGTTCAACTATTGAGATAGTCCCTACTATTACTGGATTCCCTAATCTTAAGCCATCTGCTAGAGCATATGCGTTTGTTGAGTATGGTGTTCCTGCTACTAACAAACATACGTTTGTTGATAGTGCTGTTGGACCAATACTTAGAGCTGGTGGAATAACAACCCTTATCTCTGACTGGAACTTTACTGCTGGTAGTACAGGTGCTATGCCAACATCTGCTGCAGCTTGGCTCAAGTATTCAGGTGACCCACAGCGTAAGGCTATTCCGCTTACTGTTGCATCTGGTAACTTCCCATCTGGTGTTACTGCTGACATTGTTTCGCCTCTAGGTCAAGGGGCAACTCGTATGATTGAGATTGCTGGTACTGATGATGGCATCTACCAGAATGTTCCTTATACGAGTACTCCAATTACATTTACAAATGGCAGTGCTAATATTGGTGGTACGTTCAATCCTATCCCTGCTGTTGATACGCCAATTCAGATTGCAACTACTGGGACATTACCAACTAACTTTGCTATCAATACAACATACTTTGTTGTAGGGACTCCTTCTTCTTCAATCATACAAGTGTCGGCTACAGTTAGTGGGACTGCTATTAGTGCTGGTAGTGCTGGTAGTGGAACTCACTCTTTGCAGTACATCAACGTCCCTGATGAGCAACTGAACTTCACTAACCAGAATGATAGTTCGACAGCAATCACCTGTACTGTTGCATCAACGGCTACGGTAACGAGTGCAAGTCATAACCTAAAGGTTGGTCAACAGATACTCTTTATGGGTACTGTAGGTATTCCTGCCAATACTCCTGCGTGGGTATTGACTGTACCTACGGTCAACACGTTTACAGTATCGATAGTTTCACAAGGTGGTACTGCATATACGTTTACTGCTACAGGAAGCAATAGTTACCATACTATTCAAGGTGCAGGTATGTACCTTCTTAGTCTATGGGCTATGAACGTAGACACTCAGAATAGTGTTACCGGTCAGTCTATCAAGATATCCTTACAAGCTTACAAGAATGGTGTTGCTATTCAAGGTGCTTATGCATCTGCTATTGTTGCACCTCCTATTGCTAGGTCAGGTACTGACTGGATTAAGGCTAATCTACTCGCTGACTTCCGCCCATTCAGAGACCAGATTACATCCTTTCAGATATTGATACAGAACGTAAACGCAAAGGATGGTAGTCAGAAGGGTATCTACGTAACCAACGTAAACCTACACGCTGTAAGTCCTAGATTCAATACTGATAGTACTGATGCTGCTGACCCTATCACTGGGTTAGTCAAGGTCAAGGTTTATCAAAACAATACTAATGTCGCTGGGTACGCAGGACTACTTAAAGGTTGTGCTGTCAAGTTTTCTTTTGCAACGGCAAAAGACTGGAGTAAGTACGACAGCGTTAGTATGCGTATGCAGTTACCTGAGAAGATTAGGGATATAGCACCTAACCTTAGGATAGGTTTACAGCAAAGTGGTGCTGCCATCGAGTGGGGTGGTTACGGAACTATCAACGAGAAGACAGGCTACATGACGTGGAGTGTAAGAGGATTTACTGACTCCCGTATTAGTGCTGTACGTCAGATGTATCTCCGTTGTGAGACTGACATTCAAGACTTAGTTGATGGTGAAGACTTTATGTATATCGGTGACATAGTTGTGAATGGCAACTTGTCTGCTGATATCAAGTACACCTATAGATTCTCAAGGTGGTATCCAGAGGATGGTGCATCTGCACCATATATACCAGGTGTTGGTACTGCTGCTTCAACTGTATATGCCAAAGGTTTTGAAAGTGAACTGTCTGGTGCAAGTGAACAGATAACTGCTACTGAGGCACTTAGTGCTAATCAGATTATGCTGAACCCTGCTAACGAAACACTTACTAGCGCAGGTTATACGCACCTTATTATTTATCGTTCTAGCACTGCATTTACTGATGGGTTGTATCGTTGTCTTGGTTCTTTGAAGCTTAGTGACAATACTATCAATGGTGTAAACCTCACTCTACTTAGTACGACAGGTGGCATTACACTTGTTGATAATGTTGCTGAGTCTGCTGTCCTAGATGATGGTCCAAAGGGTTCACAGGGTGATGTATACGAGTCTGGTCAGGACTACTTCCCTACTGGTGCTACTGCTATCTCAGTTCACCAAAATCGATTGTGGGTAAGTAAGAATAACTCTTTATGGGTATCTTGGCAGTTTGATTCAGACAACGAATACACAATCAATACTACTCACGTCCCGCTTCCTACTGACCCTAAGATAGCAATAAAGGGTGCATCGTTTGATGTCTCATCGAAAGATGACAAAGAGTACATCGTGAATATGTTGTCGTACCACGGCGATATGATGTCCAAAAACAATAGTACAACAGCTGTACTTCTGGTCTTCCGAGAGAATACCGTTTATCCGGTTACAGGTTTTGACCCAACCAACTATTCAATACAGGCATTCCTACGTGAGCCTGGTATTGGATTGCTTGCACCTAGAGGTCTTGCAAACATACTTGGTCAACCTTGGTATTTGAATACAAGTGGTGTTGTTCAGTTTGCTGGTACTCAGGTTATTCCTAAGTCTGTTGCCCTTGATGGATTGATGTCAATCAGTAAGTATAGGGTTCAGATTGATAGTGACAACTATATAACATCTGAGCAGTATGCAAAGTCCTTTATGGCTATGCACGACAAGAAGCTCTTCTTGTTTGCTCCAAGGGCATATAAGACTGATACCGTTGATTACCGTAGTAACGTGCAAGCATATGTGTGGGATACACGCTATTCAGGCTGGGTTGCATTTAGTGCGCCATCAGTTATGACTGGTGGTTTATCTGTAGATACGACAAATGACAGAAGTATCCTTTATGTTGGTGGATATGACGGTCAGATATATGTGTTGAATAATTTCTACGATAGCCCATATAGATACAAACCTAGTGGTGGTGCAGGTACTACTACACTAACATTCTCAGGCACTACGAATACTACAGGTCTAAATGCAAATGACCCTGTGACTATTGTGAAGGCTGGTGGTGGGCTTACTGTTGATACGACTATGTATGTGAAGACGGTAACAAACAATAGTGTTCAACTTAGTGCGTCTGTTAGTGGTCCGGCTTATACGTTTACTGGTGGAACTGTCCCTGAGTTCTGTTTACTTGGAGAGATTGACTGGGAAGTACTAACACGAGCTTTTGGTCAGGCGTATTCAGATGGTGTTTCATACTACTCAAAGAATCGTCCTAGCCAGATAGACCTACACGCTATTGGTGATACGTCTGGCGGTTCAACTGTTAGTTGGGTTGTCCAGAATGAGGTTGGTGTACAGACCACTGGTGATTACACTATTACCGGCAACTCGTCTAGGGCTATACGTGGATTGAATAGAGATGTCATTGGTGTGAACTTCCAGATTGGTTTATCTGGTACTGAGTTGGATTATCCATTTAGGCTATATGCGGTACATATCCATATGGTTGAGAGTGGAATACAGAGGCATAGATAATGAGTATTCCTACACCAGCCCCAGTAATTCCTCCGGGTGACCAAGGTGTACCAGCGGTAACAGTATTGCCGGGTGGTAGTGCGTTAGTTATTGAAGGAGACTTCAGTACATATAACGAACGTCCTAAAGCAGTTGCAGCTGAAGTTACGATTACTACTACGACTGCATCAACGATTACTCTTGATAACGCTCCATATGTTTTGAGGTGCGATACGAGCAGTAATAACATAGCGGTTACTTTACCACCTGCAAATTCTTGTATTGGTAGGATTGTGTGGTTAGCAAAGGTTGACTCAGGTAGTGGTGAAGTTAGTATTGCAGTACAGACTGGTGACACGTTGTGGAGACCGTCTCACTTTACGATATTGAAGAATACGCATACGTGTTGTTCGTTTATTGCGTGTAGTGATGGCACTAGTCCTGGTTGGCAGGTGCTTAGTTTTTCGTAAGAGTATAATCGTGTTTATAGTAATCGTAAAAGTAATGGTGCAACATAATGGCTCAACAATTTAACCCATTCGCCTTCCTAGGGAGGCTTGGTAAGTACAATCCAAATTCAGTCAAAGGCGTAAATGAATTTGGCTCTAGCGTAGGACTCAATCAGGCTAATACTGGTATGGGTTATTTGAACGCGGGTCAGAAGGCACTTAAGGGTGATATTGGTGGTGCTTTAACAACAGGTGCTGACACTTATCTAGGTGCTGCTATTCCTGCTTATGGTGCGCTAAAGACGTTCAATCAACTTACTGGTGGTGGAATCAACTTTAATAGGATGATGAATCCTAAGAAGCCTGTATACGACGAGGCTGACCTAGCACGTAAGGCTATGATGACTGGTGAGATTGAAAGCCAGCGTAACCTTGCTAGTGAGCAGATACGTGGAGCTACTGAACGCCGACAGGCTATTCGTCCTATGCAGGATAAGGTGCAGTCTGACATCCTAGATATGCTTACGCAAGGTTTATCTAGTCGGCAACTTGCTCCTATCTATGGTGCAGGTGAAGCCCGTAACAGACAGATAGGTGCTGCATCTCAGGCTGCTATGCAACAGCAACTTGCTTCTAGGGGTGTTAGTGGTGGTGTACAAGCAGGTGTTGAACAGGCTAACCTAGCTTCTCAGAATGAGCGTTCTGCTGCTTTGAATAACGCTATTACTCAACAGCAGATACAGCAACGTCCTGAGATGTTGAATATGGCATCCAATCTGCTTGCACAACGTGACGCACAAGCACTTAGTGAGATGCAGTATGGTCAAGGTCTAAACCTACAGGCTAGTCAGATGGCTAACCAGCAAGCACTTCAAGAGCGTCAGTTACGTATGCAGGAAGATGCTGCTTCTCGTGCTAGACGGCAACAAGAGATGGAGAGTGTAGGTCAGTTAATGGCTTTGCTATCTCCTGAACTTCAAAGGTTAAAGACTAGAGGTAAAACTCCTGGTACTCAAGGACCTACTCCAGCTGTTTCATCTGAACAGATTGCTAGTGAGATTCTTGCTGATGAGCAAGCACAATACGACGCACTACTCAATAATGCTCCAGTAGTAGGTCGTAGCGGAAACTTCTTCCAAGACCTTAGAGATGCAAGTGAACTTGAACGTTCAATAGGAGAAGGTTCAGCACCTTTAGGTGATGCTTTTAATGTGCAGAATGTACTTCGTGGCACATTTGGTTTAGCACAACCTGAAAATGTTGCCGGTGAGATGATGCGTGTAACAGACGTTGGAACAATAGATGAGATTGAAGCAAGTCGTGCTAAACGTATTATGAAAGATGTAGGTAATGGACTGGCAATAATGGCTTACAAAGACCAAGCCACTGGACAGTACTTTAAACAATATGTTAGGTCTAATCCTGCATTACTTGGTGAGTCAATATCTGGTAATCCAGTGCTTACTAAATCTGAGGAAAGACGGCAGCGTGGAGTATCTCCATTAGGGTTTGCTAGTGCGTTCTACGGGTAATAACTATGGCTATCAATCTTACAGGTCTACTACAGGGATTCCAGCAAGGTAATCAGTTCGTTGAACAACAGCGAGCATCTAAACGTGCTGATGAGCAATTCAAACTTGCTGAACGCCGACAGCGTGGAAGTGAACTTGACTCTAAGTTTAAGGAAGCTCGTCGTGTCGCTGAACTCGATGCCCTTGATGATGAGAACACACTTAAGTCACTTCAAGTACCCGGTATGGATGAAGGTAGCCGTCAGGCTATTCTTGAAGCACGTAAGCGTAGGCGTTCTGAGAATGAAGCGTATCTAAAGACGTTCTCTGCTGACCCTGAGTCAGCGCAGGAACTTACTACTAGGTTTGGTGACATCACCAAGCTTATGCGTCCTTCTACTATTCAGTCTGGAATGCTACCTAAGCCTTCTATGGATATTGCCAACATCATCAAGATGGCAGAAGGTTATCGTAAGGAAGCAGAACTCACACCTGATGAGCAGACTAAGAGTTTCCTTGTACAGCGTGGTCGTGATGCACTTGAAGCACTAGGTGCTGCACCTAATATTACGGATAAGTTCCTTCCTGCTTTTAGGTCTGTTGTTGGTAAAGGTCAAGAAACGGTTAGTCCATTAGCACCAGTAATGGAACCAGAAGCACTAACCGCTAAGGGTCTTGGTGCTGGTAGTACGTTTGTAGACCCTCAGACTGGACAGACTGTTCGTATTACCGAGCAGGGTGGCAAGTTGATGAAGTCTTACGTTACTCCACCTAAGGACATTACTGCTGAGTATATGCCTTCAGGTATGGAGGGTGTAAAACTCAAGAAGGCTCAGTCTGATATCTCTAGGACAGAGGCTGCTATCAAGGATATTGAATCTAAGATAAAGATGCGTCCTAAAGACCTTGCGCTTAAATCTGAAATAGCCTTTGCAAAGATTAAAGATAGTGGTCTAAGAACTCAGATTGCTCAAGCTAGTCTGGGTATTAAAAGTGCAGGACTTGCTCTACGTAGAGACCTAGCCGAACTTGCTCGTGAAGATGCCAAACGTAAGTTAGGTATTACCACTTCATTTAAAATGGCTGACTTTATGCGTAAGGTGCAAAATACTGCTCAAGGTAAAGTGTCTAGTGCTGAAGCATCACT
>Ga0247723_1001797_pt1 | contig 12157 bp, 8 predicted proteins | sample MSEWelMarce5H_FC_FD_189079 | JGI IMG/M metagenome (GOLD analysis project Ga0247723, IMG submission 189079) | Subsurface sediment microbial communities from gas well in West Virginia, United States - MSEEL Well Study Marcellus 5H_FC | ecosystem: Environmental > Terrestrial > Deep subsurface > Rock...
TCTGCGCCTGGACATCCACGAGACGGACAATGGGTAACCTTAATTGGTATGGACCCTGCTATGGCAGGAAAGACTGCGTTAGTTGTTTATGCGATTGACCGTCAGTCTGGTAAGCGTCTAGTCCTAGATGCCTACAACATGTCAGACCCTACACCTGGCAAGATTCGTGCCATCATTGAAGACTGGATTAACACCTACCGCCCAGTAGAACTGCGTATTGAAATCAACGCCCACCAGAAGATGTACGAGGTGGACGAAGAGTTCCGTCAGTATCTGGCTAATAAGGGTGTTAGGTTCTCTAGTCACTTCACTGGTAAGAACAAGTGGGACACTGACTTCGGTGTGGCTGCTATGCAAGGCTTGTTTGGTACCATGAACGGTTCTAAGCACAGCCGAGATAATCTTATTGAACTACCAGACCCTCAGTACCACGAGGGTATCAAGGCTCTAATTAATCAGTTGATTACTTGGAAGCCTGGAACTCGTAACCCTACAGACGTTGTGATGGCTCTGTGGTTCTGCGAGATTAAAGCCAAGGAAATGATTCAGCACTCTGGGAATCAAATCTACCACGCAACAAGTCGCTTTGTTACTCAGCGCCAGATGGCGCAGCAAGCAGTTGTTAATCTTGACGATTTAGCAATGGAACAATTTACAACTTATCTTTAAGGATATTCATGGCACTCTCAATGGAACAGGTCGCTGACAAGGTACTTTACCTACGCCAGCGATACTCAGTACGTGACCAGCGTATGGCTGATATCACTGCTGTACGCCGTGGTGACATGGTATCGGTATACCCAGACATGTTCCCAGAGGGCATGACCAAGCCAATGATTGCCAACTTCGTTGACGTTGTTGCTCGTGACTTGGCTGAAGTATTGGCACCATTGCCATCGTTTAATTGTCAGACACCTGACGTAACATCTGACAGGGCAAAGAAGAACGCTGACCTGCGTTCCATGATTGTCAACAACTACGTTGAATTTTCTGGGTTACAAACCCAGATGTATACAGGCGCAGATTGGTATAATACCTATGCCTTCCTGCCGTTTGTTGTAGAGCCTGACTTTGAGGCTCGTATGCCACGCATTCGTGTAGAAAACCCATTGGGTGCTTACCCAGAATATGACCGCTACGGACGATGTGTTTCATATAGCAAGCGTTACCTAAAGTCCATTGGTGAACTTATCGTTGAGTTCCCAGAGTACGAACGCCAAATCCTTGGTGGAGAAGACCGCAGAAATATTGACCTCGGTACTCTACTTGATTTGATTCGTTACGAGGACAAAGACCAGGTAATCCTGTTTCTTCCACAGCGAGGAAACCTTCCTCTACGCAAGGCAAAGAACCCACTAGGTAAATTAAGTATACGTATTGCCAAGCGTCCAGGTATTGACACCGAAGACCCACGTGGTCAGTTTGATGATGTCATCTGGGCACAGATTGCTCGTGCTCGCTTTAGCCTTCTAGCCATGGATGCTGCTGAGAAATCAGTTAACGCACCTATGGTTGTTCCACAGGATATGCAAGAGTTTGCATTTGGTCCTGATGCAGTCATGCGTACTGCCAACCCACAGGGTGTTCGCCGTGTTGGTCTAGAAATCCCTATGGGTGCCTTCCAAGAGCAGCAAGTTCTTGAGCAGGAAATGCGTATGGGTGCTCGTTACCCAGAAGGTCGCTCAGGTAGCGTCAACGCATCCGTAATTACGGGTTCTGGTGTTCAGGCACTTCTTGGTGGCTTTGATTCTCAAATCAAGGCTGGTCAGCAAATCCTTGCAGAAACATTGCAGGATGTTATGGCACTAGCCATGGAGATGGACGAGAAGTTATTCCCTGGCGAGAAGTCAACGCAGATGACTTACAACGGTGCTCCGTACATCTTGAAGTACAGCCCAGAAAAAGACATCAAGAAAGACTACAGTGTAAACGTACGCTACGGTCTGATGTCAGGTCTTGACCCATCTCGTGCCCTTATCTTTAGCCTACAGGCTTTACAGGCAGACCTAATCTCACAAGAGTTCGTCATGCAGGAACTACCTTGGAACGTAAATGTATCCAAGGAGATTGAACGCATTGACATTGAAAAAATGCGTAGTGCATTAATGGGAGCACTAAGCGCAACATCGCAAGCAATCCCACAGATGGCTGCTCAGGGTCAAGACCCTTCAGACATTGTTATGAAGATTGCTCAGACGATTGAAAACCGCCGTGGTGGTAAGAGTGTAGAAGATTCTGTAATGGAGGCTTTCAAAGCCCCAGAACCAGAACCTACACCTGAACAACCACCAGCACCAGAGATTCCAGGAATCCCAGGTACACCAGGCGTAGGAATCCCACCACAGTCCGCTCCAGGTGTGGAGGCTCCAGTTGAAGCACAGGCATCCGCAACTATGGGTGGTGCTCCTGTAGAAGCCCAGCCTGGAGCAACCCCTCCAGCAAACATTCAGGAAATCTTAGCCAGACTAGGTGGATAATGACAACAATCATTGCCATCAAAAAGGGTAAGAACTTTACGTTTGCAGCAGATGCACAAGTAACTGATACTGAACGACCATACATGCACAACAGCATGAAAAAGGTTGTTGAAGTTGGTGACTATGTTATGGCTGGTGCAGGTAACTCACGATGCTGTGATGTTATTTTGTACGGCTGGGAGCCACCATACTATGACGGAACAGAACACTACACCTTTATGGTGTCAAAGTTTATTCCAGAGATGCGTAAGCAGCACGAAGATGCTGGCATTACTTTAAAAGAAGATGAAGACTTTGTTTTCCTAGTTGGTTTCAACGGGAGAGTATTTCATGTCGCTGGCAATTATGCGGTACTAGAAACCAATACTGGTTTGTACGGCATAGGAACTGGCGCAGCGTACGCACTTGGTGCCCTTGCACAAGGTGCAACCATTACAGAAGCAATGAACATTGCTAAAAAATTTGATATTAATACTGGTGGAAAAATCCAGATAGTTGAAAGAGGATAATCATGGCAAGAGGTGGATATCGCAAGCCAGCCAATCCTGCTCCAGTATCGGGTCCAGGTAAACTTTCTCGCCGTACTGATGGCGGACCAACGCAAGGCATGAAGGACATAGCAGCAAACGGAGTCTATGGTGAACGTAAGGCTTTAGCAGAAATGCAAAGTTCAGCACCTATGCAAGGAAACCCAACTCCTTCTATGCCAACTCCACAGGTTTCTGCTGCTGCTCCTGCAGCACCACAGCCTATGACTGGTTTGTTTGACCCAACTCAACGACCAGATGAACCAATCACTGCAGGTATGCCATTTGGTGCAGGTAGTAATTACCCAACCGCAATGCCAGTTCAGGTAGATGATACCGCAGCACAAATCCGTGCAGCCTATGCTTTGTATCCAAACGAATCTCTTCGTGTACTTCTTAACGCCTTAGAGAACGAAGGTCGCTAGTGGCTAAAAAGAAAAAAAGTCTTTTTGAGCCAAAGGGTACTTTATTCACTTATGAGGACTGGAAGCCAAGTGGCGTAAATCCATTTGCAACAAAAGAATACTCTCAAGAAGAGTTAATCAACCAGTACAAAAATATTTACTCACAGACAGACCTTCCAGTTATTCTGTCACGGTATGCAGATAGTTTTCCGCAGAACCCAGACATCGCATTAAGTCTTGCCAAGAGTGGAACATCTGGCGATGCAACAGGTGCAGCAGCACGTCTTCAGACAATTCTTAATGAGTCTATGTCTAGTAAGCCATGGGAAAGTAAAGATGGTCAAGTTAATAACATTGACTACAATGAATACCTAAAGGGTTTAAACAAAGACGAAGAAACTGCTACTGAACAAGACAAAGAAGATGCTGCATGGTTTGCTGCAATTAAACGTACATCACGCACTTTCTTAACGCCATTGTTTTCAGGCTATGAAGCCGCTGTAAACGTTGTTCGTCAGATTGACGGTTATGCAAACCTAGATGAAAAAGGTATTAATTCACTTACCGACCCAGATAACGTTGTAGTCGGTGGAGAAGATGCAAGTGACTTTACACGTATTTACAAAAACACGACACTGTATCAAAACACGGTTGAAGGTTTAGGTGTTGGAACTGGATTCATTCCAAGTGGTGAAGCGTATCAAACCAAGGAAGCGTTAACATCACGTGTAGCACGTGTACGTTCTGCAAAGACGGGACAGGAATACTTCTACACTCCTGGTCGTGCTACAATCTCTGCATTAACAACTCTTGACCCAGAAGATACTGCATACAAAATTGTTTCTGGAATTATTGATGGATTCTTTGCTGTCAGACTTGACCCAACTATTGTAGGTGGAAAAGTAGCAGCGTTTCGTAGCGCAGCAAAAGCAACTGAAAATTTACGTGGAGCAACAACTGCTGGAAGTTCCGCAAAAGCAGCAGCAGATGTAGCAGAAGAAATTGCAACTTACCGTGCTAATCTTCCAAGTCGTGAGGCTTTTGAAGCACTAGAAAATCAAAAGACTGCAGCAGCAGAACTTGATGAAGTGTATGCAAAAATTGCAGAGCAAAGAAATATTCTTAACAATGCAATTACTGAGGGAACTGTTGCAGAGCAACCTAAGGCTGTACAAGCCGCTATTGCACGTTCTGGCTTAACACAGTTAAACGAAACTAAAACATCGTTATTGCAAAAGGTTGAAGACCAGAAAGTTCTCGCTACTGGTGTGGTGCTTGACCCTGCCACTGGAACTCCAATGTCCAAGGCAGATTCACTTAAGTATCTTAAGCAGGAAATTAAGTCTGTTGATGACCAAATCAATACTGCACTTGATGGTATATACGTTACAAGATTTAAAAAAGTTCGTGATACTTTAGAACTTAAAAAGTCTGCACTACAACAGGCAACAGACAATCTTGCACAAAAGTACAAAGAAGTTCAAGAGATTGGCACTCCAGAAGCAAAGCAACGCTTTATCATGGAAGAACGTGCTGGTCTTCTTCAGACTTCTGATGGTTACAAAGTAAATAAAGAAAAAGCCATTGAGTGGATTTTTGGAAAGAACGCAGATATTGTTCTTCAGCGTATTGCTGAAGTTGAATCTCCTTCACAGATTATGCGGCTTTCTAAGAATAATTTTGATGCAGACCTTGCAAAAGAACTTGCTGCAGCAAAAACTGTAGATGAAGTTGAGGTCTTACTTCTTGGTCGTATTGGTATAGATGTTAATACAGCAATGCCACGTACAGCCATTGGTCGTTACGTAGTTAACTCTAACCCTAACTTCATCATGAAGCCAAAGTCTTCTGTGCAAAATTTAACAAAGTTTGGTCAGGCTTTAAAGTTCCTTGGAACTAGAATGCCAACACAAATGAGCATTAAACTTGATGACACAAATAAACTTGTTGAAGAAGTACGCAGGTGGATGATTGCCGCTCGTTACAATGTTGATGATATTGATGAAGTTATAGATAACATTGTGAATGTAGATGAACTAGATTTTACAAATCGTCAGCGTGTAATTACAGGTATGCTTGATAAAACAGTTGACATGTACGCTAAGCAGCAAAACATTAGTCCAAAAATTTTAGAAAAACTAACAGACTATACAACGGCTTATGACACTGCTTCAACTGGTGCTAAAGAATACACGTCACAGGCAATAGGTGACGTAGTAGGAAACCGAATAATTATTGATGGTGTTAAGTTTGATTTAACTGACCTGCCAACTTCAATTACTCAACTTGCTAATGAAATTTCACTACCAAATGTTTATGCAGTTCGTGAACTAACTGGCATCATGGCACGTACATCACGTTCAGTTGACAATGTTATTGCCAAGGATTCAAGAATGGCAGAGCGTGTTACATTTGCTGCTACAAGATTTACTCGTAGTGTAACTGACGGCTTCTTGCGTAGCGTCCTTCTTGTTGGTCGTGTATCTTACGAGATACGTAACGTTGCAGAAATGCAAATACGTATGTTTCTTGCTGGTGGCATAGGACTATTTACTAATCCAGTTAAGTTTACTGCGCTAATTATGTCCAATCCAGAGTCTGCAAAAGCAATCGTGAAGAAGGCTGCAGCCAAAGACCCTTATCTTGTTGACATAAACGGAAAAGCATTTATGGGTGCAGAGCGCTTTGTCGCTGATGATACCCAAGCGTTCCATGATTCATTTGTTAACACCATGGCAGAACGTGGATACTCACTTGAAGCACAAAACGTACGTGCTGCCCAGCGCAGTGGTGAGTACAACTTAATTAAATTAGATATTGCAAAGAATGGCACCCCAAGAAATGCTCAAGAATACGCAGAAGCGGTAGCATCACGCCTACTACAGCATCATGCTGACCCAATCAAAAGAGCAATCGCCGTTAATAACGTAGATATATTGCCAAAGGGACTAGCCAAAGCAGTAAAAGAAAATCGTATGACCTACGAAGAAGCATTAATCCAGGCTATTCGTGATGGTGCATTCAAGAGACAAATTGATATTCTGGGTAAAGCAGAACCACAGTTGCAAAAACTGTTTTCAATGGACAATGGTATCCGAACCTTACTTTTTGGAAACACATCACGCTCTTACGCTCGTGAAATATCAGATGAAACTCTAGGCATTACAGAGTTACGTGAGTTTGTATCAACTGGTAAGATTGTTGAAAGAAAAGAAGTCCTTGTAGATGGTGTACCTACCATCCAAGAACGTGTAGTTTTTGAAATGAACAATGACTACATAAGAAATCACCGTAAACTTACAAACATAATTAAAAACCAATTAATTGCTGATGATGTAGCAAAGACAAACGCATCTAGCCTATTCATGCCACATTCAAAGGGTATGGAAACTAGAAAGCGTGAGAACTTTAAGAGTTACAACGCATTCGCAGACGCTTTCTTCCGTCAAGCAGCACGTGTTGAAGTTAGAACCGTATATGGTCCAGAGTATCGCATTGCATACTGGGAAGCCGTTGCTGAAATGGCTCCTATTATGTCAAGAGAAGCAGCCAGAAGCGTATTAAAAAATGCCGAAGACATTAAGAAGACTAGGGTCGCAATAGAAGGCGAAGATGGTGTTATCACTTACCAGCCTTGGACTGAACTTAATCCTGCATTTAACGATATTGTTCAAGCATCTAAAGATGGCGTTGGTAGATTAACAGTTAAAGATATTGATGCCTATGCACGAGATAAGGCTGCTAACAGAATTGCATCTTTGTTCTATGACGCAACTCAAAAGAATAACCTTACCTATGCAGCACAGTTAGTTCTTCCATTCGTTAACGCCTGGGCTAATACCATCCGTAAATGGTCACAACTAGGAACAAATCCTAGCCGTCTTGCTACTCGTGTTGCTCCTGCAACTAGGCTATATCAGAACCTATTAAGCGAAGAAACTTCTGCAATATACGACTTTACTGGTACACCACATGACCCAATGCAGGGATTTGTTTGGAACAACCAGTATGGAGATAAAGTATTTACGGTACCTTTGAGTGGATACTTGCGTACATTGTTTGGTTTACGTGGTAATCCAGAAACAGCAGACGTTGCTATTCCACTTAAGTCCTTAAACCTTGCGTTCTCTGGTGCTGAACTTGCGGATAGTGACCTAGGTATTCTTCCAGGTTTTGGTACCGTATGGAACATGGCATATGGTTCTCTAGATAATGAGATTCAAAACAAGGTGCCTGATGTAATTGCTCAAATGATTGCACCATATGGTACATCAGAAGGCAAGTACGTTGGCTTCCTACCAGCATGGATTCAAAAGATTGCTGCTGCATTGGTTGAAGATGAAAAGGCTTACGGTAAAACCGCTAAACCAATCATGGCTTGGGAAGCAACAACTAACCCTAAGTACAAAGTTCTTTACGATGGAACGCCTTTAACCCCTGAAGACCGTGCAGCACTACAGGCTGACCTAGCAGGTTATGGTCTAAGTCGTGCACGTTTTGCATACTTAATGCAAGGATTGTTACAGAACGTATCACCAGGTACACCACTTTACGAATACTACGCACAGAACGAAAATGGTGATACGTTCATGCAGTGGCAAATGGCTGATTCTTTCAACAAAATTGTTGAACAACATGATGGAAACTTTGAAACCGCATGGGCTGAGTACACCGCAGTATGGGGACGTAACGCAGTTCTTATTGGTTTCAGTGATAACAAGAACCAAGTCTTTGCAAACGATGATGCTTGGAACTTTGGAAAGAATAACCCATCATTGTTCGGTGCTTACGGAGACGTAATTCCTTACTTCTTTACTGGTGGAGACTTCTCTTCAGAGTATCGCAAGGCGATGGAACGCCGTGGCAAGGGTGACCGTCTAACTCCAGAAGAAGTATTAAAAGAAGCAGACCGTCTATCCATGACAGCGATGCGTGGTCAGTTGGCTATTGAGGCAGTGTACAACGGCTTTGATGCTAACTGGATTGATGACCAAATGAAGGCTTACAAGTCTGATGTCTTGCAGGGATACGAACCAGAAGTAACAATTAATGTTGGTGCTCGTGACCAAAAGATTATGCGTATTCAATCAGCATTAAAGAAGCCAGAGTTTGCTAACACTGATGCTGGTCAGGTTGCGTTGATTTACTTTGCAGAGCGTGACAAGTGGCTTGAGCAATCCAGACTGTACTACCCAGACCGTGATAAGCCATCACTATCTGGTCAAGATAATGCCGAAGCACGTTATCGTTTACGAATAATGGCAGAGCAACTAAGCGCAAACAATGATGACTTTAAAAATATGTTTATTCGTGTTCTTGCACAAGAACTCAAGGAAGAGGATTAACGATGGCAACTCCACCAATGCCTGATGCTACCGAGGACAAGTTTGTCATTGGTCAAAAAATGGTTAATCTTCCACCTAGAGTAAAACGTCTTCCAGTTGAAAACGGTAGAGGTACGCAAGGTGTAATGCTACCAGGTAAGATAACCATTGAAACATTCCGTGCTCCAAAAATTTACACCAATCCAACTGTGATGGCTTAGAACGAACTTGGAAAAATTCCTGAAGGTGCTTCGTTAGCAAGAATACAAATTCAACTATACAACGCTGGATTCTATGATTCCAATGATACCCCAGGAACTGGCATAAGAATGCCAGGAGACTTTGCCGCAATGGGTAGGGCAATGGAAGCCGCAAATGCTCGTGGTGTAACTTGGCAAGACCAGGTTGCATTCCAGGTAAATATGCAAGCAAGTGGTGCATCTCCTGTTTCTACTGGTGCTGGAAGCAGTGGTAGTAGCGGTGGTGGTGCAGAAGCAAACAAGAGTTTAAACATCACTGGACCAAAAAGTGCACGTTCAATATTTGATGTAATGAATCTTAAGTACACATCTAAGAAGGCAACAGACACTGAGTTTTCAAAGTTCTATGATGACCTTGTTAAAGCACAGCAGCAAGCCCCAATTAAGTACGAAAAGAAAAAAATCGGTGGCACCTGGTATAACGTTCAGACATCTGATGGTGTAAACGCCGAAGAGTTTGCAGAGACCTATGTCTTTAATAAAATTAACTTTGCAGACGAAAATCTTGGTGGTGCTGCAGGACAGAACCTAACCGCAGTTGGCGAACTAGCAAAAATGTATGACGTTAATCTTTCTCTTGCAGAAAGAGGACAGTTAGCAAAGGCTTTAACGACTGGGGCTGACACAGACAATGACATACGAAAGACTCTTGCAGATAAGGCTAAGTTAAAGTACAAGATGTTAGCCGATGACATTACTGAAACTGTTACAGTTAAAGACTTACTTGCCGAGCAACTTGCTGCTTACAGCAGAACCCTTGAGTTAAATCAAGCAGATGTAAATATTTCGGATATTGAGTCCTACGCCTTTAAAGAAGGTAAGTTATTAAATACTTCTGAAACTATTCAAAACATTAAAAACAACAATGTTGCTTACCGAAGCACCGCTCAGGCTAACCAAGAAGCAGCCTCATTCGCATTAGGTCTTGCTCGTTCTATAGGATATGGTGTTTAATGGCTACTGATAGTCAAACTTTTGCTAAAGTTTTTGGAAGCATTACTGGTATTGATATCAGTCTTCCAGAAAACTCTTGGGCTAAGGACTTGTGGAATATTGCTGCTCCTATTGTTAACTCAGGTCAGATTCAATCAGGAGACCCACTTCTTTACGACTTGATTCTTGCAGATGACAAAGCACCACAGTCTTACAAGGACCGTTTCTCTGCAGTAACAGAACTAAAGAAGAAAGCCCCAGAAATGGGTATGACTGTTGCTGAATACTTAAAACAAGAAAATCAATACAAGCAGTTATTAAAGTCTGCTGGTATGGATAACCTTGCTAACGCAACTGAAATTAAAAAGTTTTTCCTAAACGAAGTTTCTTACGATGAGGCAGCATCACGTATCAACGCTGCATTTGGTGCTATTGATTCTGCTGACGAGTTTACTAAACAGGCTTTGTCAGAGCGTTTCCCAACTCTTAACAAGGCTGACCTTGCACAGGGTCTACTACTTGGTAAAGATGGAACTTACGAGATTGAGAAGAAGGCTGCTGCTGCTCAGGTTGCAGGTGCTGGTTTGTCTCAGGGATTCCGTACAACCTTAACTGATGAAGAACTTATTGCTACGGGATTTGGCACCTCTGTTGCTGGTCGTGAAGCCGCACGTACGGCATTTGGAAAGGTTGCTGCTGAACAAGGTGGTCTACGACAGGCTGCAGGTATGTTTGGTGGTCCTAGTGACATTGTTCAACAGGCTGAAAAAGAAGCAGTTCTTGGAGCACCTTCTGGTGAAGCCAAGCGACTTCGTTCACAATCTCGTGCACAGTTTGCTGGTCAAACAGGAATTGTTTCTGGTTCGCTAGGTCGCAAGAAGCAAGTATAAAACTCTCGGTGGATTAACCGCCCCCACTGAGTAAAAGAGCGGTAGTACATACCAACCTACATACCCCTGTGTAGGAGTGAGACATGTACGAACAACAACTAATGTAAGGGAGATAGTTGCGATGAGCAACAATAATCAAGACTGGCTAGACGAAGATGACTTTGACTTTGACGATGATGTAGAGGAAACCTCTTCACGTAGTCGCAATAGCGATGACGTTTTGAAAAAGGTACGCCGTGCAGAACGTGCTAAAGACAAACAACTCAAAGAGTTGCAATCCGAATTGGAAAGTCTACGTAGATTCCAACGAGAAGCAACAATCAGCCAAGTCTTGGCGGAGAAAGGTGTCAACCCAAAGGTTGCCAAATTCATTCCAGCAGATATTGAAATGTCCTCGGACAGTATCAGTAACTGGCTGACTGACAATGGTGAACTATTTGGTGTTGCTGCACCTGTACAACAATCAGCAGAACAAAGTGAAAACTTTGCTGCTTTGCGTCAAATAGATGCAGTAACATCTGGGGCTATTTCTCCAGATGATGTTAATGATGCATTCAACATCATGAATAACGCTGGCTCTGCAGAGGAGTTACTAAACTTCCTCTACAGCCAAGGCGTTGAATAATCGCAAATCAATCTAACCCCTAAGGAAATATATTATGCCGAATACAGGCTTATCAGGTGGTAGTGCAGCAACTAACGGTGGTCTTGGTGGTGGCGCTTACGCTTCCGCTAACAACGTTGGTGCTTTCACTCCATCAAACGCCGCAGGTCTAGTTCAGAAGGCGTACGACCGTCTTGTTGAATTTGAACTGCGTGCAACCCCACTCATCCGCTCCGTAGCGGACAAGAAGCCAGCACGTCAGGCAATGCCTGGTTCAAGTGTTGCGCTACAAATCTACAACGACCTTGCTGTTGCTAAGACTGCTTTGTCAGAAGATGTAGACCCAGCAGCAGTTGCACTTGCTACTCCAGACATCGTAACCGTAACTCTAAACGAGTACGGTAACGCAACTGTAGTAACTCGCAAGTTGCAGTTGATGTCTCTTGCAGACGTTGACCCAGCAGTTGCTAACATCCTTGCATTCAACATGGCTGATTCCATTGACGAACTAGCACAGGATGCACTACTTGCAGGTACTAACGTACTTTACGCAACTGGTGGAACCACAACCGCAACAACAACTTCAGGTATCACTTCAGATGACACACTATCTGCTGCTGACATCCGTGTTGCAGTTGCAAAGTTGCGCACTAACAAGGCTTCAGGACGTAAGGGTTCACTTTACTGGTGTGGTATTCACCCAGAAGTTTCCCACGACCTTCGTGCCGAAACTGGTGC
>Ga0247723_1001798_pt1 | contig 12149 bp, 5 predicted proteins | sample MSEWelMarce5H_FC_FD_189079 | JGI IMG/M metagenome (GOLD analysis project Ga0247723, IMG submission 189079) | Subsurface sediment microbial communities from gas well in West Virginia, United States - MSEEL Well Study Marcellus 5H_FC | ecosystem: Environmental > Terrestrial > Deep subsurface > Rock...
GTACGGGCGGATTTAGCGGTGGCGATAGCGGCGGCGGAAAGTCAAAAGGCGGGAAGCGCCCAATGCGTCGCTCAAGCAACCGGGCCGCTGGGAAGTCCCCAGCAGGAAAGTCGGCACCCAAGCCATTCAATAGGAGAAACCGCTGATGAACTGGAAGAACCTTGGATCGCAGATCATTAACGAACTTGTTTCGCAGTCGTGGACCATCTTTGGTCTGCTCGTTGGTTGGATTGTCCTGCCAGACGGCGAAACCCGAGACTTTGTCGGGGTGGTGCTTTTGTCCTTGTCACTCGCGTGGCTGGTGACGATGCCGCTTCGCCTCTCGTGGGGCAGCGACGAGGAGTAGTTAGCCGATAACGATATCGGTGTTCTGAGGAATCTTTTCCTGCCAGGCCCAACCTGAGCCCTTGTAGACAACCTTGGGGGCAGAGAAGGTCACTCGCATCTCCCCGCTGCACTTCTCACAGATGACCTTGGAGTCGTCAGACATAGGTCGGACCACCTCTACTACAAGGTCACAAGGCTTGCATTGAAAGTCGTATCTAGCCATATTCTCAGTATAACAGAAGACCCACCCCGAAGGGTGGGTCTTCTTATTGCTCCTAGGAGAGATTACTTCGTCTCTTCCTCGTCAGCGTCATCTGGGACTACTTCACCAGCAAGGCTGCCAGCGAGCTCGTCTGCGATGCCGTCGCCGTCGGTGTCAATAGCGCTACCAGTGATGTGCGATGTGCTTGCCTCTTCGGCGCGGGCAACCTTAGCCTTACCAACACCGAACTTGGCGTCTTCAGGGTTCAGGGCTCGCACGATGATCTGGAGGCAGGCGGCAAGCCCAGCCGAGACTACGGTGCGGAAGTCTCCGCCCGAGATGTCAAGGAGTGGGATGCCAAGACCGAGAGCGACTGCGATGGACGTTCCGAGGAAGGCGCGACCAGCCTCTAGGAGCATCTCGTCAATGCCCGTGTTGTCCATAATCCACTTGATCTTTGTCGTGATTGCGTTCATATATCCCTCTCTTACTTGTTAACGGATTGACCGCACGTTGGGCAAGTCGCAGGCTTTACTGGCGCCACTGGCGCAGGAGCCGGCGCTGGGGTCTCAACTGGAGCGACCCAACCCTTTGGTGCGCTAACGATAATAACATGCTTGAACGGTGGGGCAACATGCTTCTTTGACACACGCTTGCTATCCGCGAGCTTGATCAGGGTTTCTTCGCTAATGAGGACACCAAACTGCTCCTTGCCCTTGCCGGATCGCGTTGGGCACGCCCACTGCCATCCAAGATCCTTATCCCAGACAGCGGCAGTCATGTGGCCGTAGGTTCGAGTAGGCTGCTTCTGCTTAACCCACCACCAGCGCTTCCACTTTTCGTGCCACTCTGAAATCTCAAGACCCTTTGGATAGCCAGCAGGCTGTTCAACCCAAACGCCGATTGCTGCGCCAGCCTTGGCGCTATTGACGACGTCGTTCCAGTCCTTTGCCCAGCGGGCTTCGGCGCCGAGAACGCGGGCTGTTAGGATCAGTTCACCAAGGGACGATCCGTTGTCGGACACGCCCTGCTTGTCAATCTTTCCTGTCGCCTTGGTCTTCGCCTTGATGCCATCAGCGGCAGAGAAGTCCTTGCCGGGGGCGTACTTAAACGCCCACGATACGCATGCGGCCATGCTTGATGGGCCGCAATCGTCTAGGATGCCGCCCTTTTCCTCGTGATCAAGCTGAGACTTGACCTTGAACTGGAGTGCCATGAAACCTCCTTATGTGATTGCCGAAAGGCTCCCACATTTTATCCCGATCTGGGATTAAGGTCTACGGCTGAGGATTCTGCGGATCTGGGTCTGGCTGGTCGTAAATAGCACCGCAGACTGGGCACAGGTATTGTTGGTTTGGGTGAGTCTGCTCAATCCCCTCAAGCTCGCAATTAGGAGTTGCGCAAATCGGATTCTGCATTATCTCAACCAAGAGGAATTGCAGACATCTGCGTATATGCCAATGACAAGTTTAGCCCAGAGGTTGTTTGGACGTTCCCGTAAAGCTTGAATTTTCTTGTTGCTGTGGTATCTGCCACCCACACCTTTGTAATCCCAACAGCCGATCCGCGACCAGAAACTCCAAGGTTGTCCGAGCGAGTGAAAGCCCAACTTGTGTAGGCTGTGATGATTGTGTTTGCTGAATCTGTAATGCTGCACCGAACAAATGCGTATTGGGTTACTGTTGTGTTAATGGAGACATATCCAGTAAAAGTGAAAAGCCAGCGCTGTCCAACAAACTGAGGCGTGAAAGTAACTTCGGCGTTAGTAAGGGCCGTATAATTTGGGTTGACTGCCACCGAGTTTGTTACGTCCGCAGACCCGCCCTTATCATAGATAGTTGGCGCGCTGCCAAAATCGTGTCCGGCGACCCATAGCGCATCGTCCGTCTTAAGAATGTCTGCACCGCCGCGATAAAGGTTGGTATCAGCCGCCGCTGACCCACTTCCCCATTCAATATTGCCATCTGTTTCAATGTTCAGTCTTCCGTATGTATCGCCTACAGCAAGAGATCTAAACGCAGTATCGGTTGACGTGGCGGTCTCTGCTCTAAACGCTGGAGAAAAGTATGACCGAATCTGTTGGTCTGAAGCAAGAACATCAGCGCCTGGCGAGTAAAGATTTGCTGGGCTCGTTGCACCTCCGAACGTCAGCCCCTTATCGCCAAGTTGAACAATGTCGCGCGCGCCAGCGTCAGAACCCCGTAGTCGCAACTTTCCGCCAGTAGACCCATCAATATTCAAACCAGCACCCTCAAATGTCATTGCCTGAGTCACAAATCCAGGCGTCCAAGAACGGACAACGGTTCCCTCCTCAAACTGAACACCGTCTAGATAGAGGGAATCTGTCGCAAGACCCGTCCCGTAGAGATAGATGACTGGCTTGACGTAGTCTGTGCCCGAGTCTGTTTCAAATGTATAAGTAAGTCGGTACCAGCCCTCGTTGTCTACGGGGAACAGGGAATAGTTCTGAGAGGCAGTTACTCCGTTAACATCAACAATTTCAGTAAGGCCAGCAAGGGATGCCGTAGAGCCGTTTGATTTAAATACGCGAAGCTTTAGTGTTCTACCAGCAATGACTACCGGCTTGACGTATGCCGAGAACGTATAGCGTGTGTTTTGGAGGACGGGCATGTCGTACTCGCCAGTTGCCCTTGTCGGCTGGATGTAAGAGGCACCAGTCGTAGATGGTCTCCAAAGCGCGGACTTCGTGCCAAAGCGACGCTCGTTCTCATCAAGGATTGCGGTGCCATCAGTTAGGTGCCAGTTATCGGGCGGAACGGCGCTGGTGGTATACGAAAACGTAATGTCGGTGATATACGGTCTTGTTCCATCATCAGTAGACATGCGAACAAGAGTCTGGAGGTATCGCTGCGTTCCAATGAGTGATCCGATATCAGATGACCATGCCCCAGTTGTGCCACCAGAAGATGCCACTACTCGATAACGAACAACAGCCTGCGTGTTCGCTGGTGGTTGCGCATGCGCAATAGACCATGCGCCAGTTGAAGCGTAGCCAGTGCCTGCATCCCACTCGTAGACTGCCTGACCCCATCGCACCTTAAACGCTACTGGAGATGATTCCCCAGAGCTATTACCAAGGGCATCATAGACTTGGATGGTCCAAAAATACTCTGTGCCATTCACAAGGCCAGTAATTGTCCCCGTGACCCATCCCTCACCGGAAACCCAATCCTGTTGGCTTGCATTCTTGACTGGGGCAAATGTCAAGTCTGAGGCGTGGGTAACATCGTCTACGACACCCGTGTCGTAATACTTTGTGGTCTTGCTACCGTTGTTATAAATGCGCAATCTCCAAGCACTTTGTGCGCCGCCGCCACCGCTTGAGTATGACCAATTAAACTCCGGCATTGCATGCTGGCTTGTGCTAGTCCACTCAGTCGTGTCGGAAAGGTTGGTAATCTTGGCAATGGTTCCACTTGGGCTTGTTGGCGTGCCAGTTGGGTTGGTAACCGTTGAGTAGGTAAGAACGATGTACGGAGCCACGGCCCCAGAGATCGTGCTGGCATCAGCCTCGCGGCTGTACCACTCTGTGTATCGTGTTCCACTTTCGCTTTGGAACTTAACCTGAATACCATAGTTCGCCGCGCCATTGAACCAGTCGGTGACAATCCCAGTAATATCCATTGAATCCAGCGTGGGCGATGATGGGCGAGATGATCGGGAAGTAAAAGAGACGCGATCTTCGGTTGTAGTAGATGGTTGGTTGCTCCACTCAACAGAGTTAGAACCGTTAAATGCCTCGTCGTTACCGTACGTTCCCTCTGTCCACGCGGAGGTATTTCGGCTGATGTGCATCGCCGCAGAGGAGAATGTTCCGTGGGTATCTCGCAGGTATCCGCCAACAGTGCCGTCATTAGACCTAGCAGTCGTGAAATACAGCGTCGCGCTGGTAATAGCAGTAACGTCGCTAAAGTCAAGGCTAAACTCAACAAGACCACGGATGGTGTAGTCGCCACTGTTGCCAACGTAAATGTGGTAATCCTTACCCGCGCCAAGGCTACCGCTATCGCTGTTCCTTAGAACAACGACTGCGTCCTTAGAGGTTAGGAATGTTTTTGTTGCCATCTATCAGTAAGTATACGACTCAAGGTAGATTTCATTACTTGCTGAAGTAATGTTATGTGGAGAAATTGTTGAAATAGACACCCATGCCGCAAGCTCTGCAGTCGTGGACTTGGTGGAAGTTTGGAGGGTGGCAAAGTCAGACAACTCAAACGACGAGTTTGGAATCAGGTTTGCACCGCCCGGCATTGCCCCAATGGTGATTGATGAGGCGTTGATTCCGTCCCCATCAAGCGCGGCTGTTGTCGCATCGCCAGAGATTAGGCGGATTTGACCGTCAACGATCTCAACCCGCTTAGATGCGACCCCTGTGGAGGAATTGTAGGTAAGAGGGTCATTAAGAATTAGCCCTTCGGCATCCCACACGGCACTCTTCTGCGTGCGACCCACGTTGTAGAAGGTCATTGTGGTCATCTCATCGGCTTCACCTGAAGTGAACTCAATGTCACCAGCCTTGATATTCTGGGCATTAAGGTTGGTAACGTTGACAAGCGCGGCGTTCAGTTCCCCGGTATTGATGCGGTCCGCCGAGATGCTGACTTCGCCTTCTGGGCTGACGTCAAACTTGTCAATCGCAGCCCGAACCCATCCCTGAACCGTTACGCCAAGGTTATTTTGGAACTCAGAGGACTTGAAGAGCTTCTCAAGCGCCTCCGTATAAACCATTTGGCCGATAGGATATTGCGCATTTGGCAGGAAGGTTTCAGTTCCCCCGCTAGTGATGTAGAAGGAACTGGTGTTTTCCGTAAGGGTATAAAGAACCTTTGGAACGTTGATGCCAAGCCCGCTATAGGCATTGTCAAAGCTGACATTCACATCTTCTGGGGTTACTGCGGTGCTGGTGCTTGAGTAGCCAGTGATGATTGGGTCAGAGGTTGATACGTCAATGGCGGCAAGTTTGTAGGCGTAGAATGTTCCTGGTACAAGGTCGCTGTCGGTGTAGGACGCAGTTGCTACGTCCGGCGCGGTTGGCTGCACTGCCCCTGAGATCGGCTCGCTTGTGCTCGCCTTATACCAAGTGCCGACGCGGTAGATAGACCCAGATCCAGTCTGTGCGGCGGTGGTCTGGTTTGCGTACGTAAATGAATTTGCCGCAGGGACGCTTGCAACCGTAAACGACCCGTTGTACCCATCGGGAACAAGATTCTGAATCACAACCTCGTCACCCTCCAGAAGCCCATGGCTAGAGGATGTAGTAATCGTAGCAACAGATCCAGTTCCGCCAGCAGCAGTGCTTGTTCCAGCAAGGCTTAGTTCGGTTCTTAGAACGAGGAAGCCGCCGAAAGATGCAGAGTTAATAAGGCTGGTTGGATAGTCCCACTTAATTGCAACCTGCTTACTTCCAGCGCTTACTTCCGGCAGCGCTGGGGTGACAATGCCGCCAGATGTTGGCTGCCCTGGGTATGGGCTTGGCTTTGGCGAGACATACGCCGAGTTTCCAGTAATGTCCTGAAGGCGCTGCTCAACAAGGTACAGCGTGTTTCGCTGGAATGCCAAGTCGCCGCCAAGTTGCACTTTGTAGTAAACATCTTGCCCAATGAGATACCCGACCTGCTTGCGGACAATGAGGGCCTCTGCAACATCAAGCTCATTCCAGATAAACGGCACAACATCCCCGACGTTTAGTGGCCCTGAGATGTGCTCAAACTCAAAAGACTTGAGAGCCTCACCCTTTTCCTTGAAATGCTTACGCGCGGTTTCAAGCGCGAGGGCAGAGTCAACGGCTTCAGTTGAGACGATAGATGACTCAATCCTCTTGCCGCCATTCTCCCAGACTCCCTGAACAAAGTCATACGTGTTTCGGTATTGTGTAATCTTTTTTGCGCCAGTAAGTACGTCTACCTCTGTATATGGGGCATAGAGATAGATCCTATTTGACGCCTCACCGCTCTCTTCAGGCGCGCTTGGGTTCTCAAAGTCACGAAGATCAAGCCCAGAAACTGTGACATTGTTCCAATAAGCAAGATCTGTAATCGTCTGATCACTAAAGCCAAAAGAGCCAGTGAGCTTGGTTGCCTGAATGTCCGTGTAATAAACGCTGTGGCTTGAGGAGAACGATTCGTGGTGAAGAACAAATGTCATCTGGGTTGCGGTTGCTGGGACAATAACAATACCGCTATTACGCTCCCACTGGTTGGCGGTTACGTCATTCTTGCAGATGTCGTAGCCGTGGGAGTTTCCGACAACCGCACCACTCACGTTATAGAACTTGATGTGCGGATGAGCTTTGTTTGGTTGGCTTGCCTTTTGGCGCCATGACCAGAAATATTGCTCTCCGCCAGTTACAGAAATGCGGGAGCCAGCGGCCATCTCCATATCTTGATGGTCGCTCCCGATGTAGTAGGCAGAGTCACCCACGCCATATGGGCCAGTTGTGCCGCTAGAGCTAAGCGTGAAGCTCCCCGGAACCCAGCCAGTGGATGAGCCGCCCTCAAACAGTCCGTTGGTGACAAGGTCAATCTGATTTTTTGCCTTGACGAAGATGTCAATAGTGAGGTTTCCACCACCATCTAGCGTTCCAGCATTGGCATACGCGACGCCAGTCCCTGGCTTGATGGTCGCCTCAATGTTGGTGCGCATATCGCCACCCTTAATCGGGGTGGGCGTAATTGTTCCATCTGCGCTAACGGTTCCGACTGCGGCACCAGAAGTGATAGTGCCAGAGGTTGCCGTAGCATAGGTAAAGGTGCGCGATGACGGGACGGTTGCGATGGTGTACGAGCCATTCAAGTCCGCATAGCCCGCCGGACCATTGGTTAGCGTGATAGTAAACGGATGCCCAACGGAGAAGCTGTGATCTCCTGACAGCGTGATCGTGGCAATGTCTGCGGAGCGAGCGGCAAATGCAACGGAACGATTAACGTTTGGGGTCTTTGGGCTCCACTTATACGCCGTGTTTAGGTCATACACGTTTTCTGGAAGAATGCGGAACCTCGCGTCAAGACCAGTGGCATTGTCGGTCGTAAGGAATCCCGGAACTTTTACCGTTCCGGTTACCGCAGCACTGATGCTATCCGGGACTGCCTTGTATTGCTGGAGGGTTAGTTGGTATGGTCCGGAGCCCGTTACCGCAATAACCTGATGAACGCCATCATAGGTGTCGTCGCTTAGGTTGACCACAACGGTATCGCCGATTTGCAGGTTTCGGCTATATGGTGTTCCGACAGTAATGCTATCAACGGTGATTTTTGCGATGCCACCAGTCCGCTCCGCGAGAGAAGGCGTAAAGGTGTATGTCTGGCTAGTCAATACTTGTTTGATAGTTGACTGGGCAAGCGGGGTGTACTCTAGCGATACAAATTCTCGCAAGAGTTCGGTGTAGTCAACTGCTTCAATGGAGCCAACAATCGCACCGCCATCGCGCTGCTCGGATACTCGAGTGACGACTCCGCCCCAGAGGATTGTGTGCGGGCTAGTGGATACATCGCGAATCTGAATTTCGGTGCGTGGTGGAACCTTAAGGCGATAGTTCGGGTCGGCCAGTGCTGCGGTAATGCGCAATGCCTCTGTTGCGCCCGCATAGGCGTTCCAGTTTGTCGTGCTAGATGGGAGAATTGTATAGATGTCAGCGTGCAGGGTGGATGATTGCCCCTGATCGTTCTGCTCCCATTCAAGCGTGTCAAACTGAACGTGATTGCTGAAATCGTAGAAGGCGCCCTGGTCCGTTGCCCCAGAAAGCCGGGGCTGGATGTAAACCCTTAGAGTTGCCATTTAGGAGAGCCTCCCTCCGTTGACCCGGAACTGGCTTGCCTGAGCCTTGGAAATCTCGTTGGCAAGCTTACGGATGTCGTTGTCGCTTCGGATGACAGGGTTATTGACGTTGATTGTAACATTGTTGGCACCCGCCATTGCCATTCCTCCGCCACCAAGCATGCCCATCAGTTTGGTGGAGATGCTATTGCTGAGGACCATGCCGTTGGAGCGCGGAACGAAGAGTTCTGGCCCCTGTTCTCCAACAAGATGGAGTTGCCCAGCGCCAGTGTAACCACCACGAGCAAGTCCGTAATTAGAAAGCTGCGAAGAAATTGAGTTTTGCCGTTCAATAAGGGCGGTGAAGTCAGTAAGCTTAGCGAATCCCTCAATGTAAGTATTGAGCTTTTTCTTGGTATCGCTATTGAGGTATCCATTTCCTTCTTTGCCCATAGTGAATTTAGATGCGGCAAGTCGGGCTCGGAAAAGTTTTGCAACAACATCTCTGCTCTTAATGACCTGAGCCTCAAAAGCCGTCTCAGGATTTGCTGCTGCAAGGGCGGCACTTGTTAGGCGGGCAACCTGAACTGCTTTGTTCTGAAGGTAAGTGGCAAGAACTCCAAAGCCACCATTTTCCATTGCCTTTGCATACTCTCCACCCCAGTTGACATCTGGAATTGCTGGGTTGCCGAGCTGAGCGAGCGTTGAGTCAATAAGCCCGTTCATTGCAATCTGCTGCGCAGAAAGCATGTCTTTTGTAATGCCAAACTGATCCTTAAGATCCGTGTACAACTGCTCTAGCCGCTTCTTGACCGCGTCCTCTCGCTGTTTGGCAGTAAGTTTCGGGTTAGAAAGAATATCAGCAATGTCTTTGTTGTAATCATCAAACATTAACTTCATTTCGTTAATGATGAGTTGCTGACCTTTCTTATAATCCTCAAGTCGCTTCTGGGCAGCCTTGGTTGCCTTGTCCCAGTCTTTTGAGGCTTTTGCCTGGTCAAGGGTGATATCAATGCCCTCCATCTGGAGCTTATTGATGTCTTCGGTATATTTCATTTGAGCCTGGCGCATTTGCACTCCGCGTTGCAGGGGGTCAATGGATTCGTCATACATTGACAATTGCGCCATACCAAAGTTGTATTCAGCCTCAGCAATTGCTTTGATGTGCTCTAGCTCTCGCCTACGCTCCTTATCAATCTTGAGGCGCTCCTCAACGGCCTTAAGGCTCAACTGACCATTAACAAGATCCTTTTCTGTAATTGGCAGAATGGAATCAAGAATGTTTCGGTACTCATCAAAGTTCTTGACAATGCCCTGAGAATTTTCAAACTGGGCAAAGCCCATCTCCTTTTCCATATTAATGATTTCTTCCATGGTCAATCCAGCCTCCTCAAGGCCGGTATATGGATTTGTCCTGACCTCTGGGTTTAGCAAATCTTGAAGCGCTGCTTCTGCGAGCTGTGTAACAAGGGATGTCATCTCGCCCATTTGGGTTTTAGCAACACCCAGAAGCCAGTTCAAATACTCCTGGTTTCCGTTAACTGTCTTTTGGGCATTAACCAAAAGCTTCATGGCATCTGACATTTCCTTGGTTTTACCAGCACCCTTGCCAGTATTTGAGGCGAGTCTTGAGGCTTCCTCTACGCCAGCACGAAGGTTTGCGCGATATGTTAGGAATAGTTTCTGGGTCATTGCGTCGGTGGTTTTAAAGATCTCTACAAGAGATTTGCCCTCAGCCAGCGACTGCTCAATATTGACAATATTGTAAATTGCAGAATCTCTATTTACAAAACCGCCGTTGTCTTTCGGAACATACTTTTCGCGCTCTGCATCGCCGAATCGCGAATCAAACTGTCCATAAATCTGCTCGCGCAGTTTTTTGCTTGCATTTCCTGACGCGTTAAGGAATGCAAGTGGGCCGTCTGGTCCGGTCAGGGAGCCAGGAACATTTGGGTCAAACATTGGGAATAGACCAGCGCCACCGCTTGCGGCGGCCGCCCCGCCAATCGCGACAACTCCGCCGATGCTAAACAGTGCCCTAACTCCGGCGGCAAGCGCAGTAAAGAATGCGGTTACGCCAGTCGTAGCCTTAGTAACAAACGCCGCAGAAAGACCCATTGCCCTGAGGCCATTCGCGGCAGCGGGCATATTTGAAGCAACAAGTGTTGTAACGCTTGACGCAATCATTTTGATGCCGTTGCTTGCGGCAGTTAGTGTTCCTGGCGGGAAAAGCATTTTCAGGGCACTGAACCCAAGCAGCGCTGTGCTTACGTTAGTAACGGATTGAGTAATGTCCTGATGGACTCCCATCGCCTCCATGCCCATCCCAATGCCGAATCCAGCAATGCCAACTGCGCTGCTCTTATTGGCAAATCCGCTTAGAACGCTTCTTCCAGTGACAACTGGCGATGATGGCCCGGCTGGACCAACCATATTGATCGGACCGCCAAATGGAGCAGCCCCATACCCGCCCAGCATTAACCCCTGGCTTGCCGCTCGCGCTTTTTGCGCCATCAGATCGAGATTCATAATCATTTTTTGGATTGATCGGTTTACAAGGGCAAACCCAGCAACAATCTTCCCGAATACAAAAGCCCCAGCAAACGCAACGGCTAGAACCGTTAGGGGACCCTTGAAGTACTGAACAAATCTCAATAGGATAGAAAGCGCGCGAATCACAAGAGTGATCGCTGGCTCAATGAGCCTAAAGCCCTCAATGATTGTCCCGTAAACTACGCCGCTGAATACTTGGGCAAGTTCAAGCAAAACTGGAATAATTTGATCCTGGATGTCCTTGACCATTGGCATAAAGAGCCTTGTGAGGTTATTAACAGCATCTGCAAAGCCAAGGAAATTGCTCTTATATGCCTCTGAGAGAATGCCAACTGCGGTGACAACCAGCATGATCTGGGCAAGAAGAGGGTTTGATCCCTGGAAAGCAAAGAGCAATTTCACAAGACCAATGGTTAGGGTCATCTGCCTGATCAGGTCATTTTCCATTAGCCTTGTGAGTGCGTAGATCCCGTTAAAGAATCCACCAAAAACTGCGGTTCCAGTTTGCCCGAGGGTTTTGCTAGTATTTGTAACTGCATCAATAGCCCTTGAGAAATCGTTAAATGCCCCAACAACAACATTCTTTACCGAAGCACCAATATTGTTGAGCGCATCCACAATCCCGGCAATAACTTTTCCAAATTGTTCTGCGCGCTTGCGAACTTCGTCTTTTTGGAGGAATTGACCTAGTTCGTAGGTTGTATCTCTAATTGAGTTATACAGGGGGAGGAATGCGTCAGCAACAAGTGATTGCGATGTGTCGGCTACTGTGCTAAATGCTCCTTGGAATGTTTTGGCTTGCGCCTCCATTCCCCCGCCGAAGTCGCGCTCAAGTCCAGCAATAATCGCGCGAGACGCTGCTTCTCCTGAAATCTGACCATTGGTCGTGAGCCGTCGCACCGCCTCAATAGCGTTTGATTCAAGCTCATTAAACATGCTCTCGTAGCCCTTCTTAACGGCGCTGCGAGAACCTGATTGGTCTGTAGTAATTTCACGCTTCAACTGGTCGGCGATGTACTTGTACCCACCGATACCAGCGTTTGCGAGCTGCATCATGTCGTTTTGGTAGACGCGACCAGCTTGCTTCATCTGACCCAATGCATACGTGATGCGTCGGAACGCGTCTGCGCCGCCGCCGAGCGCGGATACGGCGTTACCTACCGATACAATTCCGCCCTCAAATTCGCCAGTTTCCTTGTTCTTCTTAAGTACCTCGTCCAACTCAAATCCGAATGCGCGCATTCGGAGAGCAGATTCCTGCAGTTCGGCAAATCGGAACGGGGTTACGTTAGCA
>Ga0247723_1001799_pt1 | contig 12137 bp, 6 predicted proteins | sample MSEWelMarce5H_FC_FD_189079 | JGI IMG/M metagenome (GOLD analysis project Ga0247723, IMG submission 189079) | Subsurface sediment microbial communities from gas well in West Virginia, United States - MSEEL Well Study Marcellus 5H_FC | ecosystem: Environmental > Terrestrial > Deep subsurface > Rock...
ATTCGTCGAATTCAGGGAGTGTTTTGGTGTTTTAAGCGGAGATTTTTAATATAATTGGATATGAAAAAAATAATTCCAAATTTTTTGGTGGCTGCGTTATTGATAGTTTTCGTTTCAGGATGCGCCAATGTTTATTATTCTCCAGATGCTTATGACATAGCAAGAGGCCACAAAACGGTGGCGATTTTACCCTCTGTGGTATCAATAAAGGCGAATAGAAAGGTCTCTGCGGAAGCCATGATAGAGCAACAAAGAACGGAATCGCTGAACTTTCAACAAGAAATTTTTAATTGGTTTTTAAACCGTAAAATGCGTGGACAGATGAGTCAAGAGATTCAGGATATCGCCACTACGAATGCAAAATTGACACAAATAAACTATCCAACTGTACCAAAAACTGCCGAGGAATTATGTCAGATTTTGGGTGTTGATGGAGTAGTAAGTTCAAATTTTGCATTGTCCAAACCGATGTCGGATGGCGCCGCCGTTGCAATGTATTTGTTATTCAATGCCTATGGAAGCACGAACGAAGTAACTGTTACCCTGTCGATCAATGATTGTACCAACCACAAACTCATTTGGAATTACAACCATGTATATTCAGGGGGCTTGGGCAGCTCACCCCAAAGCTTGGTTAGTGGATTGATGCGAAATGCGAGCAGGAAAATGCCGTACACCATCCGTTAACCATTATTCCTTTATCAGGATCGCTTTTTGGATGTGGTTATCTAAGAAAACCATATAAATCCCTGCGCTTAATCCGCTTACATTTACCACATTCCCAACGCCTGTTGCCAAGTTCAAACCTTGCAAATTGGTGATTGTCCAAGAGGCATTCTCGGCCGCATCAATGTACAAAACATCACTGGCCGGGTTTGGGTAAATGTGCGGAGGTGATCGCCTCAACTGCTGAGTGGAAGCCAATTTGGGCGCTACGTAAAAGCTTTCTACACATTGAATGCAACCCACTTGGCCCATGCGTTTTTTTATGCCGGTACACACATGGTACCATCCGGTATCGGGGTGTGACCATTGGTTCTGCTTGTCGGCGCGAATTTGTTTACCATTGTAAAACCAATACAGCGTATCCTTTTGTTTGGATGCGACTTCTAAAAGTGTATCGGACTGGGTGACCCATTGAATGGAATCGTATTGGGTTACGGTTAAGGTTTGAGCGGTGGTCGATACACATCCTTGGGTAGAGGTAATTGTGCATTGAAATGTATCTGTTTGCAGCGCTTTGTAGCGGGGCTTCATGTTTTGGCTGTTCCAACCTTTGCCATTTTTCCAGTTGTATTGGTGAGTGTTATTGGTAAAAGTATCGCCAAAAATTACAGAATCGTTTGCACAAACGCGGATAATGGGGAGTTGTTGAGGCACCTGGGGCGATGCGGCATAGATGATTTTCAGTGAATCGTGGGCTGTGCAACCGGTGGCTGATTGTTTCGCTTCGAGGTGTACAAACTGGGTGTTTTGGCTTTGGCCTTTGATCGTGAGAAACTGGGTTGAATCTGTGATGACCCTGCCATTTACACGCCAGGTATAATCAGTGAGAATGGCTGAATCCTGGGCTTTCAAACGAATGCCAAGTCCATCGCAGTCGTATCGAACAGACCCCTTATCGGATAGCAACAAGGTGGGTGCTTCGAGAATTTGGGTCATTTGCAGGTAGCCCGTGATTTTGGGCTTGGTGCTGCTCCATCGGATGCGATAGCCCATGCCCGCGGAGAGATTTTTCGGTAAAACTGCCGAAATCATGGCGGGGATGAGGGTATCTGTTACGCGGCTGAGTTCATAACCCTTAGAAAAATCGCCTTGGTTGTTGCTGAGTTCCAGGGTGAATTCGTTGCCTTGTTCAAAGGTGCCGATGTTTTTGATAAACGGATTTTTGTAGGTGGTGACGCTATCGCCCGCGCAGCCTACAATTTCACTGTCGGGACCGAAAAGATGTATATCGGCTACAAAGACTTTACCGCAGATGATGCAGGTGTAAACCCATTCGTTGCGTTCGCTTACGATGGTGATATCGCCCGGCTTTGGTTCGCTGAGTAACACTTTGGGATTGCCACTGTAGTATTTATTGAGTTGGTATATGTATTTGTCGCCCACCGAAGCGATGTAGAGATTTCCTTGCGCGTCTTCGGCGAGTCCCATGGCGTTTTTGATGTTGAGCGACCTGAGGGTTTGCACGGAGGAATCCAACAGTGAAATGGCAATGAGGTTGCTGTTGGTGGTGTCTTGAACGAGTAGTATTCTGTTTTTGTTTTTTTGTAGCAGGATGGCAGAGGGTTTTACGATGTTGCTCACCCAAATGGTGGTATGCGGCGCGTAGGGCGAAGATGCGGCGAAGGTGGTTTTGTAGATGCATCCACGGACGCGGTCTGTGGTGTATAATGTTTTGGCGGTTGAATCGTAAACGCAATCCTGTATTTGTTGGATGCCGCTCACGGTTTCGGTGCCCAATTGATTGCCGGCGGTGTCGTAAATCACCATGCGGTTGGAGTCGAGCACAAGCACGCTGTAGCCAATGGGCAATTTGTGAAAGGCGATGTTTCGGGGCGATTTGAGGTTTTTGGCAAATAGGGTTTTGTTGCCAGCGCGATCGATATAAAACACTTCACCACTGCCTTGGTTGGTGATGAGGTATTTGTTGTTGAGGGGATTGTATGCCGATGCGTTGGGGGCGTGATAGTAGAGTTGTGCATCCGCATTTGCGAATTGAAGAAAAAGGCACAATAGGATGATTAAAGGTTTCCGCATAACTGTGATGTGGTGTGATAGACGCTTGTGCGGCAGGATGCGTTGTATGGAATGGTTGTGATGCCGATTACAAGAAGTTCCAGTGACGATCAATGTTACGCTTATTTCATTTAAAGCATTGGGAGACTGAATCAATCGTTCCTTAACGGAGCAGGGTAACGTCGCCGTTGAAGTAATACATCTTGCCATCAACGCCCTTCGCTAAAATGAGATAGGCATAAACGCCCTGTGGTGCTTGTTTTCCCATGTAATTTCCATCCCATTTTGGTGAACATCCGTGTTCGCTGAAAACGGCCTCTCCCCAAATGTTAAATATTTTCAAGGTGTAACTGGCGATATAGATACCTTCTGGTTGGAAAGTCTCATTTAACCGGTTGCTGTTGGGAGTAAAGGCATTTGGCACAAAAATCTTGGTTTCTGTGACTGGCTGACTCACGTTACTTGTAGATAAATGCATCCATGTACTGTCTGATGGTATTTGTCGATTCCGATTTGCGGTGATTCGATACTCCAACATGGGAATGCAGTTTAAACTATTCAAAGCATCGGTGTGCATTGTTTCATTGGCTGATAAAACGGCAATTACTTTGAAACCCTCGCCCATGTTTCTCTCAACCAAATATTCCCTCACGCCATCTGGCCATTTTTGGTATTTATTCCATTGTAATACTGGATTGTAATCTTTGTTTAACGATGTGGTTAACACCATGGATTGCGAGATTGCCGTCCATGCAGAACTATCGCCACAGGCATCGATGCCCAACACTTTGTAGCGATAACTCAAACGGTCAACATCAACTTGCTGGTGCTTTAAAACCAGAGAGTCTTCCGAAGCCGGTAATCGCCAAATAGATGCTGAAGATGGATTTCCGAGCGGCGAACTCATTTGTTCTCCTTTTATTACATAGTTAACCAACGGGAACCGGTTTGTTGCGGGTTTTTCCCAATCTACTCGTACATAATCATCATTGATTACCGTGGCCCTTCGCATGGTTGGTGGATTCACAGTGTTCATGTAGATGGGCTTCACATGACAGGTGTCGCTGAAACTAAATTCTCCCAAACCATTGATTTCCATGGCTTTTACGCGATAAACGTGTGTAGTATAGCAAATGATCGAGGTGTCAATGAAGGTTAGTTCAGATCCATTCACTCTTCCAATGGAATCCCAAACCGCAGTGCTTTTTTGTCGATAAACGGTATAAAAATCAACGGGCCAACCCACGTAGGGGGACCAATTCAATTGTGAAGCATTCACCAGCGGTTTGCCTTTCAATTCGATGGTACAATGGGGTTTCAAATCGGCCAAATTTTGGGTAAATCCACATAAATTTTCTGTTGAAACTTTATAACAATCGCTTCGAACCAAACTATTTGCATCGTTCACATTGGCGATGGTATCGTTTAGTAATGACTTGTCTGTGAGTGATTGAAAACCTGCTCCCCGATCAACCCAAACGCGGTATCGCTTAAAATCAAAACTGTTGTTTTTGCCCCATACCAATTCGTGACTTTTGTCGCCTGTAACGCTCACCCTTCTCCATATTGGGGCTGTTGGGCTAACGGTATCACCAACCAAAACGCGGATGGGGGCATTCAAAGAATCTTGACAACCGATGGCATCAGTGGTTTTGAATTGTAGTAAATAAATGTTGGAGCCGGGGGGGACAAACTGGAATTTCAAGGCATTGGTTTGGTAGGAATTATCCAAATACCATCCTTGTTTTACTATGGTTGTGTCGGAGATGTAGGATGCTTCTCCTTTCCAATTGCTTCCCAAACACACAATGGAATCATAGGGTTGCATGGCTATTTTGCCACCGTAAAGTTTCAGGTTGCGATTAAAACTATCTACACAACCTTCTTTGCTTTGGGCCCAAACCCTTACGAGCGGATTCTTTTTGGCCAATTTTACCTTCACATCAAACCCGGCGTATTGTTTTCCTTCAATCAACCAGGTTACATTGTCTAAGCTCGGGGAATTCAATATGGCTCCAGCACGCAGTTCTATTGAGTCCTTCAAGCATAAACCATTTTGCTGAATTTGTACTTTGGGCAATCCATAAACCACGATGGTGTCTGGCGATTGAATGGCCTTTGTGCATCCGAAAGAGTCTTTAAGAATCAGTGAAGGGATATACTTACCTGGATTTTGGTAGGTGTATTTGGATACGTTTCCGGTTTTCACTACCCCGTCGCCCATGTCCCATTCTTTCTGTGCAATGGAGCCCGATGTTGTGTGGGTGAAATCCACTGTAAGGGGAAGGCAACCCATTTTGGGGGAAAAGGTAAACTGTCCGTCTGGCCCTGGAACCAAAATTAGATCTAAGAACTTTCGTGATTCGGAGCAGCCCAAAGAATCTTTGATTGTGAGTGTAATTGAATATTTGCCGGGCTTTAAATATTGGTGCTGCGGGTTTTTCAATATACTGGAGGTACCATCGCCAAAATTCCAATTCCAGCTAACGATTTTCACGTTAGACGTGCTGCTAGAGTCTCTAAATTGAACCAACATGGGCGCACATTTGCTACCAATTATGTTATAGGCTACCCGCAATTTTAGTCGGCTACCTGGGAAGTAAACATTGCGAACTTCTTCAGCGGTACAGCCCGAAGAATCTGTAATTGTAACCTTTACTTTGTAAGTGCCAGAATCTTTAAAACCGTGACGAACAAACTGCGTGGAATAAGTGGTGCCATCTCCCATTTCCCAGTTGATTCTATATTTTAGTGTTTGGGAAGGGGTTGCAAAACCTTGGAACAAACTCTTATCGCAGTTGTGTTCCCACAATTCTCGGTAAGAAAAAATTGGTCCACTGATCGCGATGGGTAACCGGGCGGTTGGCATACAAGACTGTTTGGTAGCGCTCGATTTTAGGATTGCCCAGACGGTATCTGCGTTGGCGTTTTTAACGATGTATTTTGTGAGAGCTGATGTAATGGGAATGGTATCTCCTGTGCTTAAGACCCAAACATGTTTCTTTCTGGGCGAGTAAGAAGAATCGTAAAGCTCTAGAGAAATGGGTAAGCAACCCGGCGAACGCGTAAGCGACCCGCGCAAACCAGTTTCCCCCACATCGTATCTGCGCAGTTGTATGCCATCGCAGAATTTTCCGAACGGTGAGCGATATTCAATAATGTAAACCCCAGCTGTATCGAAAGGAATTTCTACATAGTTTCGGTTTTTTGCAAACACTTGACCGTTCACCACCCATTCATTGTCTTTTGGTCCGTTTTGAACACGAAGTCGAACATATCCTGGTTCGCATAGATCGGATCCCAATTCTTCGATGCTAGGGAGAGTATAGAGATCGGGCAGAAACATCCACACCGTGGTATCTGCGCAGCCGGTAGAATCGTCCCAAATTCTCAGTTTTACATTGTGGGTAGATTTGGCCGATAGTGTAACCGTATCTGTTGTGTACTTTATATTGTCGATGATCCACTCAAAACGCGTGTACAAATTGGATTTGTTAAACAGCATTAATGCATTGGAATCGCACATATTGATAAAATACCCAATTTTGGCGAAGGCGGCTTTGATTTTGATGGAGTCACGATTTGTTATCAAGGACTCACACCCATGGTGATAAGCATATAAACTTGGGCTCACCCAACCTGTATCTCTATCGTACCGATGCCAAATGTCTGTTTTCTCGTAGGGTTTTTTACTTACCGACCAAGGCGGAGTAAATAAGGTCTTTTGAATTCCGTCTGTTTCGTCGAAATCCCAAATAAAGCTATCAATGACAAAGCCGGGGTGTTGTGTTGCGTTGAGGAATAGTATTTTGTCTGTATTGTTACAGATTTCGCCATTTGGTTTGGTGTAGAAGGCTGGGTTTACTTTCATACCAACATGGACTTTAAAGGGCGTGACCACACAGCAATTTTTTGTGGCACAAACGGTTATTTTGGCATCAAAAACACCGGTATCAGGAAAGATTTTTTCGACTTCAAGCTCGGTTCTAATATCGCCATCGTGAAATTCCCATACCACGGATTTTATGGTGTGATTGGAATGGATGTTTGCTTTTACGGATGCTTTCAGAGGCGCGCAACCCCATCGTCGGCCTTCCACTTTCACATTGATGAGGACTGGCTCTAGGTATCGAAATTCAATGGTGTCTATGCAGCCTTCTTTATTTTCTACCACGGCAGAAATTAGGTATCGCCCATAGTTGTTGCCATCGATTCGCATGGGGTTATTACTTCCTAGAATGCGGTTTTTGCCGTTGTTGGTGGATACGCGCCAAGTAATGTTTTTATAGCCAGCCGTATCGATGTAGGTGGCATAAACGGTAAAAGGCACTTTACATGGGGCGGAATCACTCAAGTGTATTTTTCCTTTTGGCGATGGGTGAATGGTGATGTGTTGCTTTTTGGTAATCGTTGCCGAGCAATTTCGAAACATCGATTGAATGGTTAATGTAACGGTGTATTTGCCCGGTTGGTTGTAGGTTTTGGTTGGGAATGCGCGATTAGATGTTGTGCCATCGCCAAAGTCCCATGATGAGTTAACGCCGGTTTGTGGCGAGCTGGTATTGGTGAAGTTTACGGTACCGCTGCCGCAGAATGCTTGTTTGTCTGAAGTAAAGTTGGCCGTGAAAGGTTCTAGTATTACTGCTGCATTTCTGATGACGGAATCCATGCATCCGTTAGAGTCTTTCACAACGAGTTTTACGTTGTATTTCCCCAGATAGTTATATTGATGACTGATGCTTGCGCCCGCCGTAAGGGTTTTTTCATTGCCATCGCCGAACGACCATTTGCCGGTTAGGCCTTTGCCTTTGCTCCTATCGGTAAAGGTGATAATGGATGGTGCTTTGCAATCGATACCAAAATCAGTGGTGAAATCGGCTGTGGGCTTCGGATTTACAAGGATGTAGGCGGGTTTAACGGTTTTAGAAACACAACCATTGGCGTCTTGCACAGAATAAGAAATGGGAAACGTGCCGGCACTTTTAAAAGAGTGTGTTGGGTTGGCTGATCCGGTAATTACGGTTCCATCGTTCATGTCCCAAGTATACTTGGTGATGGTGGTATCACCGGGGGTGGATTTGTCTGAGAAGTTCACTGATTCGCCTTGACAAATGGTTCTTGGACTACCGGAGAAATCGGCGGTGGGTGATTTGAAGGCGACGACAAATTGCGTTTTGGTGGCGGAGAATTTGTTTCCGGACGCGTCGGTGACCGTTAGTTTCACGGTGTATTTCCCCGGTGTAGTATAACTGGCAGACGGGTTTTTGAGATTACTGAGGTTTCCATTGCCTAGGTCCCAGGACCAGGAAACGATAGAACCTGTGGAGAGATCGGAAAATTGAACGGTTAGGGGTGCACAACCTTTGCGATTGGAGGCACTAAAATCTGATTGAGCATTGAGCGTATTGATATTCGCGATGATGGCGAAAAAGGTCAATATGTAGCTCAGGACTCTCATCATTTTTAATTTGTTACGAGCGATAGACAGATTTTCTATAACCGAAGTTGTACGAATTTAATAAATTAAATATAAAAATCCCGTTTTTGGGTGGAAATCCCGATTGGGTTTGGGTAGAAAATGAGGAAATACTCAATCAAGGGGGTGCGTATGATAACGCGTTTACTATCAATGGTGTTTTACTGATGATTTAAACTACGAAAGGTGGTGGGGTACTTCAGTTTGTTGAAGTATTCAAGTCGTGAATCAGTACTTTGATGTATAAAGATTTATTTGATAGGAACCATAAAATCATTTACTGCTATTGAAACGTGTTTCTAGAGATGAGTTTCAGATTTTCAAAAAGTTATTGCTTTTCGAGTATTTATGAATTAGTTTCGTTTGTAAACGAATTATTGGGCGTTTTAAAAAGACCAACAAGATGAAAAAACAGATCAAATTTTTGACAATCTTTACAATGACATTGATATTGTCAATTGGATTTTTTAGTTGCAAAAAAGACAACTTTGAAAACAAAAAGACTCTAAATAAACTTTACAAGACCTACAAAAAAGGAGAAATTAGCGAGTGCAAATTGAATGGTCAAACTGTTTATTGTGCGGAACAAAATGCTTTTGACGCTAGTAATGAGGTTTACGACAAAGACGGGAAACAAGTAGGGACTTGTAATTTTGCTTGGGGAAAAGTTGATTCTATTTGTAGTCAATTGACAGACTGTGTAACAATTTACAGAGTTAAAGACAATATTTGGGGACAACCAGCGGTGGACAAATACGGACTCGGTAAATAATAAAACAATTCGCTGGATTTGGGGAACCTCGGATTTGTTGGAATTCTGTGTGAAAAATTGTTGTAGAAAAAAACAAACCCATTGAAAATCAATGGGTTAAGTGTCTAAAAAGTGGAATTGGGGGGAATCGAACCCCCGTCCGGCTATGCGACTACTAGCGCTTTCTACATGTTTAGGGTGAGATTAATTTTCGAGAATCGGCCGGCTCTACCCTGGCCAACGTGATTCCTTAACCAACTTTGTAATGAGCCCCTGCGTTGATGGGTGAGGGTCATACCTGAGCGGGTCGACTACCCCTGACGAACATCGGCTCAGATAGAGACATTCGGGGTAGATGGCAATTACTTAATCATTCCGATTAGGCAGCCATGGCGTAGTTAGATTCGCCTCTTAATGGTTTGAAGGCTGAGATTCTGGTGCAAACCTCCCACGCACCACATGCTTACACTGCAATCAATCATCCCGTCGAATCCGGTCAATCCCATGCAATACTGCAAATTTCGGGTATTTTCTTTTGATTCCACGAAAATTTGTTTTAATTCGTATCAAACACTTAAAGGATAAACAGATGAAAATGAGATTATTCGCCGTATTGTTTGTGGCTGCTGCAGCTTTTCAAGGATGTACTTATGAAGAAGGTCCTGATTTCTCTTTGCGTTCCAAAGTGGGGCGTTTGGAAGGTCGCTGGAACAATACCTTCTTAGAGGGTGGCGCTGCTCCCAAAGTTGGAGATTCTGTGATCTATACTTTCGACAAAGAAAACAAGGGAACTGCTGTTACCAAGACCAAATTGTTTAATGGAACATTCAACGTGGCTACTGTGGATTTGGATTGGACATGGGGCGATACCAAAGAAAAGATCTCTCTCAAGCAAACTTGGGGCGGTGTGAATTTGGGTACCAAAGTGTATCGCATTTTGAGATTGACCAACAAAGAAATGTGGTTGGAAAATCCTGCGGATGTGACCAAGAAAATCGAATTCACCAAAATTGATTGATCCCGATCGCCTTTTGGCGCAGGGTTAAATGCTTTCGATGCGAAAGCCGGCATCTTGCACGGCCTTTTCTACTTGTTGTTTTACCATGGCTTCTGATTCCTCGGTTTCAATGCTGAGGATTTTATCCGAAACATCGGTGTTTACTTGCCAGCGATCCACGGTTTCTAAAGCGTTCAAAAATGGGGTTACCGATTTGATGCAGTTGCCGCAGTTGATGTTGGTTTTGAATTGTAGCGTGTTCATATTATTTTCTTTTTGCTAGCCAGAGGCTGTTGAGTACTACGGAAATGGAGCTAAACGACATGGCCGCGCCGGCGATCATGGGGTTGAGGGTAAAACCTGTGAAGGGGAAGAGAACGCCCATCGCCAAGGGAATGGAAAGTACGTTGTATCCGAATGCCCAAAACAGGTTGAGGTGGATGGTAGATAGGGTTTGTTTTGACAGGTGTAGTGCTTGGGGGATGCCTGAAATTTTCCCCGCTGTGAGTGTAATACTGGCCGATTCCATGGCCAAAGCGGTACCTGTACCCATGGCGAAACTCACATCCGCTTGAGCCAATGCCTGTGCGTCGTTGATGCCATCGCCCACCATCGCTACGATGCAATTTTGTGATTGAAGGGTCTTGATGTAGTCCAATTTGGTGTTAGGCAATGCCTGTGCCACTACGTTTTGGATGTTGAGGGCTTGTGCGATGACTTGTGCCGTTTGGGGGTTGTCGCCCGTGAGCAAATGAACTTTAATGCCCTGATTTTGAATGTTTTGAATGGTTGATAAAGCGTTTTCTTTGATGGGGTCGGCGATGCCAATGACCGCCAAAATGTGATTATTGGCTGAAAGCGCCACCGTGGTTTGGGCTTGTTGAAGGAGTTGGATGGCCAAGGCTTGGCTGTTGGGGCTGATATCGGCTGCGGTTATCTGAGTGATCCAATCCCAGGACCCCAGTTGATAGTTGGTGTTGTGGATTTGTGCGGTGATGCCATGGCCGGGTACATTTTGAAATGATTCAATTTGTGGGAGTGGGTTCAGCGCGTTGGCCGATATTTCTTGCAAGTGCTGTGCGATGGCAACTGCCAGTGGGTGTTCGGAGGATTTTTCGAGTTGATGTAGAATTCCCAGAATCTCTTGGTGCGAATGGTTTGCATCTGGAAAAGTTTTGATCTGCGTTACCATTGGTTTGCCCTGGGTGAGGGTACCTGTTTTATCGAAAACGATATCGGTGACCCGGTGAGCCAGTTCCAAAGCCTGTGCATCTTTGATGAGTATGCCCAATTTTGCTCCTTTGCCGATGCCCACCATGAGCGCTGTGGGGGTTGCCAGTCCGAGCGCGCAAGGACAGGCGATGATGAGCACATTGATGAAGGTGGTGAGGGCAAATCCTTGGGGGGTATTTAATGGAAAGAGGTACCAGAACAGGGCGGAAATTATCGCGAGTGCCAAGACAGTGGGAACGAAGATGGATGAAATGCGATCGGCCAGTTTTTGAATTTGGGGTTTGGATCCCAAGGCTTGTTCCACGCGCGCCACGATTTGCGACAAGAGGGTTTGTGAGCCTATTTTTTGGGCTAAAATTTTCAGGACACCTTGTTGGTTGATGCTTCCTGCATATACGGTGCTGCCTTTGGTTTTGTGTGCGGGGATGGGTTCGCCGGTGATGGCCGATTCATCGATGTAGGAATCGCCAGTTCTCACTTTTCCATCTACTGGAATGCGGCTTCCGGGTTTGATGATGACAAAATCGCCCAGAAGGATATCGGTTGTGGGTATGTCAATTTCTTCATTGTTTCTCACAACGGTTGCGTGGGTGGGCTGCATCGAAAGGAGGTCTTTGATGGCCGCGGAACTGCGTTGTTTGGCCCGTTCTTCGAGGTATTTTCCGAGCAGAATCAGGGTGATGATCACAGTGGCGGATTCGAAGTAAAAATGGGGGTGGTTTGCGTGATTGTGCTTGGTAAGCAGGTATTGAATGGCGGTTTGATAGGTGCTGTATATGAAGGCGGTGGCGGTGGAAAGGGCCACCAGGGTGTCCATGTTGGACTGTTTGTGTCTGAGTTTTTTGTACGCGTTGATGTAGAAGTCTCTGCCACTGAATAGTATTACGGGCAGCGCGAGGATGCATTGTAAGAGGCCTTCGTGGGGGATTTTGTTCATGAAG
>Ga0247723_1001800_pt1 | contig 12136 bp, 23 predicted proteins | sample MSEWelMarce5H_FC_FD_189079 | JGI IMG/M metagenome (GOLD analysis project Ga0247723, IMG submission 189079) | Subsurface sediment microbial communities from gas well in West Virginia, United States - MSEEL Well Study Marcellus 5H_FC | ecosystem: Environmental > Terrestrial > Deep subsurface >...
CCCAAGAAGAGATGGGATGAGATCGTCAAAAAACTCCCAAGCAGTGTTCTCCCGTTTGCCCTACTCGCCTATAACTACGGCCTTCGTAGAAATGAGGTCATGGCTCTAAGGCCTGAGGACGTTAAGCGGGATCATCTATCACTGACTAGACAGCTAGTTAAACAAGGAGAGTACGCTCCTCTGAAAGGTAGAGAACGTAGAAACGTACCCCATTGGTACATGACTGCAGCCCAGTGCTACAAAATGGTTGAGCTTGCACAACAGGTTCACTGTCACCCTTGCACTCTCGGAGACAGGTGGGCTGAGATAGTCAAAGACTTCACCTTCCATGAAATCAGACACACCTTTGTTACGAGAGCACTCAACGACCATAAAGCCAGGGCTGTACAACTGGCAGCGGGACATAAAAATATCGCTACGACGATGCGTTATGCCCACGACGATAGAGACTTCTCAGACGAAACCTTCATACCTGAAGCTAGTTAGGAACTAATAATAACTAGTTGACAACTTTTATTAGAAGAGTCAGACTCCTCTCTATAGGAGTGATGTATGACCGAAATAAAAGTTATTAGCCTTGGGGTGGGTCTGATTTTGATTTTGTCTGCAGGCGGCATGTACGGATGCCCTCAGTACAAGGTTTACTCAGCTCGTATGGATGGCGAGGCTCAACTTGCTCATGCTCAGTCAGAGCGTGAAGTGCAGGTAAGAGATGCACACGGTAAGTTTGAAGCGGCAGGACTTCTAGCCAAAGCTGAAGTTGAACGCGCTAAAGGCGTGGCCGAAGCAAATAAAATTATCGGCGGCTCACTCCAGAATAATGAAGCGTATCTCCGCTACCTCTGGATTAAGAATCTGGACGACGCTGAGAAAACCGATTCTGTAATCTACGTTCCTACCGAAGCGGGACTCCCAATCTTAGAGGCAGGACGAAGAGGCAAGTAGTGCCGCTGTATCGCTATACATGAGCGTTGTTTAAGCCAGGTGCTGCTTAATGGTTCCGAAGTACAAGGAGTGCAGCTAAGTGTCACGAACAGCCTGGCGTTATTTAAGGAGTTGTTATGATGGTTATTTGTAGTGTTTTAATCGCCCTCTCGGTCGGAGACATTGTTATCGTCAACGACATTGCAGTTGAAGGCAAGGTGCTTAGCGCAGGCGAAGGCAAGTACTTGATAGACTTCAGTGAAGACCTAAAGACACGTAAAGGGCTCGCTGGAAAACCAGCGGACTACACGAAAGTGCTTGTCGATAAAGATAAGTGCGTGCCGCTAAAGTAGAGGAATACACTGTGATGAATACTTGGATTTTAATCATTGTTCTCCAAGCGTACGCCTACGGGTCAACTATGACGTCTTATATTAACAACGTTCCAGGGTTTGCCAGCAAAGAGTCGTGCATGTCCGCAGCAAAGGACGTAGTGGAACTAAATACATTCAAGGGCGGGAGTATCCAGACCGTTTGTGTTCGGAGCAAATGAATGACGGTACACGGGCGGAAGCAATATATGCGACGTGACGACTTTCCTAGAACGAACGCACCGTTTAAGAAATGCAGCACGTGCAAAGTTGAAAAGGCAAACGCTGACTTTCACAGTAACGGTAGACTTACTGACGGCCTCAACAGTCATTGTAGAGATTGTCAGAAGGCCAAGGACCGTCGTCCTCGCGTTAGATTTAGTCAGGCGCGTTCAGCCGCGCAAGCTTTGGGTACGCCGTGGACGCTGACCTATGAACAGTTTCTAAGCATCCTTGAATTACCGTGTGACTATTGCGGTTCAATGGACAAGGCAGAGACTGGACGAGGCATTGACCAAGTTGTGCCTAAAGCAGGCTATATAACCGAGAATGTTGTGCCGTGCTGTGCGAAGTGCAACCGCATGAAGCTCAACACTGACAGAGACGGGCTTCTACTGCAGGTCGCAAGAATCTATCAACATTCGATAGCGAGGAAAATCCAGTGAAGTCTACTACATCGCCAAACGACACGCACCTATACCTCCTTCTCCTGGAAACAGAGATAGACGCTCTTCGCTCGGTTCTATCTGAGTTTGAAGGCGACAAGACCGAGTACATTCAGATGCAGAAGGCGAACACTGCGGCATGGATGAGAGATTATTTGAGGAGACCCACATGCAGGTGAACGCAACTACGGTGGCTAATATCGACTTCGAGCGGGCCAGCGAAATTGAAGACCGAGCTCTTAGAATCGCTGGCTTATGCTCCTGTATTCTCCGAGCCAACACCGAGGACGCGATTGGCTACCCTGTGTTGGTCATGCGAGACCTTGCTGAGGAGATTATCAAAATTGCGTACGGGAAAGAGAAGTAGCCTTTCTATGATTCAAGGATGCGTAACCTGTAACCAAGAGCTGACGTTCTGCAAGTGCGGTAGCGCTGAAGCCGCGCCTTCAATCAGTCCAGAGGAACGCGCAAAAGATATGGTGTGGCACTTCGCTGAGGGCGGACTACGCCGAGACCAGCTCACAGATGTAATCGCCCAAGCCATCCGCGAAGCCATCGCCGCCGAACGTGAAGCGTGCGCGAAGGTTGCTGATGAGATTGCTACAGACGCAAACATGGTCGGCTGGCAGACAGGCTGTCGAGACGTAGCGAACGCCATCCGGGCACGGAAGTGAAGTGGGCATTTCAATGACAAACCTCCAATGTGCTGGATGCAGAATCGGCAATTGTAGCCACTCCTCTGGGTTAGACCGCCGGTCACATGAGCAGTGGTGTCCGGAGTTTAGTGAAAGAGTGGTTAGCCTAAAAGATGCTTTAGTTAAAGCCTCCGAGAAGAACCTTCGATTATCTCGACAACGTAATGTCTACGAGCGGGCATTCATGCGTCAGTTAGCTATTGAATGCGGACACTCGTCAGGAGTTTGCGACTGCGCTGCACAGATGGCAGAGATAGCGGTTAAGGCGATGGACGAAACTAAGTGAAGGGCAAATACAATGAGTGAACCACACTGCTATGGCTGTGATTGTAACAAGTTGCACCCTGAAATCGCCGCGCTCAAAGAGTCCGTCGAAGTTCTGGACAGCGAGAATGAAAAGCTAACCACAAAGAACACGGCGCTTAGGGCTGAACTCGCTCTCGTAGTGCGCAAGTACGAAGAGGACATGGAACGTATGGAGGGGATGCTCAAAGGTGAAGCGCAAAAGATTATAAAGCTTGAGGCCTCTTTCGAAGCTGCCGGCGACACCGTTGCAGAATGTAATCTCGGGTTACTCAACCTTGAAGCCGCGAACAGGACTCTCCTCTTTGACGTTGAAGCTCACCAGAAAGCCTTACGTCAGGTCGTTTCCGAGCGTGATGCACTTAAGGCTGAGAACGAGAAGCTGCGCGCGGCCCTTAAGCTCTGCTATTGTCACGTGCCGAAAGATGAGGAGGAAGTATGACTGACGAACAAATCATCAAGTTACTTCAGAAGGCGACTGCTCCAGACATCACGCGCGAAAGACGCAGGCAGATATGCTGGAAGGTCTTACGCGAACTGGGATGCGACGGCACGTCTACGTGGTGGACACTCAAGATGAACATCAAGAGGTGGATACATGAGAAAATCACAGGTAACAGGTGGTGTGACCATGACTAAGCCAATGAATGCCAATGCGCTCCCATACATTGGCAAGCTGGAAAGAGGTCCGATAATCCTCGCCGGCTACGACGTTAAGACAGGCTGCCTGCAATACACTGACATCAGAGTATGGGTCACCATTGACCAACACGACACAATAATAAACCACGCGTCCGAAGAGTTCAAAACGGACGGGCACATTCATTGTGCAAATCTGTCTGAGGGTATCAAGGAGTTAATTGAGATGTACCTAGAGCGTTTGATTTGGATGAATGAAGGGAAGACTACATGATTTTAACTGTAATGATTGTGTTAGTTGGCATCATTCTAGCTGACACGTTTTTTGGTTGTGGGTGTGACTGAAAGAAGGAGCCTCAGTTTGAAACTGTATGCCAATACAGTGTCATGGGGCATCGGAGCCTATGTGTACAAGAATGAAATCGGCGAAGAAGAGGTGGGCTACGGATACTTTCACGGCAACCCTCACGACTTCACACCAGACCCAGAGCTTTGCAGCGCCGAAGAAATAGCCGCATGGGAGAAAGCGAAAGAGGACTTAAAATGAAACTATACTCCCATACACTGGCAAAGGAATAAGAGACTATGAGTATATTTTTGCTGGTCTGCGCGTTGTACAAAGCGCCGGTTCTCGACCTAACTCTCGATGTCTACAGTAGCGGAGACGCTTGCATTAGGAAGTTGTCTAAGATTGAGCGGAAGCCGGGACAATCTTGTGAGTGTGCGGAGCGACAGGTGCACAAATGAAACTGTACTCCCATACATTAGCAGCTAGTCCTCTATTATTCGCGTCTTGCCCTAAGCACGGTCGAGTAAGTCAGGCCGGAGCTTGCGACGAATGCGACATGATTGCAGAGACAGGTCGTCAGTGGCGAACACTGACTAACGAAAACATTCGCTTTCGAGATGCGTTAGAGACCATAAGCAAGAATGGTTGTTGCGACACGTGCCAAGAGGCGAAACTAGTCGCGCTACAAGCACTCGAGTGAAAATGTATACACCGCCACATAAGAACTGGGAGTATTGGTTAGAGGTGGACCCAGAGACAGGGAACCCGACAGGAAATGTTTGCTGGGCCAGTTATCCCGAAGACAAACCTGTAACTCAATTTTGGATTAAGGTTCGGCAGGTAGAGTGACAATGAACACAAATACACCTGCAGGCCGCGAATTAGACGCACTGATTGCTGAAAAGTTATTAGGTTTTGAAGTATGTCGAAACGAGAAAGGTGGTTGGAGCCTTGGCAGGCCAGACTACTGGGACGACCGAGGTTCTTCGGAACTGCTTAATCCACTTCCTTCTTATAGCGACGATGGAGCTGCCGTATGGGATGTGGTGGCCTGGGCCACGAACCAGCGTCTTGAAATGAAGATTGGAAGAGCGCCCGGTAGGTCAGAATCTTCGTGGTCCTGTTGGTTCGAGAGGGACGGCACGCATTTTTATGCTGAGGGAGAAACTGCCCCACACGCCATCTGTCTTGCAGCGCTGAAAGCAATAGAATAGTGAATGATAAATCCGCGTACGATTCACAAATCATGATTTCTGATACGTGCGTACTATCCGCCAGTTAGCCGCCACGTTTTTAGCCTGCGTACTAATGCGTCAATTCTAAATCGTATGCTCGAATGACACGATCGTATGTCAAAAGCAGACATCCCCACAATTCCCAAAATATTCTCATCGTTCTACCGATAAGCAGCTAACCATTCGGGGGACTAGTGGCACAAAGATTAAAAATGATTTTGCTGATCGAGGACGACTACGAGGCGGCATGCGCCTTGTGTCATATCTTTGTTAAAGGCGGTTTCGAAGTGCGCGTCGCAGGGAGTCAAGAATACGCAATGCACCTGATTCTCTCTGAAAGCGTGAGGCCAGATGTGATCTGTATCTCAAGTCCAAGGCAACGTGATCTGCTTCTGGCTTATTGGAAAAGAGCGAACCAAACCGTTCCACTAATTCTTCCAGAGATCTTTCCAATACATATGGATGATTTAATAAGACGGGTTAAGCGCGCGGCTTAGCGTTGGCGGAAAGCCAAAGACGAAAAGCCTGGTTAACCACCTGACGTGAAGTAAGTTTCAGCTCGGCACGCCGAACGTTCACCAAAGGATAGAGATCCTTTTCGATCTCAAATGTCTTCTTGATGTACTCAGGTCCGGGCATCGGTACAGCAATACCCTTCTCCTCGAGTACACGAAGGGCTGAAACTACAGCAGGATCGTTTAGGTCGAGGTTCGCTGGTCGCTTTTTAGGCACACACAAAGATTACGCAGGTTTAGGTCCTATGTCTACTAGGACCCTATGGCCTACTTGACATACCAATAATCTATGGCTATAGGCCCGTAGCTAATATTTCCCATTGACGCACCTCGGTATTCCTGTCATCGTATTCGTGTAGGGATAATGCAGAACGTTGGAGGGAATATGCAATTTGAAGTATATCGCTTGTCGGATCGTACGGTCGTGTATCTCACCGAAGAAGAGTGCAGCGTTGTAACGCCAGCTTCACTCGCAGCTAAACTGAAATTAAGTGGGCTACCTGATCAGTGGATTTCAAAGGTACTGGAAGATCTTGAGGACTCCTGCGCAGACAGAACCATTAGGGTTCCAGTAGGAGCCTAAGCATCTCGAGCTTCTGAGCCCCACTTAGATCCTTATTATCAAGCACACGCATCAACTTGCTCTTAATGCTAGACGATAGGTCCTCCCCCGAACGGGGGCCCAGATTGTTCTTATGAGCAAAAGAACCACTCCGATTGCTCTGATCACCGTAATAGTACTTTGATTTAATGGTCTGCACCGTCAGGGGCTTATTAGTTCTATCTGACACGTGCCCCGACTTCTTGAGCTCCTGTTGGATTTCTTCGAAGGTCTTACGGTCTGAGTCTTTTCGCTCACGAATGAGCTGAATCAAATCTTTGTCTTTCATCACATCTCCATTTTATTAACTATAGTTACCAAACTCCTAGTGGTTCAGTCAACAACTAAATTGCTAACGTTGCTTGCATCTAAGTTAACAAAGTTGTAAACTAGTTATGCACAGCAACCCAGGAGTACACATGGGAATCTTTACCAAGAAGGGTCGCCCGTTCAGGGATGAACTAACCAACTTCAAGAAGATCGGCGAATGGTTTATAGCACCCATTCTCGCTTACAAGCCTGAAGTAGTCCCCGAGCCAGTCTTTCTCGACTGGGCGTTTCACGCTGAGCAGAGAGTATCTATTCGATACACTGCAGCCTCAGCATTTAAAATTCCAGGATTTGATATCGAAGTACCCAATGTACCCGTTCAAGGTACAGGGTACCGAGTCGTCAAGCGGGGCACCACCCTCCTAGTTCGTCACGACATTACACAACCTAATTCTTATCAAGTCAGCTTCATGGGTGGACAAGGAGACAAAGAGCAAGTCTTCGAGCTCACCAAAAGTGAGTGGCAAAAGATCACCTCAAAACTTAGAGCCTACGAGCCCAAGGCATGAAGTACGTATCTCTAGATATCGAAACTGAGTGTGCTGTTGAGGGTTGCGAAGACAACGACTGTAAGCACGCTTTAGATAGACACAGAAATAGAATCACAGTCACGGGCCTCTATGGTGAGGGGATTAGAGAAGTCTATCGAGACCTATCGAAGCTCTCGAAGCGTCTTGATGAGCTAAGCGACTACACAATCATTGGTTACAACATCATCTCATTCGATGCCAAGGTTCTCAAACACAACGGCATAGACCTCTACGATCGTAAGCTAGAAGACGTTCAGCACATGGCCTCAGCCGTCACAGACCGAATTCCAAACCGATGGCTTGAACAGTACGAACTAAATAGGAAAGAGTTAAACAAGACCCTTCCCCAAGGCCAGTCGCATAGAGAAGCAGGCCTGTTTTCTCTTAAGACCCAAGCCCCTTATTTTCTAAACGTACGTCCATTCTGGGAAGCAACCGGGAACAAGGACGACGATACATACGTTCTCACTGACTGCAAGCACGCCTACAACCTCTACTTCCGTCACAAAAAAGTAATGGAGCTCGAGGGAACTTGGAATTTCTACCGAGATAAACTCATGCGATGGGCAATGACAATTGCTCGTGGAGAATGGCGGGGGGTTTCTTTAGATCTAGAAAAGGTCAGAATTAAAGAAGCTGAATCAACTCGGTTGGCAGCGATTGCTAAAAATAAATTAGACCTGCTCTGGAAGGATGCCTATGAGGCTTATGAAAATGAACAGCGACAACTCCTTGAGCTGTCCTATCAAGAGAAAGCTAACTCTGCTATTGCTCGTCTTAAATTCCCGACCATCAAAGACCAGGCTCAGGCTTCTTCTAGACATGCGGCGAAGATTAACGCCACACGGGATCGATATCAGAATTTGTTTCAAACTGCCGCAAGCAAGCTTGAGCCATTTAATATCGACTCCCCTACCCAACTTACTTGGCTACTTCGAGACTATAAAGGCTATGACATTACAAATTTCGAAGGAGAAGAATCCACTGGGGTTGAAGTTTTAGAGCGCCTAGCAGCAGAAGGTAAAGAAGACGCGAAAACTCTTCTTGAATATCGCGAATACAACAAGCTCGTCTCTTCCTTCTTTCCGAGTTATCACAACTACCAAGTCAATGGAGTCATTCATTGCAATATAAGAGTGACAGGTCCCCGAACTGGAAGAACTTCTTGTGACAGCCCAAATCTCCAACAGCAACCCGGATTCACTAGAGACTGCTTCGTAGCCCGCCCAGGCCATAGTTTCGTGATTAGAGACTACAGCGGTGTGGAGCCACTGATTGTCGCCTACTACACCCAAGATCCACTCCTATGTTCTTGGTTAGTCGAGGGCGGAAACTTCCATGATCAATGCACACCCATGTTCTTTCCTGAGATTGATTGTGATCCTAAGCAGATCAAAAAGCTCTTCCCCACAGAGAGAGACGCAGCGAAGGAAGCGGATCTAAGTCTGATCTACGGGGCAGGCTGGAGAAGGCTCATGATCTCTGCCATGAAGAGAGCCATTCGGTGGAATGAGCGAGAAGCTAAAGAGCGTTGTCAAAACTTTAAAGAGCATTACCGTCAAGTCTTTGAGTTCAAAGAGAACATCTTGGACCCACTTCTTGAGTCTGGCGGAACAGTTACCAACATCCTGGGCAGGAAGTTTAAGCTCGAAAAAGACGACGTCTACATGAAAGGCTTCAATAGACTCGTCCAGAGTTCTGCCTCTGATATGTTACTTAACAGCTCATCTAAGATAGAGCAGGCATTTGCTGATCGTAACATTCAGGGACTACCCCTTCTCTGGATTCACGACGAGCTGATCGTCGAAGTTAAGGACTCCCAGCTGAAAGAAGCTGAGATCCTCATAGACTCAATCCTGACCTCTTATAAGCTTCCCACCCCCTACGGGAATCTGCCGCTTAAAGTCGAAGGCCATACAGCCAAGTACTGGAAGAAGTGAAGTTGACAACTAGTTAATAACTGGTTAGGCTTTTCTAATAGGAGCACGGATGCCCCTGCCAGATATTTCTACAATTAAGTTTTGGGCTTTCTGGGATGCACGTAAGATCCCCAACTATAGGATCTATGAGTATAGGTATTACGTACCTCTACCCCATGACCTCTATGTGTTCAGAGAGCGTAGTACGAATATTCATTTCGCTCAGTCGTTAACTCAGCTGACAGCCCTCTTTCTATCGGGTTCGTTTAAGCCCTTCGTTCTCGTGAACCAAAGGCCTCAGCAGGCCCTACCTCCACCACCCCCAACAACTCCAAAGGTTTCCTGATGCCGATCTACGATTACTTATGCCCAACCTGCCCTGAGGGTGAAAACAAGTTTGAGAGTCTTTCAAGACCTCATGAGCCGGTGAAGTGTCCAGCCTGTGGAGCCTTCCCCTGTGAACGATTACTTACAGCCCATGCGGGCTACTCAATAAACGGGAACAACTCAGCCTCACAGAGGCCATCACAAGCAGGAAGCTTCAAGAGGAAGAAATGAGAACGCTTGCTGCTATCTGTGTCTTGTGCGCTATCGTTTGCACCATTCTTGGTGTTTTAATCCCAAGCCAATGGCTGATGTTCGTTGCAGCGTACAACGCCACCTGTGGACTGGTTCTGTGGAATGGCCGCTAAATACAGCACTGTAACCATCTATGGCGAGCGTTGGAAGTTTCGAAGCTTAACCGCGGAGGAGTTTCAAAAGAAACATCCTGACGTGCAGGATGCTCTTGCCGTCACAGACACAAACACTAGAACGATGGACTTTATCGGGATCCCAACCCTTGGCCGAGTATTCCACGAGCTCACTCACGCCTATGTTTCATACCTCCACATGGATGGATCAAATCTCAAGCCTGAGCATGCCGAAGAAATGATCTGCCACCTTCTCGAACAACGTATTGAAAAAATGAACGAGCAAACAACGAAGATGCTCGCAAAGCTTTCAGGAGTAAAACCATGAGCAGCGGAAAGAAGTTTGATTCAGGCAAGGCCCCAGTCAGCCTCATCTCTAGCGAAGCTCTTCTCCAGGAAGCAAGTGTTCTAGCTATGGGTAGAGATAAGTATGGTGCCCATAACTGGAGAGGTGGTCTTGAGTGGACTAGAGTCTGCGATGCACTACTCCGTCACGTTTTGGCTTGGAAGGATGGGGAAGACTTAGATCCAGAATCAGGACTTTCTCATATCGCTCACGCTAGAGCCTGCACAGGTTTTATCCTTGAGTACATAAAGACCCACCCCGAACTCGATAATCGATATAAAAAAGTTACTAACTAGTTGACAACTGTTTAATGCTTGGATAGCATTTAAACATGATTGAGATTTTAAAAAGCATGGAAGTTCTTTTTAAGCTTCCCCCACTGCTTCTAGTCGCTCTGTGTTCTACGGAATCAGACTTTAGAAGCAACATAAACCCCCAGGACGGCGGGTCCCCATCCTACGGGCAGTGTCAGATGAAAGAGTCCACAGCAAGGATGCTTGGATATTCTGGCACTCCCGTAGGTCTCTTAGATCCAACTACGAATGCATTCTATGCCGCCATCTACTTACGTCATCAGTACCGTCGCTACGACAATATTGAAGCTGCTGTGGCTTCCTATAATTCGGGTTCGTTGCGCCTGGCTTCTGATGGCTCCATTAGGAATCAACGATATGTCACCAAAGTCATCGAGCGATGGAACTCATACAGATCAACTGCAGATCGGAAGCTTCGAAATAGAAGAGATCCGAGAAATTGCAGTGAGAATGTTTCACCACACAAGCGGAAGCATTTACCAACCGATCGTCAGGGACGAGTTGATCATAGCTGCACTGAAAATGTGGTTAGAGAAAAAAGGGGTACAAGCCCCATGGAGATCCGACAATGAGTTCTAAAGTACCAGGCCCTCAGGTTGGTTTGACTGACCTCGTAGATCACCTTCTAGTTACTGACGATACTAAGTACTCGGCCTTCCCTCTGCGTCCGTCGAATGCCGGACGCTGCAGTAGAGCCCTAGCGTATGAGCTCTATGAATACCTTGGTAAAGCTAAGTTCACTGGTGAATCAAAGACAGCTGAAACTAAGCGCCTTCTAGATCTAGGAACTCCGATTGAGTATCACGTCATTAAGAACATGAACTTGATTCCGAAAGCGAACCCGGATTTCAAGATCACCTATAAGCAACAAGTCCTCTTGGCGTTTCAACTTGATCCTGCAAACGCTGAAGACAAGAACCCACCCCTTATCAAGGGAAGCTTAGACTTTGGTGTAGAGAACCAAAAGGAACGTTGGACGATCTTCTGTGACTCTAAGTCAGCAAAAGATAAGTTCTCACAAGCTTTCCAAACTAAGTGGGATGAGACCCTAAGCAAGCTTACTAATATGAGCTCAGTCCACCCTTTGAGCGACAAAGCTTTCTGGGTTGAAGATCTAGAAGCATTCCTCGAAGAACTGAATGACCCCTTCTTTTCAGACAACTTCGTACAGCTCAATGTCTACTGCGTAAATGAGTTTGCAAAGACTATCAACGTCGTTGCTGGCTCCATCATTAAATACAACAAGAATGATAGCCGCTGGTTTGAAGTTCGCTTTAAACCGAACGCAAACCTAGCCAAGCAGTTCCAAGATAAATGTAACTTGGTCTACAAGGCGGCAATGAATGGCACTGAAGAATCCATTCGAGAAATGGGTTGTGACTTCCAGATGGGCTCAATCAAAAGAGCATTCTGTGCCTGCACTAGCTACTCAGGTGAGAACAAAGAAGAGAGCCTACAAGCTTACTTCCGTACCTTTCCAAAGCGCCAATGGGCAACAGACGTTGGAAAACTCAAGGCTCAACAAGCAGTCGCTACTCGCTTTGAGAAGTATCTGGAGGCCCTGGATAAGGCTGCTGAGGCAGAGCGAGAGGAATCGGCCATCATCGATCTTCTCTCGAAAGAGAAGTGCGCAAAGATTCGTTTGGAGGATGGTCAGGTCTTTGAAGTTAAACACTTCAAAACTGGCGGTATCAGTAACGGACCTCGTGTTGCCTTGAAGAGAGCTAAGGCATGAATACGCTTCTGTCGATGCTCAACACAATAGCCC
>Ga0247723_1001801_pt1 | contig 12124 bp, 10 predicted proteins | sample MSEWelMarce5H_FC_FD_189079 | JGI IMG/M metagenome (GOLD analysis project Ga0247723, IMG submission 189079) | Subsurface sediment microbial communities from gas well in West Virginia, United States - MSEEL Well Study Marcellus 5H_FC | ecosystem: Environmental > Terrestrial > Deep subsurface >...
GGGGATAGTTTGGGTTTTTGCCTCCACTCCCTCCACTCGCTTAGACCACTTGGAAGCCCTCACCATCGTAGTAGGCTTGGGCATCAATCGTGAGCGAGCCGAAGCCGAGGGATGAGGTCTTCTGGGTGTAGTTGCTGAGGGTGAAGGGGCGGAGGGTGGGGTCGCACTCATACTCCTCACACTCAGCCTCAAACATCCTCAAATACCAGACGATGCTGGTCTTCTCGCCCACGGGGTTGAGGCGTGGGTGGTAGGCGTGGGTGTTGCCGACACGGTTGCGGAACCCGTGCGTGTCGTAGAAGTGGATGTCAATGGTTCCATCACGCTTGTGGTGGAGGTCGTAGAAGCGGTTGGCGATGCGGGCGGAGCGGCGGATAGTGGTCATCTTGCTTGTTCGTCGTGTAGTGGGGCAGTGTCTTCTTGTCTCACTGAAGAACCCCTAACCACCGTCCAGAGGGCAATCAACTTTTTCGGAGAGGGGGGTCTGCCCGCCTCCTCACCCGCAGATAATGGCTTACACAGCGTTTGCTGTGTATATCGCTGTGCTATATAACAAGGGTCGCCCCACAAAGTTGAAAGGCGGTTAGAGCCATCTCTAAGAGCAAGCCAACGATGACCTACCCACTGAACATCTACACATTCCACATCAACGACTCCATTGAGGAGATTATCAAGGAGATGACGGATGAGCAACTCCTTCAACTCAACAAGCCATCTGGACTGACCTCTGTCTGTCTTCTGTCTGATTGGTGGAACCAGAAGACTCGCATTGTGGAGTTCAGCAACACAACGAACTACGAAGCCATTGTGAAGATTCTGACCTTCTACAAGCACAAGACCTACAACAGAATGGTGGGCGACCACAAGTTCTTTGAAGGGCTTGATGATGACCGCAAGGTTCATCCCGAGTTCCCCACAATCCACCTCGGCAGTTAGACGCACCAGAAAAACTTGAAGCCAGACCGGCGGCAAAAGTTTGAAGTTGCCCGCCGCCGCCATCCAAGACACCGCCTTCCACTACAAGCCACAAGCCACAATGAACACCATCGTTATGTCCTATGTCCCCAACCCCTTCAAGAACACACTCAAGTATGGTGTGCTTTTGACGCTACAAGACATCAAGAAGAACAGACCCGAGGTGGATTCTAATGCCCTCTTTCGGTTCGTGATGACAACACCGACCCGTGAGACTGAACCCGAGTCAATAGGGAAGAAACGCCTCGGTGCCGTCGTTAGTCTGATAGGCAATGTCCTATACACTGGATACAAGTCCGGTATGATTGAGAACCGTCCCAAGCCCGGTCGTGAAGCGGGTTTGTGCTACGCCAACTCATATCTTGAATGGAAAAGCACTGGGAATCCTCCCGTGCTCGTAATGGAGATGACAGTCGTCAATGGGAAGTTCTACTCCCTATCTCCACACGCCATTAATCGTGATAAGAGGACTGGTCAGTTATACGATACGGACAACTTCGTATCCAAGGGGAGACACAACCGCCTTGGTGTCATCCTCCGTGATGGGGAGGAACAGAAGAAGTGGCTCACGAAGTTCCACAAAGATAAGAAGAGTATCGTGATTCCCACGATGGAGTTCGGGGATTACTCCATTGTAGCCTATGATGACATCACTTGGTGTTGTCATTACACCAAGGAGAAGCCGGGAAGCGATGAAGGTGCTGAAGAACTCACCAGTTTCAGCGAGTTCAAGAGCATTGACCTATTGAAACTCATAGAAACGAAGGCAGAAGAGGACACTTGCCCGTAATAATGTCAAAAAACAACATAATTCCACTTAGTAATCACTAAAAACCATATAGATTCTTCCCCGCAGCGATATTACATATAAAAAATCCGGATTTTTTAATGGGAAAAGCCCATATTGTAAAGAAATATCACCAAATAGGTCTTTACTATATGTATTAATGTGCTTTTTTGACTTTTTTACCCGATATTATACTTGTGGGCTATATCAGAGTCTTGATTATAGAACACCTTGGACTTATTAATCCAAGCATAGACCCTCGCAAACGCCCATTGCTCCTTAGAGAGTTTCTTAGACATCGGGGCATTAACTCCCTTCTTGAATGTCCCCTTCATTCTCACACTCTGTGGGTTTGTCTTATAAGCACCAATACCTCTGTTATAGACTTCTTGTAGTGCTTCAATGGGAAGGTCAGTTCTCTCCGCTAATTCTTCAAGAGACAACGATGTTGTCTTTGGAAGACCCAGTTCCTTCAATACTTGTTCTCTGTGAGTCGGCATCTGTATTGACCGGAGAAATTACTCAGTAGCCCATTCCAACTTCTCAAGGTGTTCCACTGGGATATAGACCACGGACTGCTCACGATTGTAGCAATCACTACGCTCACCACGGAAGTAAGATGAATTGCGGTCAAAGGTGTCAAACAGTTCCTTGTTATACTTGATGACATAGACACCGTCAGTGTAGCAGAAAGCGAACCAATACTGACACTCATCATCACACGCCTTCACCTTGTTCTCACCCACAATCGCCGTTGGATACTTATCGTGGGCAATGCGGCGGCTCTTCAGTTCAACAAACACCGTCTTCGTGGGATTCTCAAAGTCAAAGATGGCGTAGCCTCCCTTGCGTTCAAGTGTGGTCTCAAGGAATGTCTGGAGGAGGTCAAGGTTCGCAATCTCGGAGGCAGTTCCAAAGCGGAGGTCATCATACTGGGTGGGCATTCGTTTCTACAAGGTGCCGGGATTATTTCGTGCCGGAATAAACGCATCCGGGGAAGTAAAAGCCGGGAGGTGGAGGCGGTGGAGGCAAAAACCCAAACTCCTCCTACGACCCCCCCTCCCAAGCAGACTTTTCCGTTTTTGCCTCCACCGCCTCCACTCCCTCCACCACCAATTATCCTCCACCAAAAAAACAATACCCACATTAGAATGCCGTATAAACTACGCAAAGCCCCTAAGCGAGACTTGTATTGGGTTGTCAATAAAGAGACCGGTAAGAAGTATAGCAATGAAGCATTGCCCAAGGAAAGAGCCAAAGCACAGATGAGAGCCTTGTATGCTGCTGAGAAGAAGGAAGGTGGAGCGAAGCAGTATTTGGAGAAGCCCGTAGGTTCAACCCGAATGTCATCTCAGAAGTTCGCTCAGTTAAACCAAGAAGTCGCAGACTTTATGGCTCCGATTGAACGCATCAAATACGCAAAGGAACATCCCAAATCAATCCGATTACCGGCAGAAAAGGGAGCAAGGAAGATGATGAAGATTATGCTCCGGTCATCTGGTATTGACCCCGATACTGTCGCAGATGAAGCCAAGGGTGAAGTCGCACAAGCAACACCTCCCGACTCTGAAATCCCATCACTGCGTGGAGATAATCGTCAAACGGAAGATGCTACACGATACACTAAACTAACCAAAGAAGATGAACGCAAGATACTCTACGGTAATGGACTCTATGGTGAAGGGTTCTTCGGTGATGTGTGGGCTGCGACTAAACGCACCGTTTCAAAAGTCGTCCGTAGAGTAAAGGATGTCAGTCAAGGAATACGCAGCGATTATAGCCCCAGTGTTCGTGCTATACTTGCTCAAGTTGGTAATAGACCAATTGTTCAAGCGTATGTTCGCAGAGACCCCATTGTGTCCCTCCTCAACACTGCCCTTAACTTTATCAGTCGTGGTAAGTGGAATGAAGCACGAGCCAAGTATAACTACGATAAACTGTTCCATCTCGGGTTAGAAGTTGTTGTGAAGGTCAATAACGATTCCGATGTGTTGGCTCGTTTTGTGCTGGAGAAGAATGAAGTCATCAATGTCGCCTACGCCAAGGGATTCACCGACAAGACTGAGATTATGGAGGTGCCTCTAACTGAAGGCTTCACTATCAACAAACTACTGGATGGTGCGAAGCGGGAGATGGGCGATAAGTTCTTCCCCTATGACCCCTTCTACAACAACTGTCAAGACTTCATTATGGCGATTCTACAAGGCTCGGGTCTTGCGACACCGGGACTTACTGAGTTCGTCAAACAACCAATGGATGCCGTCATTGCTGAACTACCGGGCTACACTGGGAAGATTGCGAAAGCCATCACCAACATCGGTGCCGTAGCCAATGTCGCACTGGAAGGTCGTGGTGCCGGTGGTGGATGGAGAGCACGCAAGCGTTTCGCTAATCAACTCAAACGCAAGGGTGTCAGCCCAGCAGCCTATCTGCTGGAGGCTCGTCGTAAAGCCAAGAAGTTAGGATTAGCATACAAACATCTTGGATTCAGTGATGACGATAAGCACAAACTAATGATTCCTAATGCCGATGGGTCTCTCGTGCGATTTGGAGCAGTGGGATTGGGCGACCACATTCTTTACACACTTGCGAAAGACCCGAAGGCAGATGAACATCGGAAACATTACCTCCAACGAGCAACGAAGATAAAGGGAGATTGGGCGAAGGATGAGTATTCTCCGAACTCATTAGCGATTGGAGTTTTATGGTAGGCTCGTGTCTTGTCTCCAGTTTGGTTTCTAACTTCGTTGTGATGGTCGGGATATACTGGACAAAGTTCCCAGCAATGTCGTGATAAAAGTTATAAGGTATAGCGTTATTATCCATTCTCTATGGTTAATAACGATAATAATTAATGAACACTGCCGCACTGTTTAATAGCGGAGGACGAACCAACGGACGGATACATCTGCCGTAGCGTTGGCGTTAGAGCGAATCTGGAAGCCAACACCGGGAATCAGAGCACCAACACCGAAGAGGAACGCAGTAGCATCGGCTGCCGAACCAGCCGTAGCAACAACAATAGAAGTCGTAGTGATTGCCGTATCGGCAACTGCGAAGAGAGAAGCACCAGCGGGGATTATTGACTCACCAGTGCGGAGAGGAGTTAGACCAGCGGGAGTTCCAGAAAACTGAGCAGCAGACATTTTATATTAAGACCTACGATTTTATTTTAGCCGGGATTTACATTAAGCGTGAGGCAAGAGACTTCTTGCCCCCAGTCCCAGCACCAGTTCCAGCACCAGTGCCGTAGCCTACTGCCCCAAGAGCACCCTTCACCTTACCCATCGCACCCTCCTCGGGGAGCATACCCTTGACTGCCGACACGATTGGCTTTGTGGCTGAGTAGATTGACTTCGCCTTGGAGAGGATGTTGCCGAGGGCAGAGAAGGAGAGACCACCGACCATACGGTCAAGTTCCGCACGAGTCGCCATAGGGGCAAGAGGAGCGGAGATGATGTCTTGCTCAGAGAGCACACCCTTGATGATACGAGATGAACCACGGATAGACTCAAAGAACCCAGAGTTGGCGGTGATGACATACAACTGGGGAGTCTGGGCAGTGGAGGAGTTGTTCTTCACGGTAAGATTGAACTGGAGAGTGAAGTTGCCCACGAGCGAAGGGGCTTGCCCGCTCTGGAGGGTGATGTCTTGAGAAGGCTTGAGCACAAGGATGGAGCCGACACCGGGCACAATCTGACCTTGCTGGCGACCGGGGTAAGAGCCGGAGGCAGTGTGGAACTGACCGATGAACTGGTTGTAGTCCATATCCAGACCGTTCTTGGCGGACATAGAGTATAACTGCTCCGTAGTCATACTGGAGAGCAGACCAGAGAAGTTGTCAAAATTGACTGACAGAGGGTTGCGGATGTTGTCCAGAGTTGTCGCAAGAGGGAAATACCAGTCGCCCTCGTTGTTGGCGTAAGTGGAAGGCTTAGCGTAGATGATGAGGAGGTCGGGGATGGCGGGGAGCGTGATGGTCTGGGAGATAATCTGACCAGTCTGACCGGGCTGGATGACACCGTTCTGATACTGTGTGATGTAGCGAGGGAACTCCATATAGGGCACGACTGACTTAGGGGGCAGAGGGACATCCAGAGAGGGAGTGAGGAACTGGACATTCACCACAGAGTTCTGGAACACATTGGTCGCACCGTTGTTATACTGGATGGCGGAGAGTGTGCGACCAGCACGGCGACAAGAGCGGATGACACGCTCCGGGGTAGAACGCAAGTTCATAATCAACTGGATGTTGTTGATGCCGAAGAGACCAGTGTCCCACTCATACTCATCGGCGAACACGAAGGGAGAAAGCACGAGGGGCTCAGTGGAACGCCACTTGAAATAGACAGTGTAGGAGCCGAGGACAGTAGCATTGACTACGGGGACACCATTGACGGCATCGTAGGCAGCACCAACATAGGCGGGGGAGGCAGTGCCGAGGGGGTTGCCCGCCGGGTCAGTGAAGACAAGGTTGGCGAAAGCACCGTTGGGCACATTGTCGTAGTCAGAAGAACCATCATAGCCACCAAGGGGGTTATTGACGGCACCGAAGGCATCATCGTAGGACTGATACTTATCCAGCATAGTGGGGCAAGTGCGGACAAGACGGTTCTTCTTGTAGTCGGTTAGACGGAGAACCTCCTTGAGAACATCTTGGGAGTTAATGACGGAAGTTGTGTCGTTGATGGTGGCTGAAGTCGTAGAGCAGAGAGTGTTGAGGGGGAGGGCGGCAAGGGCGAAATCACGACCGGGGACAACGATGGAATCACCAACCGAAGGAGGCGTAGCCATACCGACCACCATTGACATAAACACATCGGAAGACCAGAGCAGTTTCCTATCAACGAAAACATTCTCAGAGGGGACATAGATGTTGTAGGTGTGCTGGGAGGAAGTGGCTGCGATGGCGTTGAAAGGGGCGTTGGTGAGAGAAAGGGCACCCTTCTCCACGGCGAACTTAGGACGGGACTGGACAATGCGAGAGTCCATTACGGCGAGTTTCTCAATGTCGGCACTCATCTTTTATAACAAGAGTGGCGAAATTATTTCTGACTGGAAACCCTAATTAATCCCACCGGGGTGGGATGGGTGGAGGCGGTGGAGGCTGAATCCCAAACTCCCTCCGGGAACACCATCCCCTATGACCCTTTTGCTTTTTTGCCTCCACTCCCTCCACTCGCTTAGCCACTCTTCTGACCTTCCACTCGCTTGTGTCTAAACATAAACTTCAAGGACACCGAGGACAGATTGAACATAGAAACCGGGTAGAGTTCATTGTCCAGACGGTTCTTCCAGAACACTTGGATGTCAATGTTCCGAATCTCTTGCTTGCTGGTGCCGAAGTCCGCCAGACGGTATTCCGCACTGGGAGCGTAGAAGATGAACTGCCGGTAGTCATCTGCTGAGCCAGTCGCCAAGTCAAGGGCAATGTCAGTGATGATAGGCTGGAAAGCGGACTTAGTGGTGGGGTAAGACTCACCCAAGTTGCTGAGACCCAGTTCAACTGGCTGCCCAGTCTGCTCGGACTTGACCGGGAGAAGGGTGCTGGTGAAAACAATGCTGGAGATGGGCGACCAGAGGGAATCCGCCGACTTGTAGTCTTGGGTGTTCTTCCAATACACCTTCTGCTGGGCAATCGGGACATAACCCAGTGGGGGGACACCAGCGTAGGGACTCACACGGTAATCCACGATGTTCTGGTAGAACTTGTTGGTGAAGATGATTTCGTTCGTGTAGCCCTCGGGAACTGGGTTCGGGAAGCCGGGATAGGTGATGCCCGCCATTGTGATGGTAGGAATATCCACTCGGTTCCAGTAAGTGTTATTGAAGTTCGCAAACAGACCATACATATTCGTGTTGAAGAACAGACGCTCAATGGGTGTCGTAGCAGCACCCGCAGTTCCCGCAACATAGGGGATAGGAATGAAAGGCTCTACACGCTGACCGAAGCCATCCGAGTCCGCAATGATAGTGAATGTAGGGTCGCCCTCACCATCAAAGAGAATCTGTGGTGTCTGGACAACTGCTTGGAAGGCTGCGAAGGTGGAGTAAGGGAAGGGGTCAGTCAAGCCGGGATAAGCCGCCCAAGCCGCTTGGAAGGCGGTGTAGAGGGTCTGCTGGGCTTGTAGGATGGTGTAATTGACAAGGTCAAGCCAATGCTGGTAAGTATAGACCCAGTAGTAGCGAGTGCTGAGGTCTTGCTTGATAGATGGCGGATTGGGTGTCGGAGCAAGGATTGGGTTCTGTGTCTCGGGCTGATACTGGACGAATGTAGGCTGAGGGGTCAGATTGAAGGCAATCACACCAAGGTTCGTGTTCCACGACTGCTGGTAAGACAGAGCCACGGAGTAAGTTGTGCGATTGACATCCGTCTGTCCCGTCTGGATGTTAGGGATGAACAAGGGCAAATCACGATTCGCACCGTTCATTGTGAAACGAATGATGGAGAAATGATACTGTGAGGAGTCCTTCACCAGTGCCGTATCACGAGTTTCATTGAAACGAATCTGTGGGTCGGGGGTTGCTAATCCGGCGAATGTTATGTCATCCGTCTTGTTATTGACAATATCTGCGTTGTAGTAGATATAATCGGGTTCATCTGCGGTTCCACCAATCATCTGGACACTGCTGCGGTAAGCCATTCTATGATGAGGTGTGAGATTATTTTTTGAGTTTATCGTAAGTTATACCAGACACAAAGTCGTCGGGAGAGAGTCCGCTCTTCTTAATTATCGCCATATACTGGTTCAGTGATTTGGGAGCATATAACAGTCTCACGGCACAATGTCTTCCACAAGTAGCCACAGAAGCCTTACTTTTCTGGAATGCGTGGTTGTTGTAATAGACCGGCATCCCGCTCGCTTTCAACAAACGAGTTAAGTCCGGTCGTTCAATGTCCAACATCTCCAACCGGCTCTTTGACATTCCACCTTTCTGCTCCGTGTCTGGAGCATCCCCATAGGGGTCAAAGAACTCAATCTTGTTAGGACGCTTAATCAAACAAGTCCAATGACCGCTCGTAGGGCTGGCGTTGGGAAACAGAAGGATACACCGCCCCATATCATCAAACAACTGGTCAGCAGACTTCAACTTCTTCAACTGCGGATAGTTAAGAATCTTGATGTTCTGTCCCAATAACACTCGTAAGTCCCCATCAGATAAGGGATACTCTCTGACCTCTTCAATGGTGTCGGCTTGTTCCATACTACACACGGGGGGAGAAAAAAACCGGGGAGTGGAGGCAGTGGAGGCAAAAACCCAAAAGGGGGTCGTGGAAATGGTTCGCTTGGGAGGAGTTTCCGATTCAGCCTCCACCGCCTCCACCCGCAATTCCCCCCCTCTTTTTTATCTTGGTATGTAATATAGAAATGGGCAGTCAATACGCTGAATGGTCTCAATACACAACCTACGCAGTGGATGCCGTGGTTCAGTATGCTGGGCAGATTTATGTTGCGACGGCAGTGAATCAGAATGTCATCCCCTACCCCCCTACCGCCACTTGGAACAACATCAGTCCCGTCAATCCGGGCATCCTTGCGGGGTATGTGAAGAACCCTATGGACTCAGCCCTTCAGTGCTACAATCCTTCAACAACGGTCAATTACTCCATTGACGACGCTGCCTATGTGTCTGCCTCCGAAGTGCGAACGGACAACATTAACCTCATACCCGGCTCGCTTCAGAATGCGATTAAGATTAACGATTCCATTGAAATGAGAACGGCACAAGAGATTCGGGGCGAACAAGAACTCGTTTTCCGCACAACGGGTGCCTACGGCTACAAGTTCCACAACATCCAGTCCGGTTCTCAGCCAGTTATGTTGGCGTATGACCCAGCAACGGGCATTGTGAATAAGCAACCTTACATCCCCGGAACTGGAGGCACACTCGTCGGTGTAGGGGCTGGAACGGCAATCACGGTGGATAATACAAACCCAGTGTTCCCCGTGGTGAATAACGATGGCGTTCTCACTGTCAATAGTGAAAAGGGTGCTTTAACGGTCGCAGCCGGTTCTGGAATCGGTGTGAATACTGTAGGCACAACCATCACCATCTCAAACACTTCACCATCCAGTGGTGGAACTCTAACTGGTGTAGGGGCTGGAACTGGCGTTCTCGTGGATAATACAGTCCCCACAGTCCCCGTGGTAAGCAACGACGGCGTTCTCACTGTCAATAGTGAAAAGGGTGCTTTAACGGTCGCAGCCGGTTCTGGAATCAGTGTAAGCACCGTGGGTGGGACAATCACCATTGAAAACACTGAACCACTTGTTAATTTCAAACCCACACAAGAGTTCTTCGTTGCTACAAACGGTAATGACACAACGGGCAACGGTTCAGCCAACAACCCCTACGCAACTATCACAAAGGCAATCACTCAAGCAGAACTGGTCGCTACTGCGTCCGTCATCAACATCTCTGCGGGAACTTACACGGAGAACCTTGTCATCTCCAAGGGCAACCTATGCCTACAAGGTGCGATTGCCTCCGCAGAGGCAGTTGATGGGACAATCGTGAATGGTCTCATTGTTGTCAATCTAACCAGCGGTTCAAGCGACCTTTTCGGCAATCAGACCGTCATCAATAACCTCCATCTCCAAGGTGTAATCAGTGATACAACTGCTTCCATCCTACACACACTCATTGTAGAAGATTGTCGCATTGAAACGGGTGCTGGATTGCTGGATACTCACGCAATCTCAGTAGCCAATTCGGTCGCAGACCAACGCACCTACATCACCAACTGTAAAATAACCCATCGTTCTACTGCGACAACGACCAATGCCCTTATCAGCATCGGTGCTGGTCGTCTCCTAATGGATAGATGCTCCCTCACTGTTCGCACAATCTCCTCCCTCCTCCAACTCTACGGAAACGCTACTCTAACTCGCCTTTCCAACTCCGCACTGGAATCTGATTCTACATCGGCTTTCCCCCAGCCGATGGTGGATATTGCGTCTGCGTCTGCCTCCGCCCACGCACTTGCCCTCAACACTTTCACCAATTCCTCTGCGACCGCCAAGACACAGAGCGTCGCCATTGGTTTCAATCGTGCGACCGTCGGTTTCTCCATTGGTGTTCTCCTCCAGAACTTCTTTGCGATTGCTGGAACAAGTCCGAGCGATATTGTGGTTTCTAAGAACGCCAACACGACCCTTTTTGTGGAGATGTCTGGGAACAAGTCAGCCTCTGGAACTGCGTCTGAAGTCAGTCCCGGTGCGACCATCTCCACACCTTCCTATGTTGGTGAGGTGAATCCAGCAACTGAATGGTCTCTGAATCCAGCCATTTCCAATGTGGATTATGCTGGGTTCGCCATTGAAAATGTTAATACTGCTACGGCTACGACAGTGGTTGTGGATACTACCTACAGTCCTCCCGTTGGTGGATTCTCATTGAAAACGGATGACCCAGCATTCGCACCCGAGAACGGCACGGTGTGTAGCATTACCTACCCAGAGGTCGCACAACAGAATGCGACCATCTACGCCCAAGGCTACTTGTCGCTCGTGGATTCCCTCAATGGTGCTACAACTGCGAAAATTGTAATCAATGGTGTGGAACAAATCAATGGAAGTGCGTGGGCTACACAACCGGCTACGGCAAACTTAGATATGGCTTCCTTTGACATTGACAATGCGGGAACAATCACGGGGACAGATGTCGTGGGAACAACTTCTCTGACGGTGGATGGTCTGAGTGTCAAGCCCGTGTTAGACTTCACGGCAACCAATGAACTGTTCGTAGCCAAGAATGGTGATGACACAACGGGCAATGGTTCAAAACTCCAGCCCTTCGCAACCATCCAGAAGGCGATTGATACTTCTGACCTAATCACCCCCAAGACTGGTCTATGCGTCATCCAGATTGCGAACGGTGATTATAACGAGAGCATTGTAATCCAAGGTGCGAACGCTGGTTGGATTCAGTTGAACGGTTCAGCCACCAGCCAGAACAACACATTCGGTGTTGTCATCCGTGGGTCTATCCTCATTGATTTGGATGCGGGTGTGTCCGACCTCATCAGTCGTCAAGTCATCTTCAGTGGTCTCCAGTTGGATGCCGTCATCTCTAACGGCTCTACTCTGGAACACACGGTAGGCATCCAGAACTGTCGTTTCTACCCTTCGGCAGCCTCTAATGGTGTTGCTATTCTTGACACATCCACGAAGAACCGTGTGCTGATTGACAACTGCGAATACACCTACGATTACCCCAACAGTGGAATCCCCTTTGACTTTGATGGTGAATCCACAATCTCCTTTTCTAAGTGCGACATTCAGTCTCCCAACAACTCCTCTATTATCCGTGTCGGTGGAACATCCTACCTCCAGCGTCTTGAGAACTGCTACATCCAGA
>Ga0247723_1001802_pt1 | contig 12123 bp, 12 predicted proteins | sample MSEWelMarce5H_FC_FD_189079 | JGI IMG/M metagenome (GOLD analysis project Ga0247723, IMG submission 189079) | Subsurface sediment microbial communities from gas well in West Virginia, United States - MSEEL Well Study Marcellus 5H_FC | ecosystem: Environmental > Terrestrial > Deep subsurface >...
TGTTTATATCGTTTAGAAAAGAAATAACTATAAGTATAATGGAAGAAATCAAGTCTTTGTCAATTGATTTGCGAAAAAAAGAAGAGAAGAAGAAAGTGATTCCGCCAAAAGTGAAATCGATTCGCAAGGAAGTCGACAAGTGGCAGTTTGACGAGAAGTTTTTGGAATTGGATAAACAATGGGAATGTTTATCTGCGATACAACCCGGTGGATTGTTAAACGATGATTTACACCTTTGCACAATCAAAACGCCGACTTTGTCGGCAGTTATGAGTGAGCAAGGTGTTGCAGATTGCGCATTTGAAATGCGCAATGGTGTAAAAGACGTCTGTAGAGAAATGCGACGCCAAATCCAGAACAAGGTGTCCAGTTACAAAATGCAGGACATTCAGAAACAGAAATACGACGATGATAAATTCGTGGACCTGAATTTTGTTATTCGATTGTTGCACGAAAAAGAGATGAAATGTTTTTACTGCAGAGAATCTGTGTATCTTTTTTACAACTTCGTGAGAGAAAACAAACAATGGACTTTAGAACGAATCGACAATTCGATGGGGCACAATACCGACAATGTGGAAATTGCTTGTTTGTTGTGCAATTTGCGACGCCGGACGATGTTCCACGAGAGATACGTTTTCACAAAACAGATGAACATTGTGAAGTTAGGTTAAGGGAACTCGTCGTTCCCTTATGATCCCATACTATTAAGGGAACTCGTCGTTCCCTTATGATCCCATACTATTAAGGGAACTCGTCGTTCCATTATGATCCCATACTATTAAGGGAACACGTCAATAGAACTGTGGTTCCACCTAAAAACATTAGAGAACAAACCAAATAAAAACAAACCTTGATTAAAAATAAATTAATGGCAACCGTTTTCCACGAAAATAATTTTGTCACTGCCAAATTAAATTATTTTATCCAAATCCGCAAAATACCCAACATTGTTTTTCACGGGTCATCTGGTTGCGGCAAACGAACCATTGTTGGCGATTTTATCAATCGCATCTACGGTGGCGACCGAGTACGTATCAAAAATAACGTCATGTTTGTGAATTGCGCTCATGGGAAGGGCATCAAATTCATTCGCGACGAACTCAAACATTTTGCAAAAGCCAATATGCAATGCAACGATGCAACCTTGTTCAAAAGTATTGTATTATATAATGCGGACGAATTGACCATTGATGCCCAATCCGCTTTGCGCCGTTGCATTGAACTTTTCAGTCACAACACTCGGTTCTTCATTGTCGTAGAGAACAAACACAAATTGCTGAAACCCATTTTGTCGCGGTTTTGCGAAATCTATATTCCTGATAAAACGGCGAATCCTGACAACCCAGTGTACAATAGTTTGCACAAAGTTAACAAGGAAAAGACATATGGTTTGAAAGTGCTGAAGAGAGAACGATTGACCCATATTTTAGAACCAGTGTTGCAGCAAGAAAACCATAGTTACAAATGGTTTCTAAGTCTTGCAAACCAGTTGTATGAGGATGGCATATCCTGTTTAGACATTTTGGAGTATTTAGAAGAGGGGGTGGTTGACGCCGACAAAATGATTCGTGTTCGATTTTGTTTTGAAAAGGTGAAGGGCGAATTCAGGTCGGAGAAAATGCTGATGATGTATTTGTTCGATTATATGTTTTTACGTTCAGATTGCAATTTGAAAAATGTTTCGTTTTTATAAATGGACGATTTTGTGTTATCGAATTTGAATGAGGCGCGCAATGAGTGGTGCAGTAGACTAGTCACAATTTTGACACCGAGAATCATGGAAGGTATCCGTTCCATATTTAATGAGTCGTGGAAAGTGAGTGTGGACAATGGAGAAGTGGAGAAATATCTGATGACGTTTCAGAATTTTATTTGCCGAGTTCCTAAATGGAATGCAAATATTATTGATGAAGAGAAGAAACGAATTGTAGAGAAATCGGGGTGCAATTATTTGGAAGACCTGATTACTTGTGTGCATGTGATTCAGCTCAAAGTTTTAACATGTGTTCGCGTGGGGACGCGGCAGAAGAAAATCGACATTTCGATTCCGAAACTCAACGATTTCTTGCACAAGGCTTACATCAATGTGGCGCGAAAGATTTATAAGAATGCATATCTGTTTGACAAAAATGCTTCGCCGCTTGTCCAGCAAAAACACGGTCGTGAATTTGAAATTATTGTGGAGGAGTGTATTCTGAAAACGATTCGTGAAAGTATTCCCACGGAAGCCATTGTGCGTGCATATTTAGACGAATCCGTTGAGCAAGAGGAGGAAATTGTGGAGGAAATCATTGATGAGAAAGGAGAGGCAAAAGAAGCAGAAGAAGTTGTGATTCCGGAACCAGAAAGACCACCTGAGGTAGTGCCGGTAATTAGCAATATTGACGAGAAACCAATTGTGAATCGTCTAACGTTTGACAATGTTGACCGGGCTTTGACCGAAGATGGTAGAGAAGAAGAAATTGATGCGCCCAAGACAATTGAAAGACTGGAGGAAATCAGCGTGGCGCGCAATTTTCAACGCAAACTGGATGAGGCGGAAGACGATGATGACGAGGACAGACTGAAAATTGGCGAAGACGTGGACAGCATGAGCCTTGGATTTACAGATTTGAACCCGGATTCATTATCAGATGACATTATCAAATTGGATTTCGATGAACTATAGGGAAACCTACGGTTTCCCCTATGACCCCTTCCCTAATGGAGAACATAGTTTTCCAACCATTTTGAATTGATTTTCCCAAATTAAAAGGAGGGATTTAAAGGGAACCTTGGTTCCCTTTATGCGGTCAGAAACGCACTTTTTTCAAAATCGTTCAATATATAGAATGGAAGCCATTGTTGCTATAATTATTGTTACAACTGTTCTCTACGTTTTAGCAAAAATGATAGAGATGAAATACATGGATAAAGAGATGCGCCCTTTGAAAGAACTCATTCGTGATGCGACCATTGTTGCGGTTTCGGCCGGTGTTTCTACATTTGCGGTGTTTTCGATGAACAAATCAATGAATGGATTCTTTAGTGCAATGACCGAACAGACCAGTTTGCCGGCGGTTGCGCCGGTTTTTACCGATAATCCGGAATTTTAAGGGGAACGTAGTTACCCTTTGACCCCTCCTTCATTTGAAATTATAATTGCATAATTTCAAAAAAATAAAGAGAGTAATCCCAATATATATATGGCAAGAAAAACGCGACGAATTCGAGGAGGATTTCCCACAAAATATCACGAATATGCGCACTTGATGAAACATAAACATACAATTGATACGAATGAATTCAAAACTTTTCTTGACAGTCAATCCGACCCATTAAAGCAAACATTTATATTTGACAATACAAAAGAACAATATACCATTAGTGAATGGGCACTTATTTGCAATGCAAGCGAAGATATTTACAACCTTTTTTCAAATTATACTTTTGATTTAACCCGACGTGTAAAATATCCATATAAGGTTCTTTACAATAAAAAGTATAACAACTCACTATTGGAAGCGTATACCCTACGTTCAGAACACGTTGGAATAATTGGTGCAATGGTTAAACAATTATTACACGAAAACAATTCTGTGATTCAACATAATGTATTATACAACTGGTATGAAGGAGGTGTTGTTCCAACATTGATAAAATGCATGTTTGATATGAATTCAGCCAATGGAAAAAACAAAAACATAATTATTTCAAATATTTTACTAATTTATTCGGATACAAATATTTTAACACAACTCACGCGTAATTACGATTATGAAACTATGGCCAAAATATTTTATTACGCAACTGCAAATTCTTGTTTATCATTGATGGAATTACTTTTATACAAATTTGACCCAATATATACAGTTCGTGTTTTGTTTGAACCTGATATTATAACAGCATTAATAATAGAAAATGACGCGCATGTTTTAAATTGGATTATCACCGAATTAAACCGAATTGACGAAAATATAGTTGGTGCGGCTATATGCAAAGTGATGAAAATACAAAACCAACCTTGTACCAGAGAAGATATTCAAGATATATTACAGACAATGAATAGTGAACGCACAAACCTGTTTTTTGAAAAGCTGGGAAGGCAAGCAATTGATAAATTTGCAATTCCATCGTTACGCGATAGACCCGCAATTATCGTTGTGTCTCATGGATTTTCATTGGGCCCTGAAGAGAAACTGCGAAATTTTGCGATGCGGCGTCTCTGTTTTTTTGCGCAAAAGGGTCATATGCTTTGTGATATTAGCCCATATGGGCGACCAATACAAGAGTTAGTATGTGCTGGACATTATGATGCAACACTTGAATGCAAGCCATCGAATAATAATACAATTATGACGGAAGACTTGTTTTTTGAATTTGGACACAGTGATATAATTCAAGAGAAAAGAGATTATCTTGGATTTTATTTGTGCTACAACGGAAATGTTACCAAACTACACCATCCAACTGATGCACACTCAAGCTATCACATTGATTATATTATAAGCTATGCAACCCAAATTTCGCAGGTTTTGTTCCAAAATGCAAAAGATGTTGATTTGATGATATACTCGTGCATTGGATATCAAAATACAAGTCAAATGACATCCGTTTTTCCAAAAGTTTGTTAGTAGCAACTCAACAGAGAAGGAAGTTCTCTGTACTTATATCCATTATACGATTTATCTTCGGACATCGCCTTTGGCTATTGCTTTTGTTGCAACAAAAACGATTGCTTAATAAAACAAAAACTATGCACAAAAATATCCATTTTTCATATAAAATTGAAATCTGTTTATGTATTTCTATGAAAAACATAAATTCCAGAAATGAGCGATTCGTGGTTCAGCAAGTTAGAAAAGGTCATCCTGTATATGACAAACAATGATGGAAAAAAACCTTCCAAGAAGGAGCCTGAGATTGGTTCGTGGCTCAGCGACCAGCTCAAATTTTACCGAGCAGGAAGTGGGACTGCCGGTATGTGGGTTAGCAAAGAACGGTTAAAAGCGTGGACCGAGTTTATGAATAAAAATGAAGACCAGCTTTTAACCAAGGATGAAATTTGGGATAAGAAATTGCAAATGCTTGGTGAGTTTATTGATTTGCATGGTCGCAAGCCAAGTGAAACTGGATGTCCTGAAGAGGTTGCATTGTTGCGATGGAGTTATGACCAAGTGAAGCGCATCCAGCCTGGAACTGACCGATATGAGAAATGGACCACATTTATCAATAAGTATATCCATCTTTACAGAACATATGAGGAATCCTGGAAAGATACGTTTGACAAAGTCGTTGAATATGTTCTCAAAAATAATAAGACGCCCAAACAGGATGGTAGCACTGAAGAAGAGTGCAGATTGTCGCGGTGGATAACCCGGCAAAATATGAGTTTTTCAAAAGGCGAATTGTCGGAAGAACATAAAAGTATTTGGGAGAGGTTTATTAACAAAGACCAGAGGTTTACTAAAAACGATCACCAGAAGTTTAACCGCATAGATAAGAAAGTTATTGAAACACCAGTTGAAATAAAATGCAAAGGAAAAGACCGCAACGGTGATTTGTGCCGAAATTATGGCAATCCGTTTTGCAACTATCACAATTATTTGACGGAATACACGGATGCACAACTCCAACAATTGAAATTCTGTAAAGGCTGCAACAAATGGAAGGATTTACCTTCGGGCAAAATTCAATGTTTGTCTTGTGGAGAAAAAGGCGCTGAAAACCGCGCAAAAGCAAAAAACGACGTGGTTTTGTGCAAATCCGATGGTTGCACTTTCAAAAAATCCGATGAAAATGATTATTGCGGAAAACATCAACTGTGTTTGTTTGTGGATGAATGTTTGGCTGAAGGAATGAAACCATGTACAAAGTATTTGAAAGGGTGTCGTGCAAAACTTGGGTCAGATTATGTGTTCAAAAGTTGTCAAGAATGTTTGGAGAAGGAGAGAGAAAGAGATAATGCAAAGAGGTCTGCTGTTACTGGAGAAATTGTTGATGGAAAGAAACAATGTACGGTTTGTTGTAAATTCAAACCGGTAGAAGAATATCCGGAAACAAAAACCTGTAAGTCTTGCAGAGAAGAATTTAAAAAACAAAATGAAAAGAGAGACAAAGAACATGTGAATGAAATTCAACGGATTGCATCGCAAAAACCGGAAAGAAAGGCTGTTAAAAATGAGTGGGTAAAAGCAAATCCTGAAAAAGTTGCATTGAAAACATTAAATTACAGAGACAGGCAACACAATGAACATCAAGAAGAGTATTTGAAGAGAAATGCAGAAACAATGGCTAAGTGGCGAGAAAACAATCCTGAAAAGGTGGAAGAAGCCAATGATGCCCGCTTAAAAAATATTCAATACTATTATAAACATTACATATACGACTCAAATAATAACCGACGATTATTTGAATTGTCATTTGAGCAATTTGAAGGAATTGTTAAAACACCTTGTTATTATTGTGGTATAATCCAAGAAAAGGGATTTAATGGAATTGATAGAATGGACCAAACACAAGGATATGTATATAAAAATTGTGTAAGTTGTTGTAAGATATGTAATTTTATGAAAGGAGCTGTTGATAATATAACATTCTTACAAAGGGTTGAACATATATTAACCCAAAATAGTATGATAAAAAATGGAAACTATTATCCAAATGCATTTAAAAATCATGAGTATGTATCTTATTCAATGTACAAACATGGTGCTGAAAAACGCAATTATAATTTTGAAATTACACTCGAAGAATTCAACAAACTTATTTTGGAAAATTGCTATATTTGCGGAAAAAAAACAGATGAAACACATACAAATGGAATTGATAGATTTGACAATGAAATTGGATATACTACTAATAATGTAAATACTTGTTGCGGTCAGTGTAATTTTATGAAAAAAGACATTGAATATGATGTGTTTATAGCTCAATTGCATAAAATATACAAATGTTCTTCTAAAAAAGAAATGGTGAAACCAAGTGTTTGTATTGTAAATATACTTTCACCAAATATAAATAAGAAGTCAAAAATTGAACTTTCAGAAGATGCAAAAAAACGGAAACAAATAAAACGGCAAACTACGAGAGAAAAATACGCAAACGAAGAATACAAAAAAATGCGTGTAGAACAACTGGTAAAAAATAAATAAATCTTTGATAAAAAACATTTTTTTTATCAAATAATCAATACCATATTATGGTTTTGTGCAATAGCTTTAAGCTTTTATACCGGTTTCTAACAAATAAGCATTTCCTCTTATTTAAACCTTGTGCTTTTTGAATGGGCACAACACCCTCTCGGGTGGGAATAGACTATATCTTAAGCGTTCGTTGAGAATGATTAGTTCTCTCGCGCCCATCAGCATTTAGTCGTTGAACCGCCTTCATATCCTATCATAACGGACTTAGAAGACTGGCTGCGGATTGCCCTATAATATAAAACTTTTTACTATACCTTATGTTGTTATCATAAGCCACTATATAATTTCTTATACAGTTTAGTATTTTATACCTTGAGGGGTTTCCCGCAATTTGGAGATGTTGCCTTGTTTTATCAAGACTTGCATATCTTTTGGATACACATTTACTCCCATTATAGGTTATTGCAAACCCGATTTAGGAATACGCGACACCACACATACCGGCCATCACCCTTAAAACGTTGTAAGAGTAAGCATATACTCTGACCTTAGCAGTGGCAGTTCCAGCAACGGTTCCGGAAGACAGCACCAACTGGAGAGTGGCGTTATCGATTCTGGAGAAGTTGCAAGATCCGCTGGGTTGGTGCTCCTCGGGCCTAAGCGCGAATGAGTACACGTTGATGCCAGTGTCGGGAGCACGGGTGTGGTGCTGGAAGGGCTGAACAACGTCGAAGTAAGAACCCTCTCTCTCGGAGATTCGGTCCTGACCGTTGAGCTGCAACTTGGCAGTGACGACGGGGTTCTCACCCCAGCAGTGGAGGTGGAGGGCAGTCTCAGCGAGCACGAAGGTGCCGGCATCGGACAAGGCAGAGCCAGTGGGGGCAGAGCCGTCCTGGTTGAAAACACCGTTAGTGGCGTGCCAGTCCTGGTTACCATTCATTAAACCGCCAGACACGGCATCAGTGGCACCGGCCATCTGGAAGACACCTCCACTAATGAAGGCGTTGGTACCAGAGGTCTCAGTGGGGCCTCCGAAGACGTGGATCGAGGGAGGGAGAGCATCAATGGCATCGGTGTAGTTGAAGGGCTGGGCACCGAGGACCTTGAACAAGGTTGAGTTGCCCTCGAGGGAGGCGCAGTAGTCAACGTTGGCATCGGGCTGGACGACCCAGATGAGCTCCTTGCAGGGGTGGTTGAAGTTAATCTTGATCTTATTGGAAGAAGAACCGACGGACTCATCACCAGTGTACTGGAGCTGCTCAATGAGGTACTCGTGGGGGTTCTGGGCCATCTTTCTGCGCTCATCGGTATCCAAGAAGATGAAATCAACGTAGATGGAGGCAGCAACAAGGGACTGCTGGTAAGCAGTGGTAACAGCCATGGGAGTACTGGTGTTGCTTCCAACGATGTCCTTGACAGCCCACAAGCACTCGCCAATGGGTCTGAAATCGATGTTAATCTTGACCTCGTGATACTGTACATCACATATACCCCACCTTTCGGTGTATTTATCGGCATTTCTGTATTGATTAACGTGTTACATACAGAAACCTAGCCGGGGAGTAGACTATATCTTAAGCCTTCATCGGAGTTGATTAAACTCCTCAGACCCAATTCCGTTTAGTCGTTGAACCTTCATCATATTCTCATCATTATGAACGTAGATGCTTGGCTGCGGATTGTCTATTTCTAAGGATTTTTTATTTTCCTTATCATACGTGGCATTTTTACCGTACCTGAGTTTCTTTCTCAGCCACATTAAACTTTCGTTCAATGCTTGGTAGCCATCGTCTTTAAGAGTTTCCCGCAATTTGAAATTGTTGCCGCATTGCATAATAAACTAAACGTTTCCTAATAACCCTTTTTATGGGAGGAGGGGTTTTAGGGGAACGTAGTTCTCTTAAGCACATGCGACTAGCATCTGAGGATGGCTGAATAAGCCATTGCGAGCCTCGAACGAATATTCTCCAAAGTAGTTCTCGCATACTTTGGGTCGGATGCTTTTCTGCCCTACAGATTTCAAGGCAACAAGGGGTAAAGCCAAACCAGGGTTTCGGCAGAACCAGAAGAGGAGGGGGACGTACAAGGTGGTCTCAGGGAGGGCCTTTCTGGGGGCGCAAACCTGGCCGGGGCCTCCAGTGGAAGCGCAGGGTCCGTTGATGTCGGCGAACGCGGGGTCAGTCATGTAGGTGAGCTGAGTGGTGTGGCCAATCATCTTGTAGTAACCAGCCTGCTGCTCAGAAGAGAGGGTAAGCTGATTCCAGATGTGCATCCAGTCACCATATTGGCGGTCAATTCTCTGACCTCCAATCTCGACCTCAACCTGGGCAATGAGCTGCTCACCAGGGTAATCCAACCAACGGGCATACACATTGGAGCCAGAGGCAGCCATGGTCTGGTTAATCTCAGGGAGAGTAACCTGGACATAGGTGCGGTAGGCAAGATCTCCATTTCTGGAGATGGTGCAACTAACACGGCGACCGAAATCGGCCTGGCCGTTGAAAGTCTGCTCGATGGACTCCATCGCGAAGTTGGTGTGGCGTCTGTAAGACACCTTCCAGAAAGTAATCTCGGGGTTTCCAGTAAGGAAAACGTCTTGTGCGCCGTAGGCGACTAATTGCATAAGTGCTCCTCCCATTTTTTTATATAATTAAAAAACATAATTTCTCCTAAATCTGAGCGTATAAACCAATTTTCTCATGATTTTCTCTCCATTTAAAGGAAACCTACGGTTTCCTTTTGAACCTTCCCTTACATGAACATAGATGATGTATATGACAAAATGAATTGCAAAATGTAGGCGGCCTGGTTTCGTGTTTCACCCCTGATGCAACATTTAGGGAACAAAAAATATATAATTTAATTTTAAAGATGCCGACAATTTGCAAAAAAGATACTTGCAGAAACCCTGCAGTTTATGGATTTTGTTTTATGAAACCGCTTTTTTGTTCAGACCATAGAGAACCAGAGTCAAAGAATACACGGACTTTAGAACCAGTTTTACCAACCAGTTCTGGAGAGAAAGTTTGTGCAAGTTGTTCTAGCAAAATAGTTTTATCAAGATTTAAAGGGCATTGCAAACATTGTTACATTAAATTATATCCATTGGACCCGCTTTCTCTGCAGACTGTCTATAAATCGAAGGACACTGTTATTCAAAAATTTATAGATTCCAAGTTTGATGGATTTGTGCACGGACCTAACACTAGTTGGATCCAAATCAATGGAATCATTCTAAAAATTATTTTTGGAGAAGGAGATGATTCAAATAATGAAAAAAACATAGTTATTAAGTTTAACCCCAATAAATATGAGAATGGCAAGAACCCGATGTTGTATACCAGATTGCCAGATTTGGAAAAAGAGATTTCAAGACAATTTGAAAGAATTATGAATAGGGAAACCTACGGTTATTCAGCGAAGCTATAAACCGTCAGGTTTCACCTTTTACGCCCTATGACCCCTTCCCTTTAATGTGAGCCTCTGAGCGAAGCGATGTATATAGGAAGGTTCAAAAGGCGTAAGCGAAGCTGAACCGTAGGTTTCCTTTAAAGTGATGAATTCTCTGCAATGAATTTCTCTAAATAGTCTTCCATAAAAACTTCTCTCTTTCCGTCGTGTGATTTTTGAAAAATATATTTACCGTCGCGTTTCTTCACATTCCACCCTTTCTCTACACAATTGAAAATAAAAAGCATTTTGTGAAATGACTTTGCATCAATCTCGGATGTATCAACTTTGGTTCGAATCATTGTTAAAATATAGTCTCACATAAATTTCATTAAGAGAACGTAAGGGAAACCTACGGTTTCCCCTATGACCCCTTCCCTTATTTTTTGCATGGTTTTAAGTAGCATTTTACGATTTGATTAAAAGGAGGAGGTCATAGGAGAACCGTAGGTTCTCTTAAAAGGAGGGGGTATGGGGGAACCTGCGGTTCTCCCAAAAGGATTTAAAATCTACCATTGTATATTATTTAGGAAATGACAGACCCCATTTTGAAAGAAGACACCTCTCGTTACGTAATGTTCCCAATCCAAGATGAAGACATCTGGAAAATGTACAAGAAGCAGGTAGATTGTTTTTGGCGCGTTGAGGAAATTGATTTATCCAAGGATTTAGGTGATTGGGCAAAGCTTAATGAAGATGAACAATATTTTATATCAATGGTTCTAGCATTTTTTGCAGCCAGTGATGGAATTGTTATGGAGAATTTGGCGACCCGATTTATGGCCGATGTCCAGCTCTCTGAAGCCCGAGCTTTCTACGGGTTCCAGATTGCAATGGAAAACATCCATTCTGAGATGTATAGTGTGCTCATCGAAACTTATATTAAAGACAAGGCGCAAAAACACAAGTTGTTCAATGCGATTGAGATGTGTCCTTCTATCAAGAAAAAATCGGACTGGGCAAGGCGGTGGATTGGGTATGAGGCAAACGGCGAAACCTTTCCCACACGACTTGTAGCATTCGCTTGTGTAGAAGGCATTTTCTTCAGCAGTAGTTTTGCCGCCATTTACTGGATTAAGAAGCGCGGAATCATGCCTGGATTAACGCTGTCCAATGAATTTATCAGTAGAGACGAGGCACTCCATACCGAGTTTGCGATTCTTCTTTATACTAAACTGCATAAGAAAATAGACAAGTCCATGATTGTAGAAATCGTGAGAGAAGCGGTGGAAATTGAAAAGGAATTCATTACGGAATCGTTGCCGTGCCGGTTAATCGGGATGAATGCCAAATTGATGACCCAGTATATTGAGTTTGTGGGGGACCGTCTCTGCTTGCAACTCGGTATTGATAAGATTTATGGCAGTGCAAACCCTTTTGATTTTATGGAACTCATTAGTTTGGAAAGCAAGTCCAATTTCTTTGAACGCACTGTCTCAGAGTATGCGATGGCGAACAAAGAGGTTGCGAATGACGTGTTTGACCTTGTGTGCGAGTTTTGAGTAGGGGGACCGTAGGTTCCCCCCCCCCCTAAACACTTATGATG
>Ga0247723_1001803_pt1 | contig 12120 bp, 21 predicted proteins | sample MSEWelMarce5H_FC_FD_189079 | JGI IMG/M metagenome (GOLD analysis project Ga0247723, IMG submission 189079) | Subsurface sediment microbial communities from gas well in West Virginia, United States - MSEEL Well Study Marcellus 5H_FC | ecosystem: Environmental > Terrestrial > Deep subsurface >...
GTAATATACGGACTTGACGAGGATGGGCATACCGGAGACTGGAAAATTAGTGTTGCCCAGAATTACTACAATAAAACATTTACAAATGAAAACACCGGTACAAAAGCTGATTAATAAGTACAACATAGAAATCAGCGACGATGAGTTAGCCAAGCTGATTAAAGATGAGATGCACCACATCTCTTCAGCATGGACAGATGGATTCAATACCGGCATGATTGAAGTAGCAATGAAAACTTTGAACTTCCATAATTGGAGGGCATTTTATGAAGAAAAATATAACAATGGAAAGTAACACACTTAGAGTAGAAATCGTTAAGCAAATTTTAAAAAAGATTGAAGAAGCTTATTCAATGGCAATAGAACTTGGGGTTGATTGCGGAGTAGTTTCAAGGATTAATAGCACAGCAAATGTAATAGAACCATACTTTATTGTTGACTTGGTGCAAAGAAAGTTAGGAGTAGAAATTTCATGGAAGAATAGAAAGAACAATGTAGTAGAGGCAAGGCAAGTTGCTGTGTATTTACTGCATAAGTTTTCAAGGCTTTCTCTTCAGAGGATTGCGCAGTACGTTAATGTCGCAGACCATTCTGGAGTTATATACCATCTCAATAAGATTAACGGACATCTTAAGTATGATGAAAGGTTGCAGGTTCTAATAGCAGCATTTGAAAAAGACATTGCAGATTTTTACGAGCAAAAAAATACTAATGAAAGTAACCCTATTTAAATCATTTAAAGATGTTGAAAACCCATACTACCTTGAATTGCCAACAATACTTAGTGGCATTAAAGATGGTAGGCAGAAGGAATTAATAGACAAAATACGGGCTGAGTCGGATGAATCCCGAATTAGGGACTTAAAAATGACATTGCCTTGCGTTCTGTTTGCTGGTAGGTTTGACATCCAAGTTATAAGGGAAAGGGAAGACGGAAGTTATTACAAATCCTATAGGACTGATGATTCACTTTCGCAGCACTCAAAGCTTTTACCTTTTGACATTGATGATGTAGACATCCAAAAGTACAAGGCAGAGGCGCATAAAGACCCGTACATTTATGCTATGTGGACATCCCCGTCAGGTACCGGCCTGCATGGATTGATTAAGATTGCTGATGGGAATAGGCATGACGAACACTATACGGCCCTACTAAAACGTTACCCCGTATTTGACCCGACTGCAAGAAACCCGTCAAGAGTTCTGTTCTTCAGCTACGACCCAGACATTTACATAAACGAGAACTCTCAGACTTTCTTTGAATTGACTGAAAAGGCAGTTACGCAAGGCGTTACCATGACTTCTGGATTCACGGACTACAAAAGACTTGGAGTAGCTGCTAAGATGATTAGAGTGGCTGAACAAGGCGGAAGGCATAACTCAGTAATCAAATCAGCATACCTTGTAGGTGGACTTATTTCTGGAGGCATTGTAGAGGAGTATATTGGAACGATGGTTCTGGAGTATGAGGTAATGCAGAAGTTTGAACATGACGAGCAGGAGACGGAACTAAAGGCCGTTAGAGATGGCATTAAGGCTGGAAGGTATATGCCCATCAGCGACATTGATAGGTACGAGCAGGAAGTTTGGCATGAGGTAGGCGCTATTGAGGATGAACTTTCTTTTCTTTCAAACAACAGAAGTGATGAAGAGTTCATTAGGAAGTACAGGGCAGGCCTAATTCCGATGGGTAAGCCTTTTGGGTATGAAGACATGGACAAGCATTTACTACTCAATGAAGGGCAGTTCTATGCGATTCTAAGCCATACTTCTACTGGTAAGACGCAGGTTACTTTGTGGCTTATATTCCTTTCAGCGCTGAAGTATGACTGGTGTTGGGTAGTTTATACGGGAGAGAATAAGGTAGCATCCGTTAAGATGAGGTTTGTAGAGTTTTACATAGGCGCAAAGATTAAGGATTGCCCAGAAGACTTCTTTCAGCAGGCTATTAAGTGGGTTAATGACAGAATTTTTTTCATTAACAATGACAAGATGCATGATTATGAGGAGATTTTGGAATACGCTGAGTCCGTTTCTAAGTTCCATGCCGTTAAAGGACTGCTGATTGACCCAGTAAACTCCCTAAAAATGAGTGGTAAGGCATCTAAATACGAGCATGAAATGGAAATGTACACCAATATGCTTCTGTTTACCAAGAGGACGAACATAACTGTACTACTTTCTGTACACACAAGAAGCGAAAGCCAAAGGCAAAGGGACAAGGACGGTAATCAGCCAATGCCATACCCTGCTGATGCTGATGGAGGTGCAGTTCTGGTGAATAAGACTGACATATTCATTGTAATGAATAGAAATACTCAAGACCCAGAAAGCTGGATGATTAACGAGCTGAAGATTGTCAAGCATAGGACAGCAGAGTTCACCGGAGGTGGAGTTACCAAGAACGGAGAATCCATTAGGATTAAGATGAACAATGGGGTGGAGTTTACGGATGAGTATGGGCACCTTCCTTTTGAGAGAGACTACCTAAAGATGGACAGAAAGCTTATTGACAAGGAAAGGGAAGAGGATTTAGACATAGAAGATTCATCATTTTAAACTTAAAGTATGACGGAAAGCCAAAGAGAGAACTTATTCATGGTTTATGTAAGCGCCTGCAATGGTGCTATGTACGCTGATGATTTGGTTATGGACGAGAGAATAGACAAGTATGTTAGGCAGAACATAGCAGCTATTGCTAATAAGTTCCATTGGATTATGAAAGCCATGCAGCTGAAGACTGACAGCTCAATACTTAAGACTATTGACACACTTAGGTACGACGAGGTACTTAGGCTGATGATGAGTTTAGAAAGAGATGAGCAAGACGAGCTTGAATTAATCATTAAAAAGTTTGTAGATGGGCTGGATAAAGTGTAAAAACTGCAAGAAACTATTCACCCAGACTATTTACAAGGGTAAAAAATCTATTCCTTTATGCCCATATTGCGGAACAAAAAACTAATTTTATGTACACAGAAGACAGCATTGGAGACGGGAAGAGAGATTACCTGCATGACTTTTTAGACAGAACTACTTATGATGACGAAAGAAAACGAACTTTGCATTTTATAATAGATGAGCTAAGGCATATGCACCAATATGAATACGTAATTAAAAAGCTGGAAATGAATGAAATACAAGACAAGGATAGGATTTCTCTTGGATTAAACTATTCCCAATCAGATATTAAAAAACGATTAAAATAATCACATGGACATAACGATGTGTTTCGGTGGGGTGTGCCCCATAAAAGAAAGCTGCTATAGGTTTACGGCAGAACCTAATGAGTTCCGGCAGGCATACTTTTCTACTCCACCTTTTGAAAATAGTACCTGCAAAATGTACTGGGGAGAGGCTTCTGAATCTATTTTTAATCAGCTAAAAGACATAATGAATGACGATAGTGACGCACAGCATAACGGAGTACATAACGAAGAATCAGCAGAGGAAGAACGCAAGGTGGAAGATTGCTGATGGTGCGTGGAGTTTTGAGGTTGTAAGTGGAGTATGGGGAAGTGTTGAATTGTTTGACGAAGCCTTCCCTATTTACGAGTACCAGAAGTTTAACGACAAAGGAACTAATCCAGATGGAACTAAAATTAAGTAACATGATTAACAAACTACTATGCCATGTATTTGGGCATAAATGGAGGATTTCTTGGATTCATGGCGCATCAGCAATAGGGAAGTGCAGAAGGTGCGGAGAACATAAGCATGACTTAATTAATTCATTTCTATGAGATTGCTTCAGATTATATACTTCTTTGTTGTAGGAATACCGGTATTCATACTTGCGTATTTCGCAATAGAAGTGGCTGATTTTGGTAAGAATATTGCAGCTAGAATAAATAAAATAGTATACAATTATTGAATTTATTGTAAAGTTTATTACCTTTGAACTGGAGCGGCTCATACTCCATTAAGAATCTTTTGCCCAAAGACGAGCAGGTAATGAGCCTACCTGCAAATCCGAGGGCATTTTTATTTTATGAAAGAAAGTTTAATAAAGAGAACCAAGAGGGTTAAAAACTTCACTCATCTTGGAAATGAAATTTTTGCAAGCAATTTAAGTCCAGAGTCTTTAGGAATACTATGCTACATACTTCATCTTCCGGACGATTGGATTGTCAGAAAGAAGCAGCTGATGTCTCATTTTAGCATAGGTAGGGATAAGGTTAATAATGTTTTTAAAGAATTAAAAGAGGCTGGATATATAGCTGAAGTTATAAAGATTAGGGGGAGTGGAGGAAAGTTTGACGGAGTTAACTACATAGTATACGACAGCCCTTTTGACCGGAATACTGAAAAACCGTATAGCGGTAAACCAGTAACTGGAGAACCGCTTACTGGAAACCAGTATACTGGAGAACCGCACAACGGTAAAACAACCACTACTAAGAACTATATTAACAAAGAACTAATTGTACCAATTACTAACTTACCAAAAACTAATATTAAAGTAGGCACACCAGAATTTGACAAACTATCAGCTGAAGAGAAGGAGGCAATAGACGGGTTATGGTTCATGGACCCCGCGTATAATAATTACTAATTATTTGTAACTTGCATAAACACACAAACAACATGAGAACATTTGAAGATGATTCGTTAGAACAAAGATTTACAGCTGCTAAAGACATGCATAAAGTAGTGCAGCAAGTTGTTGCAACAAAGGTAGACTTTACCAATCCAATGTCAGTACTTCAGCAATTAGGTGCAATCAACAACGTAGCAGCAACAGCTGCTGAATGTGAAGCAATGCTTGAGTTTCTTAATGACAAGCTTGCTATGAAGAAGTTAGCAGTACTAGACATGGAAACAAGAGGTGCAGCGGAGAAAAGAATAATCCTTAACAATGAAATAGGTAGTACAAACTTCTACTTAACGCTGATTAGATTGCTTACCAAAGAAAGCCACTACACAAGCGACAGATTGAGAACTGCATTAAGCTACCTTAAAACAGAAATGACTCAGCTATGATTTGCGTAAAATGTAAAGTAGACAAGGAAGCAAAGTTCTTTACAAGAAACAAGCTTAAACTTAACGGGCTGATGTCTTATTGCAAGGAATGTGTAAATGGGTATAAGAAAGCTAAGAGAGAAGAGAATAAGCAATTAAAGAGTTTATACGAATTTTAATAATCAAAAACAAAAACAATGGAAAAGCAAAAGAAAATCTACTGCGGCAGCGGTAAGAAGAAGTCAGACACTTGGTTGCAAGTAACAGTAAACCCAGAAAAGTTTGCTGAATATGTACAAGAGTTTAATGGTAACAAGTTTATTAAACTGAACATTAACCTTAAGTCTGAACCAGACAAGTACGGTAAAGATGTGGAAATTACCATTGACACATGGAAGCCAGACGGGAGTAAACAAGCTCAGCCACAAGCTCAAAGCTATTCAAACAATAATCAGCAAGTTAATAACACCAGCGGTGACGTGGATTTTTTACCATTTTGATGAAATACTCTAGTAGCTTTACATACGACTTGCATATAGGCACATTGGCAGAAGACTGGGTAAATGATTTATTTAACGGAAAGATTAAAGCTGAAGTTAAAGTAGATTCAATGGCACAGAGGACTGGCAATGTGTTTATAGAAGTCTTTTCAAGAGGGAAAGCATCAGGCATCAGCACCACAACTGCGGAGTTCTGGGTGTACAAGATTGAGAAAACAGGTTCAGCAATTATAGTTCCTGTTGAAAGACTTAAGTCTCTTGTAAGGAAATACCATGCTATTAATGGATTCAAGGAAGGTGGAGACAGCAATAGTTCAAAAGGAGTTCTTATTCCTATAATAGAGTTTATATACTAATATATGATTTCAATTAATTCATTAAGCGGAGGCAAGACATCATCATACATGGCAGTACATCATCCTGCTGATTACAATATTTTTGCTTTAGTCACAATTGAAGATTCAAATTGTCGTCCATCAGACAAGGAGCTTGTGGGTTATGTAAGCAATAAGATTGGTAAAGAGTTTATTGCCACTGCTGAAGATGATGCAACACTTTACGCCATTCGTGAACTTGAGCAATTAATAGGTAAAGAAATTACTTGGGTTGCTGGTAATAGTTTTGAGGTTGTCAACAGAAAGGCAACTGGTGGTAATGGATTACCAAACATGATGTGGAGGTTCTGCACAACTGAACTAAAGATGCGCCCAATATTTGACTGGTGGTTTAAGAATATCAATGAAAAGGTTCAGATGAACATAGGCATAAGATATGATGAAATGGAACGTGCCGACAACATAAGAAACTCATTTAAAGGCATAGTAGGCAAAAGAGGTACACGCAATAAATGGGAGGAAATAGAATGGAGGGAAGCATCATTCCCGCTTATTGAAAATAAAGTTATTCATCCAAAAGTTATTAAATGGGCTAATCAAAGTGGTATAAAGTTTCCAAGTGACTCAAATTGTGTAGGATGCTTCCATAAACCACTTCAGCAACTGCGTAAAAATTGGGACGACAATGAGAAAAAGATGCAATGGTTTGCCAACCAGGAAAGTGAAACAAAGAAATGGAAGAAAGAAATGAACTATGAGACTATAAAAAACCTAGCATTACAATCTGAATTTGACTTTGGTACAGGCTCTGGATGCCAAGCAGGATTTTGCACCGATTAAATATACTATATGGCGATTGAATTAATTTATGGAATCGAGGCAACATTTCCGCAATGCCCACCAGCATCAACAATAGATGGGTATGGAAAGAAGAAGCAGCGCTTTGAACGTGTTGAAATACCTGAGTCATTTGATGACTTGGAGTATGATGAAGACGGTAATGCCATATACGAAGAAAGCCATATAGAGTTCATTAAAAGGGAATGGGACAGGGTTACTAACGGATACTGGTTTTTTAACAAAGGAACGCCCACCTACATAACCGGAGACTACTACTTCTACCTTAACTTCTGGGCACTTGAAAGTGGCAGCAATCCAGAATATAGGGAAGCTGACAGAAAGTTCTTTTTGTTCTATAACGAATGTTTGCTTGACCCGAATATTCTAGGAATTATACGGGTAAAGAAAAGAAGGGAAGGCGCTACCTCCCAAGCTTCATGTATTATAACAAAGGCTGCAACTGCTGCGGAGAATGTAAGGTGTGGCATCATCAGCAAGACTGGTAAAGACTCTGAAGATTTGTTTCAGAACATGGTAGTGTACGGATTCAGGGCAATGCCTTCATTCCTTCAGCCAAGAACAGATGGTTCTGAAGACCCGAAAAAGAAACTCACCTTTGTAAAGCCAAGCAAGAAGAAGTCCGTAAAGAAGGGATTATTCAACCGAAGAGAAGGGCTTAATTCATTCATTGAGTGGAGGAATACAGCGCTGAACTCTTTTGACTCTGGTAGATGGAGTAGGCTTCTGGTGGATGAGGTTTCAAAATGGGACTCAAGCATACCAATACAAGAATACTGGAACATTGCAAAGAAAACGCTGACAGAAGGCGCTAAGAAAGTAGGATTTGCATTGTGTATTTCAACAGTAAATCCGCCAAACTCTGGAGGGCAGGAATTTAAAAAGCTATGGGACGATTCAGACCAGTTTAGGCATGGGAGGAATACGCCAAGCAGACTTGTTAGGTATTTTATGCCAGCAAATGAAGGTTACGCAGGGTTTATAGATGACTGGGGATTCTCAAAATCGGAAGAAGCTAAGGAGCATATACTTGAGGAAAGGAAGCGTTCAAAGCAAGACCAAGACATCAGAGACTACCCACTCAGCGAAATAGAGGCCTTCAAGTTTAATGATGTTGATTGTCATTTCAACCTAGACAACATAGAAAAGCAAGAGTACTATTTAAAAGAAAACTCAATACCGCTAAGAAAAGGAAGACTTTATATTGACGGAGAAAACAAGGTGCAATTCTCTGACGATTCAGCTGGTAGTTGGGTTATGTATAAGCTACCTAAAAACCCTAATAACTTCATCATAAAGAATGGAGTAATGTACCCCGGTTCTTCCGCTACTTACGGAGCAGGATGCGACCCATTTAGACACAACATAGTTTCTGGAGATGGTTCAATGGCATCAGCGTGGTGGGGAGAGAAGCTTGACATAACCAACGAGGATGACACAGGACTTCCTGTTGCGTGGTATTATGGCAGACCTAAGATGAAAGACTTACTCTGGAAAGAGATGCTGATGGGTGCAATGTATTTTGGATGTCCGGTAACTATTGAGAAAGACGCAGGAGATGACTACTACCCATACTTCCAGAAAGGAAACGTCATGGAGCTTAACTGCTTGCCAATGCTCGGAAAGAAACCAGATGCAGTAATTAACCCAGATAGAAAAGCAAAGACTAACTTCTTGGATAGGGGAGTAGCATCAGCTGATGCGTTTGCGTTAAGTCGTCAGCTTGAGTATTGTATAAATTACGTTGAGCACCATTGCCATAAAATATACTACCCAGAACTTCTGGAGGAATTAAAGAGGTACAGGCATGACAATAGGACTAAGTTTGACACAGTAGTAAGCTTTATGATTATGCTGCTTACTATGACTGGACAGAACAAGGCTAATGCTGTGGTGAAAAGGAAGCAACCAATGATTGAATCCTATTCAGCTGACATCTTTAAGTGGGTTTGACGGAATTTTACCAATGCGTACAAGTATTGCAACCTTTCTCCATTTTTCAGCAAGCTTATAATACTTTTCAGTCATCTTATTAGCCTCTTCTTCTTGCTGTTCCTTAGTGAGTTCGTAGAATTTGTCTGGCAGATTCATAGTTTTCTGTTTGAAAGCAGCAAACTTACTGAAAAATATAAGACAATGTAGAAACCCTACCATGAATAGGATGGTGAATGAAGGCATCTACCCCTTTTGGAGAGTGGGAATACCCTTTTTCGTGATGCCAAGAATCCGAGCCAGAAGGGCTACGCATTGACTCAACATTAACAGACATATAATCCTTTGATTTCTTGTGGTGAATATGGTGGGTATAGAAGTAGCGGTGTTTTGTTTCAGACCAGTCCTTGCTTTCATGCGCCATCAGCAACGCTAAGTCTGATTCCTTTGCCCCGTCTCCATGAGTTGTACCTATTAGGTTATTGTAGTACTTAAAATACTTCCTATGTGCAGGGCTGATGTCAAATGTAACGTCCTTATTGTTTGCAAACCAAGCTTCAATAACTTGCGCCAAATAGAAACCAGAAGTCCTATCGTGATTTGAAGGGTTGTATATTACATGGGTTGGAGCTACTTGGACTAGCAATTCTATGCACTCAACAAGAAGTTTTTGCGCCATTTTAAACGCATCGTACCACATCATTGAAACATCTTGCCCAGTACCTGCGGTAGTAGTATTGCGATTATTGTCTACATGAAGGATGTCATTGCCTATAACAATCAGTACCTTGTTTATTGAATACCCACTAGAACGTGAAATAAGGCCTATTACAGCCTCTTTTACCCTAGAGAAGGCAATGTCATGATTATACTCGTCGCTTGTCTCTATGGACTTCGCAAGTTTGTTTATGTGGATGTCAGCAGGGTCTATTACAAGAAGGTGGTATTCGTTACTAGTTTTGTAGTCTATTTTTGGGTATACTGGCGCATACGAAACCATTTCTTTCAGTATGCCAGCTATAACATCATCCAGATTTACGTTATTTTTAACGTTTAAGGAGAATTTTTCGCTCTTATACCAATAGTAGTTTACGCTGTCAACAGGTATTCCCTTCTCTTCACATTCCTGTATAAGTATTTGATGTTCCCTTTTCTTCTCCCTGTATTCGTGTAATGCTGATGCTTCGTCACTAGTCAGTCTAGGCCTAAATTTATTAATCATCCGTATAAATTGAAGATGCTAAAACGTATAGGTCTGTTACTTTTTTTTTGAATACTTTGCTTGGGTTAGGATTGTCTAAGTCCCAGTCGTTAATCATTGAAAGCCAGAAGGCCAAAACTACATCATCCACATCTTCGCATATAAAAAACCCCTCTTTAGACATTCCTCCTATGAATATGCCATGTTCTATTACATAATCCTCAATTTCAGCTACCATCTCAACAGTTTTGCTGCTCTTGTAGTAGTTAGTATTGAGTATAGTATATATGCTGCGCTTTACACAGTTACTATACGGAGAGTCTCGTATGGTTCTTTCTATTGTCAAACTAATAGCTCGTTGAATATTTTAAACTTAGAAAGTCTGTCAGAAATTCCATTCACACCGCCATTTACTCTTTTCGTAACTGCTGTAACAACTTCATCAGTTGCGCCTTTGTCACAAATTGTCCAAAGATTGTTCTTGTCAAAGAACCAAGAAGCGCTAACAAGTGGGTACTTATCTGAAACTAAGTCTGGGTTAGCCACGCAATCCTCTCCAATAAAATTAGAGAAAGCCTTGTAATTGTCCTTACCTGTCAGCTGAATATAGCCTCTACCCCTAAACTTAAATCCATCTCCAGAAGCCTCATCTCCATTGCCCATCCTTGAAGCGTATACCCTGTTGGCAATTAGCTGTGGTTTTCTTGCGTACTTGTCTGCCGTAGCCTTGTCTTTGAAATACTTAGGGAATACTTTTAGCAAACTATCAGCTGAATAGTTAAGGTTTTCTTTTAGGAATTTAAAGTTACCAGACTCATGTGCGGCCTGTGCAAGAAAATGCGCAAGCCTCAATGGGTTTGTCATATTAAACCTTTCTATAATGGTTGCAATCTCAGCCATTACAGGAACAGGAACTTTGGTAGAAAGCTTTGACGCACTAATCATTGTTTCCCTTTTTAACGGTTTGCCAAGCGGAAATGCCAAGAGATAGCGCAGCAAATGCAGCCGTTGCCTCAACCAATATGCTAGACGGGTTAAACTTTCCATTAGAAAAACAATTAGCAATTAATGCCACACAAAGAGATGTTGCTGCCATTCCTCCGAAAAACCTCTTACTACTAATCCTTCCATCCTCAGAAAACAAACTCCAAATAAAGTTCTTAATCATTTCTTTTTGTTTTTGTTTGCAAAGTTTCTCGCTGCTTCTACGCTACCAAAACCCCAAGCTTTCAATGCCAATGCTTTTCTGGTAGGTTCTCCACCCGGCTTTTCCATAGGGCCCTTCATTCCAGCAAACCTAGCAGCGAAAGAAACCCTTCGTGAGTTAGTTCCTTCTTTTACTGGTGCTTTTAGGTTAGCGCCTTCAGTTCTCTTGAAATACGCCCTTCCTGCTGCGGTTAATCCGCCTTCTGGGTTTTTATGTTCTTTTCTCATTGTGCTAGTTCATCTATGTTTATATAGCAATCGTTCAGTATTTTTTCCAATTCTTCAGAAAATAAATCAATAACATCCTTGTCGCTATGTTCGGCCCTATGTTCAACAGTCCTTATTAGGTTATTTGCAATCTCAAACAGCGCAGCAGTCATCTTATCAGCATTTACAGTTCTGTAATATGACGCTAAGTCTTCTGAATCAGACAGGTTAAACTCAAGTCTTGCTATACTCATAACTTCTTTAATAAGTTGAATTTATAATTAAGCTTACCATCTCCAACTCCAGCACCTATTCCAAACAAGGTATTCTTCTTCGTCTTTAGAAACAAGTGCGCACTAACCTCGCTGATGTTGTAGTTATAAAACCCTGCACCAAGTCCTGCAAAAACCTGTACTTTAGGCCTCTCTTTTACTATTTGGGTATTAGTTATGACTGGGACTAACAAATCAGCATAGTAAGAACGCCCTAAAACCCTATTAAATTGCACTGTGTCTCTTATGACAAACTTGCCGTACTGAATTTTAAAGGTGTCCGTAAATACGTTTTTAGCGTAAAAGTTTGCAAGAATTGCTGCCGTGTCTACATCAGCAGGAACTTCTACAAATATGGTAGTGTCGTGGTAAATATCCTCTCCTTTAACGTACTTCTTTTCTGTCTTAGTAATGTATAAGGTGTCGGACTTGGATGCTATAACTTCGTACTTCTTGCTGTCAACCTTAACTAATTTAGGCTGAGGCTCGCACCCTTTAAAATAAAACGCAGCAAGTGCGCCTAAAAGAAAGGCGAAAATGCTGCGTGAGTTTTGTATAATTAGTTTCACTTCTTCAAATTGAGGTAAGTTTTTAAAAGGAAATCTAGGAAAAGGCCAACGCTAACAATAGCTGCCACCCCGTAGAGT
>Ga0247723_1001804_pt1 | contig 12119 bp, 17 predicted proteins | sample MSEWelMarce5H_FC_FD_189079 | JGI IMG/M metagenome (GOLD analysis project Ga0247723, IMG submission 189079) | Subsurface sediment microbial communities from gas well in West Virginia, United States - MSEEL Well Study Marcellus 5H_FC | ecosystem: Environmental > Terrestrial > Deep subsurface >...
CTTTACAACTGGTGCAGTAAGTATGATCTTTTAAAGTACAGAGGAAAAGGCAGAAATCTATCCGCTACATCTAAAAAGCCAAAATCACCAATGCAACAGAAGGCTGAGCAGATGAAGGATCTATTGATAAAATTCTTTTATCGCTTACACCGACTATGTTTTTGAGATTCATTACATCCCATCCCTGACGGATTTTTCATCCCAACCCCAACCCACCAGTCGTTGTACATATCTTTCTCTTTTGCATTTTTCACAAATAGTTTCTTTATTATACCTTGACAATACAGTTTCGCAACTTTTTGTTTTACAAATTCTTTTTTTATTTATATTTGCTTTTTTCTCATAATAATTGCTTAATAGCTTTGCGTTTGTAACAATCCTTCTACACTCCGCAGAGCAATAAATACTATTATAAGATTTGGCTTTGAATGGTTTACTGCAATCTAGATTCTTGCAAGTCCTTTCGTCATCATTAATCACTTTCTCCCCAGCATAAAGCAGACAAATTACAGTCTGAACAATGCTTAGATGTTCTCTTGTACGGTCTGTCAGGGATATTACCGCTAGTGTAATTCCCATAAATATCTCTATATTTCTTGAAGAGCTTGTCTATGAAAGCTTGGTCTTTTTCAATATAAATAGGAAGAATTTCTTGATTGTTCTTGCATTCATAAATAACAAAACCACCATCCAGGTTTAAGCACTCCATGTAAATCTGTGCTTGTCTATAATGCTCATCCTTTGGCTTGTTATACAATTTTCTGTAGTGAAAACCTTCTGAGCTAATTGACTTCAATTCAATTAATTTCTCACCATGCCAGTTGATAATACCGTCAGCAGTACCCTCAATAGGTGGAGATGAGTAACTGACTGGGATTTCTTCTGCAACCAAAATCCCCATTTCCCTAAAATACCCATACAACCTGTCGTGGACAGCATGACCATTATCAAAAATTCTAAGAGTTTGCGCTCTAAAATCTGGAGTGACACTCACCCCGTCAAACATGTAATACCAATAGCGTGAACATTGGTTTGTGTAGCTTGGATGGAAACCGTTAACTTTCTTAAATTCTGGCTTATTTCTTTCCGCTAGGCTTTCATCAATAGCTTTATTCAAACTATCTACTAATTCAGCATTAGTGAAATTTTCCGCTGGTACCTCTGCTACCGCCTCTTTTGGCTTTGGATTCCTCAATACTTTTAATGATTTCATTGCATACCGCCTTTCGCAGCGAGTTTAAGTGCATTTATATTTTCCGCTAATGCTTCATACATGGTCTTCCATATATCATTAACAAACTTGTCTTGATCACTCATAACCGCAGACTTTCTTTTAAAAGCCTGAGATTTAATAATCATCAATGTCCTATACGCTGCTAATATATTAGCATACTTAACAGCTTGACCGCCCAAATAATGGTCTGGGTTTTGAATAATGTCTTCAACTATTCTTATACATTCTAGAAATTCTTCCGCTTTATCGCCCATTTGCTCAGCAAGAACTTCTTTATTAATTATAATATCTGGCACTAGATATCCTTTCTTAAATCTTCTGTTTTAACTAAAGCTTGATATGGTGGATAGACTTTTGCAATTCCAACAAACCAAAATATAAGATTTACACCAATAGCAAATTCATCATGATCAAGATTTATACCAAGACTCTTGTGACCAGATAGCTTATCGCAACAAAATTTAAACTTCATATTCGCTTCCTTTAATTAAATCTTGGAGTACATCCCAATCAATTATAGCGACTTTCGTTTGGGAATTCTCACCAAACACAACGGAAATACACGGGTATTTATAATTAGCGTTAAAAGCGTCTTTTCTCATCTTCTCCCAGGCTTTCAGGGTTAGTGTAAAAGTCTTTTCATTATGTTTATAGTCAACTAGGAACTTGTGAAGAGAGGCATCACCCTTCTTAAGTCCACGCCCTGAATTCTTGACAGCTTTGGCTTTGTCACGCTTAATTTCTTCTTTTTCAGTTCGTTTCACTAATAAGTTCTTTCAGGCGATCTCGGTCGGATTTCATTAAAATATATTGTACACGAAGAATTGCAAGTCTGTTTTCAGTTTCTTCAATTCTTTTCTTCAAATCATTTATTTCTTTAGCGTAATTCATTTTCTTTTTAAACATAATAAACCACCTAATCATCTTCAGACTCCTTGTCTCCGCATTCTGGGTTTTCTGGAATGGGTTTGGGACAGAAGCATTTATAGGATCTCACACCTATGATAATCATGCAATACTTTCACTACTCATGTTTTTACAAAACCTCGTTCTTCAGCGCCTTCCACGCTTCATCAACTTTCTTTTTCAGCTGGGATGTGTCGGTCTCTGGGTATGCACTGAGGTATGCATCTTCAGCCTTTACATAATTACGGACTATTTCCCTTAACCGCTTGAGATCGTCACTCATGAGTTAATCCTTTTAAGAATTTCCTTGACTTGCTTATCAGTTAGTTCAATCGCACCCATACCATTCCACTTGCTTTCTTCGTAATTATACCAAGCACCTTTACGCTGGATAATATCCATTTCAATAGCAATATCAATAATCTCACGCTCTTGATCAATCCGACCCTCTTGTGGGAGAACATAATAGTAACCAGTTGCTCCGATAGTAGGGATTTGCTTCGTCTTCTCAACAGTCCAGGTTGCTCGTTGCGAGGTGATCATATTATTTTCCTCACGCTCCATTTCACCTTTTGACATTGACAAGAAAAGCTTGACGATATTGTGCATGTTGTGGTGAACAGTGTTGCCCATCTTAGCTTTTGTTACTGCGAACATCCCGCTCAAGTCAACTGTTTGGTGAGCAACGAATAGCATAATGTTGCGCTCTTTATGGAGATAGTTCACCAACTTCTGCAACAGGTATCCCTGCGAGCGTGACTGTAAACCCATTGCTTTACCGCCCTCAGGCTTATCGTAAAACTCTTCCTTAATGATGTTAGATAGTGAGTCAAACAAGAAGATGTGCTTCTCCTTATCATCAGTCAGGTATCCGATCAAATTCTTCATGATATCTTCTACAACGGTTGATTGGATAATCACTACATCACTAGTATCAATACCGCACTTAGCAGCGTAGTCATCGTTATAAGATGATTCCGAATCAATAATGATCGGGCGATAGCCTAGCTTCTGAGCTTCAGCAATAATGCGAAAACACATGGTTGTCTTACCTACCGATGGCGTACCCCAGAATAAATGAGTCGCACCAGTATTAAGACCACCGCCTAAAGCACGATTTAAACCGATGCTAGGGGTTGGAATAACATCATGAATAGGCATTGTCTGCCCTTTGCGTTTATCTACAATTAACATATTTCTCCTTTATTGAAACATTCTATCTAGAATTCTTGATTTAATAATTGTTGTTGAAATGTGTTCGCTATACGGAACAAAGATTACTTTAATGTTATGTTCATCAAGCCATTCCTGGGTAAAGCCCATTTGTTTATGGTAGTCCTTGGTCTCCCAATCTGAACCAACAACAATGACATCTGCTTTCGCCTCTAGGATAGCAGGTTTTGAATCAGCTCCGCCTGTGTTAATGATAACTTTGTCCACCCATTTACAAGAAGATACAACTTCCATTCTTTCAAATAATTCACAAATTGGCGGCTCTTTGTACTGAGCACAGAACTCACTTGGGTTAACCGACACCACTACTTGACCACCGACACCAGCTATGTTCTTACATCTCTCTAGCAATCGGCTATGACCCGAATGAAATAGATCAAATGTTCCACCTGTGTATACAATCATTTTTTCTCCATTGACGCACTAACGAAATTCCATTTATTTGCATTATGAAATGTAAACTTCTCAACCCCATCAATACCAGAAAGAGCATCGCAGTATTCAAACATCACATTGTTAAAATCTCTAAATTCAAAAAGATTTGTATCATTTACTAAAACAGTTGGAATATCTGGAATGCTTACTGTTTTGCAATTAATTCCAGACCAAGCCAAAACATTTCTTGAGTCCAGATGCTTTGTCCCAATTTTAAAATCCATCACATCTCTTTTCCAAATATTCATACTTGCTAATGTCGCAGCAATCACATACGATTTATCATCAAGGCTGTTTATCAATTCAACCATTGTACCAGAAAAACCAGGCTTTAATTCTCCAGAGTAAGGGGCGTATTGCATTATTCTATCAACACCATTTAACATAGGCAGTAATGTCGCAATAGCACCTGGGAGCAGAACATCATCATCACCCAACACCCACACATACTCACCAGTTCCAGATGTTAGTCCATGCAGGCAATTGCCATCACAACCTATGTTTTGCTTTCTTACTGAATACTCTGTTATGTATTCCCTGTACGGGTGTAAAAGATCGCCAGCAAAAGCATCTTGGTCGTTGTCAGATATAATTAATTCAATATCATTTGTAAATTGATTAACAATACTCTCCACACACTGCACAACTGATTCACGCTTGTATGTTGGTATGTAAATAGTTAGAGGCACTACACGCTCTCCTTGACAAGGTTTTTCCTCTTTACATAATCGTCTACAGTAATAATCTTATCTGCCGCTTCAAGCTTGTAAGAGTCAAGACGGTTGAGAGTATCCTTGTCCTCAACCTTTGACAGACGAACTGCATACCATTCGCCTTCCTTAAGTATCTGCTTAACCTTTTTGTAAACTGCAGCGAATATCACGATCTTAAAGAACTGCTTACCATCCCAGCAGTAAACGCTAGCCATTTCCTTACCAGATGAGGTAATAAAGTTTCTAATGTTGAAAATGTAGGCAAGAGTTTTCTCATCAGTTACATAACCAATGCCATGTTCATATAGCCATGAATACTTATGATCAGTACCAGCTTTTTTCATCATCATGATATTAAACAGCCTAGAATCTTCTGCTTGATACACATCACAATACGCATGTAGAGTTCTATCGCCAATCAACGCATACACATAGTCCCTCTGTGCCAGCTCAGTGTTGCGCTCACCAAACACAGTGCAAGAGCCTGAGTGATCTTCAAACTCAACCCGTAAATAACCCGTAGCCTTCTTTGTAGAGCGCACTACAGCTTTAATGAGAGTAATGCTTGACATTGTTTCATGGAAGTCAACTGCGTTCTCCACAAACTCATCAATAGCAGTCTTATGTTGATTAGCCGCAATCGGGAATCCAAGAATCGGTAGATAATATTTTTCGTTATCAAATTGCGATACATGACCAATTGATTCAAACGCACCAACCTTATCCAAGTTCTCTCTAAGCGGAGCTTTGACAGCCGACTTAGAACACTTATGACTAAATTCTTCAAATGAATTAAATGGTCGCTTTGTTGTAATCTCTTTGATCGCACTAGAACCGCATCCAGTGACATTGGCAAGACCGAATCTAATTCCTTCTTCTTCGCCTGGGAGTGACATGGAAAAGAATTCTTCTGACTTATTAATATCAGGTGCATAGATTTTCAATCCGAGTCTTTGCGCTTCCATCAAGTAAGCAGTGATCTTGTCAGATGCAGACTCATTGTAAAGAAGCGCCCAAATAAATTCAAGAGGGTAGTTGATTTTCAACCACATTGTCTGATATGACATGAGTGAGTAAGCAACAGCGTGTGATTTGTTAAACATATACAACGCTGACATTTCAAACTCAGACCAAATCTTTTCAGATTGTGCTGGGGTGAGGTACTTATTATTTACAAACTTCTCTTTGTACTTATCAAAGCCAGCTACATCTCGCTTCTTACCAATGATCTTACGCAACGAGTCGGCTTCTGACCAAGTAAAGTCTGCGAGCAACACAGCCATTTGCATAAGTTGCTCTTGGAAAATTACAGTACCGTAAGTTTCTTCTAAGATTTCTCGCACTACTTCGTCAGGGTACTTAGGCTTAGCGACACCCTTTTTACAGTCAATGTACCTCTGCCCCTGCGAGAGCAATGCTCCAGGTCTAACCAATGCGTTAGATACAACAAGGTCATTAAAGTTATCAATACCCATTCTTTCAATGAGGTTTCTATAAGCAGCCGCATCAGCCTGAAAGATGCCTACAGTGTTGATATTATTGAAGTTTTCAAACACTTTATGGTCATCCAGCTTCAGCGATTGAGCCCTCACATCTACCCCCAGACGCTCCTGGATCTTTGCTAAGCAGTCTTTAATGACAGATACGGTCTTTAGACCCAAAACATCTATTTTAATAAGCCCAACGGCTTCGGCATCTTCCATAGCGAACGCCGTAACAGCCGAGCGGTCTCCACCCTGAGAATCTTTACGGGATTCAACGGGGCAAACATCGGTCAACGGAACGGAAGAAACCACCATCCCAGCCGCATGGACTCCAGCGGTACGAATGCGATTTTCCAACCTTGATGCCAACGGCACAACATCGGGATATTTCTTGATAAAGACCTTGCCCTTGTCGGTGGCTTTAAGCTCATCAATGGTTTCAAAAAACGGTGTGATGGAGTTGATTTCGGCAAACGGAACTTGTAGCACTCTCGCAACATCTTTAACCGCACTCTTTGATTTAAAAGTACCATAGATAGAAATTGCCGCTACATTATCTTTGCCCCAGCGAGTGGCGAGATAAGTTTTAACCTCATCACGGCGCTTGTCTTCAAAGTCCAAGTCAATGTCGGGATAGTCATTACGCTCAGGATTAATAAAGCGAGCGAACAGCAAATTGTATTTGATTGGATCTACTTGCGTAATGTCCAACAAAAACGCCATGACGCTACCGCCAACAGACCCACGACCAGTACCACGACCAATGCCGTTGTTGTCAGCCCACTTCACTAAGTCCCATACAATCAAAAAGTAATCCGCAAAGCCGAGTTGCTTAATGATGCCCAACTCTTCATCAAGACGCTTCGCATAAACTTCATCATTAATCCCCAGCTCTTGCAAACGGAACCTTGTAATCTCAGCCAAGTAATCATCTGAGTTCATGGACTTCATGTACTTCGGCAACAAGTTCTTCTTCTTTTCCATCCGAGCCGTACACTTCTCCGCAACTTCCATCGTGTTTTCCAGAATGTCAATTCTGTCGTAGCCAGCATCTTTGAACCAAGAAGCCACCTCATCAGCACCAGCCACATACGGGTTAATCTCATCAAACCTAAGATGCCTGTTAGGATACATATTGTTGATTTTTGCCACCATATCAAGGGATGGGTTATGCAAGCAATCAGCATGGTCCTTAGCATGGCGTTGATCTGCGGCTGATAGGCTTGGGTATTGTGAGAGCATTAGTAAGACCTCTTCACAGCCCTTATCCTTACGACTGGGGAAATGACAATCAGCAGTAGCTAGTACAGGTCGGTTGTAGGTGTCTGCTAATTGGATTAACCCGTCATTTATATGCTTAGGGTTCCATGATTGAATTTCAAAGTAGAAATCATCTTTAAATATCTTTATAAATCTTTCGGACAACTGGGCTGCTCTGTCCATATCGCCTGCATCAATAGCCTTAGAGATAGCACTACCCATACAGCCCGACAATGAGATAACATCATTATCAACAAGCTCTTCCAGCAAGTTGAAATCAATTCTAGGCTTATAGTAGAAGTTGTCTCCCCAAGCCTTTTGATTCATCCTGAATAGCTTCTTAAGACCATCATTATTCTTAGCCAGCAGAATTAGATGGAAGCGCTCGCTCTTGTCCTCGCTATCTGATTCAATAGATGGTACGAAGTAAGCCTCTACTCCGAACAATGGCTTTACATTATTAGCAAGACAAGCATCCTGGAACTTCAACACCCCGCCCATTGTCCCGTGATCTGTAATAGCCGCAGCTACTTGACCATTGGTGCTTGTAATTTTTGCTATCTCTTCTGGTGTTGACATTCCGTCTAGTAGTGAGTATTCAGAATGACAATGTAAGTGAACGAAATCCGTCACAGATTCTCCAAATCTATTTCAAACAACGATTCAATCGTGTCCATTTTGTTCCAATAAGCCTGATTATACCACGCCGCACGAAGAAAACACTTTACTCCATACTCTTGTAATATTTCTATTTCATGTGGATTATCTTCCACTACAAACAGTGGATCAATTTCCTTGATGATATCAATTTTCTTTCCAAATTCAGAAAATCTTGGTCTGGCAGTATTTATTCTCCACATATCTAGCCAAGGCACTGTCTCCTCAACAGCGGCTGGTTGCCTTCTAGCAGTCACTATGTTTACATCAATACCAAGACTGAACCAATAATTTACTTGAAAATATGCATCCTCAAATGGCTTCATGTTTCTCCAAAATAAATTATCCCTGAAGAGCTTTAATGCATTCTCGTCTGTTGTATTAGTCGTGAACCATGATCCATAGTCCTCATCACTAACTCCATGCGTATAAAATAAATGATCGGACACTGACTTATCTATATTGGCGATTACGCCATCTAAATCCAAAACAATTGCTTTATTTACAAATTCCATTTTTCTCCGATTGTATATTTTTGAGCATGAAAAAAGGGAGGGCTTTCGCCCTCCCCTAATTCGTTAATGATTACCAGGAATCTTTCATCTCACCAGTGGTGAGGAACATTTGCTGCTTCTCGTATGGAAGCATCATATACACACTGTCAAGCTGATGCATTGGCAATTCAGTAATCTGCTTTGGTTCTGGTGAAGAATCAAGCGGAATCAATGAATAGTTTGTATCCGATGCAGAAGAGCCTGTGCGTGAATACTTGTAGAATCTATCGGTAATTGTGCCGAATTCCTTTGCGTATTCAATAAGTGTAAGACCAATATGGCGCTGGTTGAATGTCGTGTCAAGAACTCTCGGTTCCCAAACACCTGGCTCCATTTCCACCGCAATATTAATCAAAAGATGGGGCTTTGGTCTCCAAGCCTTATCCACAGTTGCTTGTTCAGTACCCCAGCAACGGTAGTTAAACTTCTCAAGACCTGCAGTGGAAGCTACTCTCCACTTCCAGTTGATTGGTGATGTAATAACTGGAACATTAATTGCTGTCCCGATATTCTCATCGTAATTTGTTGAATCTTCTGTCAGTTCCTGACGGAAGCGAATGCGGTACGATTGACCAGCTTGGACTGTGAAGAATTTCTTCGGTCCTGCTGACGCACCTGGTTTTGCTACTGACTTTTCCAAGTCTTTTAGTGATTTTAATGATTGAAATGACATGTTTTGTCTCCTATATGATTATTTCTTTGTTGTTTATAGCTTCTGCTATTTGTTCTTTAGTCATCTCCGCAGGGTCTTTAACTCCTTCGGGGATTCTTGCTACCGAGATTTCTTTGCCTCGGCACATCTCTATCATAGCACATCTCATTGCCATACCAGCATCATCATTGTCACAAAACAAGATAACTTTATCAAAAAACCGTCTTATCATATTCCCTTGATTTTTTGACACTGCAGCACCAAGTGTTGCTACTACATTTGGAAAACCAGCTTGATGAACAAACATGCAATCAACACTACCTTCAACTACAATAACTGAATTGTAATTCTTGGCATTATGAATGTTGAATAACACATCTGCTCGTTTAAAGCCTTTATTGTATAGATATCTAGGCTGTTGAGTTGACTCAATTGCTCTGCCAATTAACCCTACTAGCTCATAATTATGAGACCTAACTGGGATTACAACACGGTTCTTTTCAGATGAAAATCCAACCTCAAAGTGCCTCATTGTGTCAATATCCAAACCACGCTCAATCATTGTTTGTAATAGATCAGATTGATCTTCGTAGTCTATCATCAAATTATCAATTGATAACTCATTAACATCTTCAACTTGATACTTATAACTGTTTAGCTCTTTATCAAGCTTGTGACTGTCCAGCTCTATGTGCTTACTGTAGGTCTTACCAGTAACATTAAAATATAGCTGTCTAAAATTACCTTTCTTACCGCATGACGGATTAAAGCATTGCCATAGACCAGTTCTAACATTGATATACATAGCGGCGCTATGCGTATTCTTGTGAAAAGGGCAATAGACATTTAACTCTTCACCATTAGCACTTTGAATTGAAACATTGTAGTTATTAAATAACGACAGTATCTCTTCCTCAATAGAACTAGCTAAGAAGTTTGAATTTGTAGACATCCCTACCTGCATCATAGTCTGTGATCAACTTTGTTTTACCAAAATTGCCATATTTCTTACGAGCTTCATCCTCCATCCAGGGTCTAAGCCTGCTGAGGGTTTCAATATCTTTTACTTCGCCTTTAACTACAGTTTTCATTAAATATCCCACTCTTCTGCCCACTTACCAGTTTCTAGATTCCATCTAAGGTAGAAACCAAAGTGTGACGCTCTACGGACTTTTCTTGACACCACCTGAAACAAATCAGATGATAGTTCTCTGTGAATAGCAAGCACAAGATCGGCATCGTAAGCCAACTGCTTACTCCACGCAACCTCTTCTAGCTCTGGCGGTCTCTCTGAGTGACCGTCAGACATTGTTACTGCGGCAACATCTATGATAGGGATACCATTCTTTACCGCAATTCGCTTGAATGCCTTAGAAAGGTTCTTAGCCTTCTCTGTTTCATTCTTAGCACCGCTTGAATCATCAAACAAGCTGTGGTAGTCAAGAATGACCATATCAGGGTGATACTGATCAATCTTTGCTTGTACCATGTTTTGGTCTGCTGTTTCAAGCCCCTCTGATGTAACAAGATGGATAGCGTGCTTGCCTTCAAAAGTAGCTTCTGCCCACTTCTCATAGCCATCAACAATTCCTGGGTTGGCTTTAATCAAGTCTGTATTTGTGAAGTGCCCCTCGCCGTTATTTAATAGCGTGTCAAGCCTCTGCCCTTCTTGTTGTTTATTCATCTCCAAAGAAATGATCAACGGTCTATAGCCAGCTTTCCAAGCATTAACAGCGAACAGTCTTGCAATAAAAGATTTACCAACACCAGTCCAGCCAAGAAGAACAATGAAGTCACCCGATTGCCAACCGCCAAATACCTTGTCAATAACATCAATACCACTAGGGATTCCAGCAATTGCTTTAGGGTTGAGGGATCTAGCTTTTAAGTCCCTAACTCTGTCTTTCCATTCTCCAGCAAGATCGGTATCTTTTAGGTTTGATGAAAACTTATAAAGCTTTGAAGTTTCTTCCATCAAAAATGATAAAGCTTCTTTAGGACCAGACTCATTGATAAGACCATGTGCCTTAGCAACGATACCTCTAGTCTGATACGAAAGAGATTCTTTCTTTGCTTCGTCAATGTAATAAGCAATCGGCTCTGGAGTTGAAATGAATTCAAAATCCTGATGATGTTGCTTCACTGTTTCCTTTGACGGAACCTTGCTGTGTGTTTCATAATGAGAAACTATGAAATTCCAAACATCACGATATTCCAAAAATACATTCTCAACACCGCTATTTACAGCAGTTACATAGTCTTGGGTATCAACAATAGAATTTAGAAGTCTTACTTCGTAATTCACTCTGTCTCCATTCTCTTTTTAGTTTCTTCTACTATGGACTTAAATTTATCGCCAGATTTTTTATCAAACTCAGCTTTTTCAACAAACGCTCTTGATTCTATCGCAAAATCAAAAACCAAAAATGGTCCTGGTCTGCTCTTAATAAAGCTTTCCACTCCGAGCCTAAGGTTATCTGTCTTGTAAAAACTAACAAGGGAGTCAGCAACGGCTTCCTGCCTTGGAGAGTCTGGGATAAATAATTTATTCTGCTTTGCGCAGAAGCTTTTGAAGTATTCTATCAGTTCTTGACCAGTTGTTATCATTTTCTTTTTTAGCTTTCTTCCAAGTTGCTAACAGTATATCAAATTCGGAGAAACCGCCATTAACGCCATAAATGGTTTCTTCACTCCACGCATTGATTAGACATTCTTTCCTAACCTCGCATGATTTGCAAATATTTTTTGCGTACTGGACTTCTTCGTATTTATAAGAAAACCAGTAAATGCCATTTACATCTTCAGCGCAGAGTGCTTTGTTTCTCCACTTTTCCAATTACTTCTCTGCGTCAAGCTCTTGGAGCTTCGCTTCAATTTGTGAGTCAATTGAATCCCACAACTTGCCCCAAGACTTTTCATCATCAATACTGGAAGCAATTACTCTTGCGCCAGCATCAAGACGAAGTGATTCGTAGTTACCTAGGTTCTTTG
>Ga0247723_1001805_pt1 | contig 12118 bp, 22 predicted proteins | sample MSEWelMarce5H_FC_FD_189079 | JGI IMG/M metagenome (GOLD analysis project Ga0247723, IMG submission 189079) | Subsurface sediment microbial communities from gas well in West Virginia, United States - MSEEL Well Study Marcellus 5H_FC | ecosystem: Environmental > Terrestrial > Deep subsurface >...
TAACCGTGAAACTATCGGCGGTTAAAGTCTTATCCATAAAATAGCCCTGTCGCCGTCGGCCCTACCCCCTCCCCCCTGACTCCGGCGCGGCCTTGGTGCAAGGGCAGCGCGGCGCATGGATCACGGGTAACGCGCCGCATGATCCAGTGATGCAAAGTTATCCACAGGTTATCCCAAAGCCTGTGGATAACCTGTGTACAAATACCCCTGTCACACTTGGAAACCCTAAAAGCGCACCATATTGGTGCATTGATTACCCAGTGGCTATTCAATAGGGGTAAAAAGAGGCTATTGTTTACCCAGTGGCTACGGAATAAGGGCTATTATTTACCCAGTGGCTACGGAATAAGGGATAATTTGCGAAGTGTGACAAAATGCCCTCCGCGCAAGAGAGGGGGGTCAGAACGACTTTTCTAAATAGCACTGATTTTCAGGAATTCCCAAAACTCTCTACCTTCCATAAGTCACAACTGACACACTCAAACGGGAAAAGAAGCTATTGTTGACCCATTGGCGCAAACTATCAAGAATACCAAACGTCATAGCTTTAATTGTTGTCCAGTGGGTCAGTTATCACCGATAATTCTAATCAGTGCAATTCGCACTGTAACCAGTAAGGAAAATTTATCATGAAATCCACACGATCAGAATACATTAGCTTTTTCACTAATTGGTTGCACTACCAATTCCCGCGCAATGCCGATGTGGTGCGTAACGTCTTAATCATTCGTGAGGTGAATAAAATCATCAGTGACGACGACGAAGCCGCATATTGGGGAGATCGTGATTGCTGGACAATGCACGATATGGCAAACAAACAAATTGCAAGCCGCGCAATTGAGGGAGTGACAGCATGAAAATCGGTGACTACATTACAACCACAATTTATGGCCATTCCGTGCGCGTTTTAGTCTTGGCAATCCATCGCGGCGCAATCGACGTGCAACGCGCCGATGGTAAATGTTTCCGCGTTTCAGGGGTGACAGCATGAATAAACATCGCCTACATTACATTGACATGAGGCCAAAGCCTTTAGAGCGCGAACCGTCAACCCTTGCTATTTGGTTGGGGGTAGCGGTTACAGTAGCCGCGTTATATCTGTTAACCGTTATTCTTTTTTCTTTTTAAGGGGTTTACCATGTATAAAGTAATCGAAAAAGCTAACCCATTGGCGGTGCATTGCATAGCGGACACGTTAGAGCGTGCAGAGCATTGGATCAAGGTCAATGCGCCGGAGTACGTCGCCAAGGGCTATTTTATGGATAAGACTTTAACCGCCGATAGTTTCACGGTTAAGAAAAGCTAAACGAGTAGCCATTGGCGCAGACTATTAAACCCTCGTTTTGTGATAGTTTTAATTGTTGCCCAATGGCTCACCGATCCCCGATAATTCAATTGCTGCAATCTCGCAGCGTAAACAGTAAGGACAATTTTATTATGACAATCACGACTCAAAATTTCACCCGTGCCAATCGTTTAGACGTAAACGGAAACCCGCGTTATATCTGCCACTTTTTGAACCTATCAAAGCCCGGGGACGCGGTAGACGGGGATATATCCGGCAAGTATGAAGCCGCACTGAAACGCGCCCGGGCGTTTGGTGGGCGCAAATATCACAACAAACAATACGGCGGAGGAATCATTTTCCAGTCATACAACACGCAGACACTATGCGACGATTTAAATAACGCTTTGCGCGGCCCCGTCGTTTGGAATGAGCTATGGGACGCAATGAAAGAGACGCCTACCGCGTGGATTGAAACGACTGAAAAAATGTTTTGGGATATGTTGGAATGCTTACCACCTAAACGCATGGATAGCCAAAAATTCCTAGTAGGTGAAGCGGATCACGACAACGGACGGGGAGAAGCGGTTTTTGCGTGCTTTAGGCGCGTCGGTTCGCGGGTGTTCGCCCGGTATTTAACAATTGCCCAGTATCAAAACGTTTGAGGGTATCAACAATGAGCGCAGACCTTACCAAAGCCGAGCGCGTCGCGCTTTCCCTATTCCTGACCGAGTACCCCGATAACTGGACGTTTGGGGAAATACTGAAGGCACTCGATCCGGACAACCTTTCCGATGATTGGGAGCAAATAACCGTTTGGCAGCCATTGGAGAACGATCACGCCGCCGCAGCGATGGCGATCCAAGACACCCGCGACACCTTAACCCGCATTTATGGAGAATAAACCATGCTATTAAATACCCTGACACTCGCAGAACGTGAGCGCCTAGCCTATGCCGAGGGGTTTACAACCACCGCCGCCCTACTCGCGCAGGCCGACGACTACGAACACGAAGGGGAACGCGCCTACACCATGCGCGAACTCGTAGAAATGGCAGCCGACTATTTGAAAGACGGGGACGTTGATCGCGCAGCCTGCACCCTAGCGGAAGCCCTTAAATGACCGCAGTTTTAGCCGCCCTGTTAGTAGCCCTGCTGCTGTTAGTTTTTGACCTTTAACCAACCGAACCCCTAACCATGACCAAAAAACCCGACAAAACCGCCGCTAGTGACCGCCTGAAGGCCATAGCTGATCGCCTTGGCCTAGACGATACCCGACTGGCTGAGTATTTAGGCGTGAGCGTGTCCACCCTGCGCCACTGGACGATCGGCACACGCGCCCCGGGCGCAGCCGTTGACCGCCTGTTAGACGTGCTTGGCACAATGGAAGCCCTTGCGCCTAGCCTACACGCCCAACTGCTGCCAAGCCCTGCACCTAAGAGGGGCAGGCCACCGACTAAACCCGCAGAACATAAAGAGGCTGAACTATGACCGAGCAAGAGAAGAAACGAGAATCAGCAGAGAAGCTAGATCGACTGCTTACATTTGCCAAAGTAGCGCACCAATGGAAAAAAGAAACTGGGGAGAAACTTAACACGTCTCATTATTTAGCCGTAATGGGAGCAAATCAGGAGAAACCAAAATGACCGAGCAAGAAGAACAGAAGTTAACCGAGCAGATCGACCGCCTGATCGACCTACGCCGCGACCTAGATCGCGAGCGTAAGCAGGTGCTAGAGCAGAACGACTATTTCCGACTAACTGGACAACTAAAGGAGCATAACCATGACAACCGAGTTTAAGGACGACATACTAGCCGACGAAGAAAGCCCCACCGTGTTCGAGATGATGTGGGACAGTGCCATGACGTTTTTTAAGTGCGTGGGCGTGTTTGCCGTGATCTGCTTTGCCTTGGGCTATTTCAGCACCAAACAGGCACAGGCCAAGCAGTGCGAACCCAGTAAAACAGTTTTAGCAAGGAGCATATTCAAATGATTGACAAACCAGCATTTCCAATACAAAGTTATACGTGCGCTGAAAAAGGCTTGACCATACGCGACTACTTTGCAGCTACGTCGATAACGTGGTTCTTGACCGCGTTGGAGAATGAGGGCATGGTGGATGAACCCGATCTACTTCGCCAGTTTGCAGCCGAGAGCGCATATCGAATGGCTGACGCAATGATGAAAGCGAGGGGAGTATGAACCACTTAAAGAACGTATGGGCATGGTTTACAAATCATTGGGTAATGCCAACCCCTGCGGAACTTATTGCCGAGGAACTGATACAAGCGCAGCGCACTAAGTTGCGCCACCAGTCGAGCATGGAGTACCACACCGCCATTGTTGCCTACAACGTAGCAAGGATTAAACGCCTTGAGGGGTTAACCGCAAAGCAGGAGACAACAGAATGACATGGCCTTTCCCGCCGCCCACTGGGGCTATCCCTTGGACTAAACAACAAGAGAAAGCCTACCAGCAGCAGAAACAGAAGCAGCTACCCGCTGCCCCGTTTTAATCCAACAACTCAGCCCCGTGTACTCGGGGCTTTTCTTTTTTAGACAATCGGTAAATGTCATCAAGCTGCCGCTGCTTGGCACGAATGACCTCGGCGCGGTGATCCTTGAACTGCACAGCCAGTGCGGGGTTTATGACCCACTGGGCGAAGTGCTGATTCTCTCGGCTGGCATCATCTAAGCGCATGACCCAGCGACCCTGCTCCAGTGGATACATCGCCCCATAGATCATTTGATCCTGCTGCCATACGTTCGTTTTCTCGATCTGCCTACGCGCTGACCGTTTGATCTCTGCCATCGTAATCATCGGCTCATCGGCGTGCTGGATGATGTAGTCGCGCAGCCATGTATCAAAGTTAGCCGACCCTGACAACTCGGACAGCGCGTAACGGTAGGCCGGAATGATGTAGGTCTGCACAATGTGGATCACACGGGCAGCGAGATCGCCGGACACGGTGAACGAGAAGGGCGACTCCATAAGATGAAACATGAGCATGAGGCGACCAGCTAACCCCTCGACCTTACCGAAGGCAGTCATAAAAGTATCGTCGGACTGGAGAAGCCTCTCATCGTTGCGCTTAGTGTCGTACCAGTCTTGGAACTCTTGAAACACGGCCTTGGCCTCGGGGCTTAACTGGTAGGTCATTGCAGGCAGGGCAAACACGATCCGCAGGGTTTGCTCCCACTGCTGCTTGTTGAGCAGGTAGTCGGGTATCTCGACGGGCTTGCGTGTCAAGTCACCGTTTAGGATGCACGGGATAAACCGCTGCACCAGTCCATCGGCTGACAGATTGTGCAGGTTATCGCGGAACACCCGGGGCTGGATATTGCCATAGATTGACACCGCGAGATTCTCGGCATAGATCGACCCGCTGCCTACGCGATCCATCTCATACGGGGACGACTCATAAGCCTTGACCCATGCGGAACGATCTTCACCGCTGGCCTTGTCTGTTAGTTTGCGAACCCAGCTATTCATCTCATCCAAGGCGCATAGCAGGCCACGGGGACGGTCTGCTGCCAAGCGTACTAGCTTCTGACTGGTAACGTCATCGACTGTGATCCGCAGGGGTACGGGTTGGGGTGGTAGATTGTGAACCACTGGCGCATCGTCGCCACTGAGCATAGCTTCGGGCTTGGCTGAGAAGTCCAAGAACGCCTTTTTACTTGAGGCATACATCGCCTCTTGGCCCTCCCATGCTAGTAACTCTTTGCCAAAGCGGGGACGGTCTTCGGTTTCAAATATCTTGAGGGGCGCGAGCATAGGCGCAGAACCCGGTGTTTTCTTGTCTGCTGGCGCACCAATTGTCATTAACCACAGCACAGGTGGCACTTTGAAGTCTTTGATTAACTCAAGCCGGGTACGCGCATCGACGACACCGCACACGGCAGCAAGCCCAGCGAACAGCGGGACTAAGGGATCGCAGCCGACTGTTTGACCGATCTCATCTGCACGGCGGGACAACACTTTAGGCCATACTGAAATGTCCATTGCTGGAGGCCGAGGCCGTAGGTCAACCAGCACCGACTTTGGGTCTGTCGGGGACTCCACTGCTGCGAACATGGATGCCACATCGGGCGTGGGGCGTGTCCATCCTGCCTTGCGTGCTATGTTAAACAGCGTACCTAATCGAATGACTTGCGTCTTGGTGGTGGTGAAGCTGGCCCACTGCGTCAGAATCTCACGCTCACCGGGGTACTTAGTCGAAGGCGTTGACCACTCATTCCAAAGACTTAACGCTTGGTCAAGCTGGTTTGTCTGTGTGCCTGCCCAGTGCAGTGCCATGCCTGTATTGATCCAGTCGTCACGGGGGCAATCAGGGTTAATAAATTCCAAGGCCGTGCGAATCTCATCCCATGATGCGTTGACCCCTTCGCCAGTGGACAACGTGCGTACCTTGTCAATGTCAAGCATAGATTGCCAAAGGTCAAGCAGTGCTTGCGGGATCGTGGGTAAGCGCATCCAGTGACCCCTACCCGCCCAACGATAAGGCTGGCGTGTGTCGGGGTGGATGCTGGGTGGCAGTACATCTTGCACGGTAAGGCCGTTGACCGTAGCACAGCGCAACTCATATGCGGTTACATTTTCATGCGTGATTTTTTTGGATGGCAGCGCAAGGCCAAAGGGCATGGTGAACAATAATTTGCCGTGACCAGTCCTACCCGAATCGACGATAACGGCATCGTTTGCATCATACAAGGCTTGAAGGTCAATTTTATGTTCAGCCAGTAGCGTGACCGTGGCATCCCAGTCGTCAATGTCCAAGGCCATCGTGCCGCTGTACGCATGGGCTAACCCGATACCGTAGCCCGTAGGCAGATCATTCTGATCCTTAAGCGCATTGGTTTTTATGTTCCATCCCGGTGTACGTGGCCCCTTTGTGCCTGCGGGAATGGGTACAAGTGACCAGCCGTGTCGGATATAGGCATCAATAGATGCAGGATGGGCTTGCACTGTGGTAGCTGTATTCATATAATGTTCCTGACACTAGCAGTTGTCATTTGTTTCATGGAAGTCTCCTCTTAGCCCCGTCTAATCCACGGGGCTTTTTCTTTGCTTAAAAAATATTTTTCAAACTGTTGCACAATGTTAGCACATTCGTGTACACTTGCGTCAACTGATCAGGAAATATTTATGGCAACCAAATCCAAAACCAAGTTTTTGACCGTGAGGCTTACCCCTTACGATCACAAAGCATTTCACCGAAAGGCAGAGAAGTACGGTAAGCCGTCTGATGTCATTCGTGAAATCATCGAGGCGTTCAGTCAAGACCGTCTTGTAATTCAACCACCTGTAAACGTAAAGGAATCTCTGTATGTCTCTCGAATCCAAAATTGAAGCCCTGACTGCTGCTGTCCAAGCCCTGACTGCTAAATTAGAGTCCGGCAATATAGCACCAGCCGCACCCGTTGCACCAGCACCCGTGCCTGTGGTAAAAGCTGCCCCAGTAGTGGCAGCCCCCGCTATGCCAGCCCCACCTGTGTTTGTAAACCCCGCGCCTTACGTTCCAATGGATGCACCAGCCCCAGCACCATCCATGTTCACTGACCCCAAGGGTTTGATCGACTATGTGATGGGTGCGTACAAGGCACTCGGCCCACAGAAGGGCGCAAGCATCCAAGGTGTGCTGGTCGGCCTTGGCTACCAGAACATTAACGATGTCAAGCCCGAGCATTACGGTGACTTGTTCAATGGCATTGAAGCACTGAAATGAGCGCACACGCCCAGTTGTCCCCCTCGAAACGTAACCGCTGGGCGTTATGCCCCGGTTCGATTCGTGAGGAAGCAAAGTACCCCGAGCAATCGGGTGGCGCTGCTGCCATTGATGGCACACACACGCACACACTGTTAGAAGTGTGTCTTAATGATGGTGATGTGGACGCATCGTTCCATGTTGGCGTTGAAATGGAAGATCACGAAGGGTTATTCGTAGTTGACAAGGAACGCGCAGCCCGTGTGCAGGTAGCACTGGACTACATTAAAAAGCGCGTCACCGATAGCTTTATGACCTTGTTGTCTGAGTCCAAGGTTGATCCAGCGTTTCTATTAGGTCGTGATGACCTATCCGGTACGGTGGACGTTCAGATTATTGGTAACGGTGTTCTTGAGTTGATCGACTACAAGGACGGCATGGCTCCAGTAGATGCCAAGGGCAATATGCAGCTTGAACAATACGCTTATGGTGTACTGGCTGGCTACAAGTTGCCCGTTAACGGTGCTTACCCATTCGACACGGTACGCATGACCATCATCCAGCCTAAGTTGGCTATGAAGGGCATGAACCCGATTAGTTCTTGCGATGTGTCAGTCAGCGATTTAATGGCTAACATGGGTACAATCATTCGACAAGCTGCCGCTACCGATGCACCCGATGCGCCGCTTGTACCGGGTGAAAGTCAATGTAAATATTGCCGTGCAAAGGGTAACTGCTCCGCGCTGGCAAGTAACGTAATGAAGGAGGTAGGAATCATGTTCCAGCCAATCGTAAATCAAACCCTAGATGTCGCACAGCAAAGTGCCGACAAAGACCCAACGGCTATGAATGACGCACAGATTCGTCAGATCATGGAAGCCGCCCCCCTGATGCGTCAGCTACTCGAAGGTGTGGAAAAAGAAGCCCTGCGCCGATTGAAAGCCGGACAGTCTATTGATGGACTGAAGCTGGTCAATGGTCGTGGCTCTCGTGCATGGGCATTGCCCGAGTCCGAGATCGCCGAGAAGCTGGTGAAGATGGGCATCCCCAAGACCGCAGTCTATGAAACCAAACTCGTCACGCCAGCCAAGGCCGAGAAGTTGACATGGACAAAGAAGGATGGCGAAGTCAAGCAGTTGACCGAACGCCAGTTGAAAACAATGGAGCAGGAATACGTGGTCAAGATGGCTGGAAGTATTACTGTTGTCCCCGAGTCTGATTCACGGCCTGCCGTGATTCTGAACGCCACTTCTTTATTTGCACCCATTCAGGAGTCACTTCCATCATGGCTGACTTAATTACACAAGAACGGTTGAAAAATTTGCTTTCTTATGATTCTGAGGCTGGTGAGTTCAGGTGGGTAAGACCAACCAGTAATAGGGTTAGGGTTGGTCAAATTGCGGGTGCTGTAAACAGCACTGACGCATACATCAGAATAATGATTGACGGAAAGTTTTATTCTGCACATCGGTTGGCGTGGTTATATGTGAATGGTTCACATCCCACTCATGAAATTGACCATATTGATGGCGATCATGGAAACAATCAAATTGTTAATTTAAGAAAAGCCACCCGTAAGCAAAATCAAGAGAACACCAGATTGCAAAAAAACAACAAGAGTGGGTATAGAGGGGTGGTTTGGGATTCAACTAATAATAAATGGAAAGCATACGTTAATCACAATCGGGTACACAATCACATTGGTTTATTCACTTCGTTAGAAAAAGCAGCTATTGCTGCGAAAGGAGCAAGAGACAAGTTATTTACACACCATCACACACCCTATTCATCGTAATTTAATTGGAGTAATTTATGTCAGATATTATCTTTTTGTCAGATGTCCGTTTGTCTTTCCCCCACATCGCAGAACCCCAGAAGCAGGTCAATGAGGCTACTGGCGCACAGCGAATCAGCTACAACGCTGAATTTCTGATGCCTGAGAATCACCCCGGCTTCCAACAGTTCATGGCACGCTATGGCGCTATCGCTTTGGAGAAGTGGGCAGAACACGCTAACACCGTGATGCAGATGATCCTTGCAGACCGCAAGCTGCGCTGCTTTGGTCGTGGTGAGGAGAAGGTCAACAAGAAAACCTTTAAGCCCTATGACGGTTATGCGGGTAATGTGTATCTCACTGCTGGTCGTGACCAAGCACCACAGATGATTCAGGCCGATGGTCAGCCCGTTGACCCTAACAACACGATGGCTTACCAAGCCCTTGCACGCAAGATGTACGGTGGATGCCGAGTCAATGCCGCCATCAAGCCTTGGCCCCAAGTCAACAAGCATGGCAACGGCATCCGCTGTGACCTGATCGCTGTGCAGTTCCTGCGTGACGATGTGGCCTTCGGTGAAGGTGCTGCTGATGCGTCAGGGATGTTTGGCTCTGTGGCTGGCAGTCCGATTGGGACAAATGGTATGTTTCACCCACAAACCGCATCGCCCACTATGCCTGCACTGCCATCGTTCTTAGCGTAATGTAATCGGGGGCTTCGGCCCCCGTCACCGAGTAAATGTAATGAGTAAGAATTTCAACACTGTCACGGATGGTAATGATGAGTGGCTAACGCCAAAGTACATTACAGATACACTTGGTCCATTTGACCTTGACCCGTGCAGCCCCGGTGACAGACGGCCTTGGGATACCGCTACATATCACCTCGATGAAGCAAACAATGGATTGGTTGCACCTTGGTTTGGTAAGGTTTGGTGTAACCCGCCTTACGGTCGAGAAACATTTAAGTGGCTGGCTAAACTGGCAGACCACAATGATGGCATTGCCCTTGTTTTTGCAAGAACTGAAACTGTTGGTTTCTTTGAGCAAGTGTGGGAACGTGCGGATGCCGTTTTCTTTTTCAAAGGCCGATTGAAATTTCATTACGTTGACGGCACTGAAGCCGACACAGCAAATGCACCAAGCTGCTTGATTGCATACGGAAAGCCCAATGTGACAATATTAGAAAACTCAGGGTTCTCTGGAAAACTGGTGGTTCTTAAATGAGTAATGACTACTGCTGGGATTTGGAAACCTATCCCAATGTATTCACGATGGCAGTCGAGCATTGTGATGCACCCTTGAAGTGGGCATTTGAGATAAGCCCGTGGCGCAATGACTCCAAGGCCATCATTGATTTTGTGATGTGGCTCAAAGGGTCTAACGCTAGGATGATCGGGTTTAACAGCCTTGGCTTTGACTACCCCATCCTGCACACCTTACTTCGCATGGGCAACAGCGATGCCAATACCCTGTACCTCAAAGCGCAGGCCATCATTAACGGGCAAGACGGTGACGAGAGATGGCTGCACCAAGTTAACCCCAGTGACCGCTATGTGGAACAGATTGACCTGTTCAAGATTCACCACTTCGACAACAAGGCACGGGCTACCAGCCTCAAGGTTCTTGAGTTCAATATGCGCTCTGACAACATCGAGGACTTGCCGTTCAAGATCGGCAGCACCCTGACCCAAGAGCAGCTACCCAAGTTAAAACAGTACAACGCCCACGATGTCGCCCAGACCAAAGCGTTTTACTTTAAGACGCTGGACATGATCCGCTTCCGCGAAGAATTGACGCAGAAGTACCAGCGCGACTTTATGAATCACAACGACACCAAGATCGGCAAGGACTACTTCACCATGAAGCTAGAGGATGCCGGAGTGTCATGCTACGACTACGGCCCCAAGGGGCGCACCCCTCGGCAAACCAAGCGCCCAGTGATACATCTCAGGGATGCCATCCTGCCTTGGATCAGCTTCCAGCAGCCGGAGTTCACACGGGTACTTAACTGGCTCAAAGATCAATCAATCACTGAAACTAAAGGAGTGTTTAATGACATTACTGCAAGTGTGGGTGGGTTTACTTTTGTGTTTGGCCTTGGTGGTATTCACGGATCGGTTGAGTCCACGGTTGTCGAGTCTACTGATGATCTTGTCGTTATTGATCTCGACGTATCTAGTTACTACCCTAACCTAGCCATCAGCAACGGGTTCTACCCGCAGCACTTGGGGCGTGAGTTCTGCAACATCTACCAGCACTTGTACGAGCAGCGCAAGACCTACGCTAAGAACAGTGCTGAGAACGCCATGTTGAAGCTGGCACTTAACGGTGTCTATGGCGACAGCAACAACCATTTCAGCATCTTCTACGACCCATTGTTTACCATGAGCATCACGCTTAACGGTCAACTGCTGCTGTGTGTACTGGCTGAGGGATTGATGGAGATTGAAGGGCTGACCCTGATTCAGCTAAACACTGACGGCCTGTCTGTGCGAGTACCACGGGCAAACAAGTGGCTGGTGGACACCGCAGCCGCTGCATGGCAATACAAGACAAAGCTGCAACTAGAAGAATCTGTGTACAAGGCCATGTTCATTCGTGATGTAAACAACTACTTGGCAGTCTATGAGAACGGCACTGTGAAGCGCAAAGGTGCATACGAGTACGACATGGACTGGAGTCAGAACGCTGGTGGACTGGTGATTGCCAAGGTTGCCGAGAAGGTGCTAGTCGATGGTGCGCCGATTCGCAAGACTTTGGAGGAGTGGCCTGACATCATGGACTTCATGCTACGCACCAAGGTTCCACGGTCAAGCTACTTAGCCGTTGAGCATGATGGCGTGACTTCGCAGTTGCAGAATATCACCCGCTACTACATCGCCGAGGGTGGTGGGCGGCTATTCAAATGGATGCCACCGCTTGCCAAGAAGCCGGGTGAGTGGCGCAAGATTGGCGTTGAGGCGGGCTGGGGTGTCCAGCCATGCAACGACATACGGGATGCTGGCAAGCTGCCAGTGGACTTTAATTACTACATTCAAGAAATTGAAAAATTAACTTTGGGGTTATCGTAATGTTAGAAAAACAAATTGAAACTGCTGTGTGCGATTACGCTAAGACCAAGGGCATCTTGACTTACAAGTTCACCAGTCCATCACGGGCTGCTGTTCCTGATCGTCTGTTTATCAATAAGCACGGGACTGTATGGTTTTGCGAGTTTAAGCGTGAGGGGAAAAAAGAAACCGTGGCGCAGGCTCGGGAACACACCCGGCTCAGAAACCAAAAAGTTAGAGTGTCTGTGATTGACAACGTGGCTGGTGGTAAAGAGATGGTGGACTATATGGAGCATAT
>Ga0247723_1001806_pt1 | contig 12109 bp, 16 predicted proteins | sample MSEWelMarce5H_FC_FD_189079 | JGI IMG/M metagenome (GOLD analysis project Ga0247723, IMG submission 189079) | Subsurface sediment microbial communities from gas well in West Virginia, United States - MSEEL Well Study Marcellus 5H_FC | ecosystem: Environmental > Terrestrial > Deep subsurface >...
TAATGCTAGTTGCATTTATCTGAGTCGCATTGTTCCAAATAACATGACCATCGGTTGGATTGCCAGTAGTTATCGTGGTCTTGGCTCGATAATTCCAAGCGGTTGTCGAAGATCCAGATGCTCCAGTCGCTCCAGTTGCTCCAGTAGCACCCGTAGCACCCGTAGCACCCGTAGCACCCGTAGCACCCGTAGCACCCGTAGCACCCGTAGCTCCTGTGGCTCCGGCTGGGCCGCGTGCGGTCACAACAGTAACAGCCGCCTCTTGGGCGCCTGCGGTCACAACTGTAACAGTTGATTCTTGTCCCGCCTGAGTGACGATCACTTCTCCAACTGCTCCTGATTGCGTCACGTTCATAATGGAGTGATCGTTTTTCCTAGGTTAAGATAAAAAACATCCGTAATGTCTCGCCCGGCGTTGTTTGTGACGATGATGTCAATGTCATAAACTCCAGCGATTAAATCATCAGTTGCTTGGACGATTTTAACTTTTCCAGCCACGATCGTGCAGGTCAAAATGATTGGATCGCAAGTGCCTTTCAAGCGCATGGCCGAGGTTGCGGTATAGGTTCCGTCCAGCGTGATTGGCACGCCGGCCTCGTCGATAAACTCGGCGGTGATGTCCAAGTTTTGACCCCGCTTCAGATAGATCGTGTCTGCCATGGGTTATACTCCTGCGTGTATGTCTAGAATCAGTGTGATTGGTGCAGTTGCACCGGTGAATGTCACGGAATCGCCTGTAAATGGATGAGCGCCACCCTGCGATGATTGCAAGTGGATGAATGGTGCTGCAATAGTCAGCAAGTTGGTTCCTTCGCCAATCGCTACGGAGCCGCTGGTCGATGCAGAGCGAATCAGCATCGAATGCAGCTTCGTCATGGTAGGCAGTGCGATTCCTTCGTTGTCGGTCGCGTTCCATGCCGTGCCGTCAAATTTGTAAGCTCGGGTTGTCCCGACTCCTGCGGTTGTATTTGCAGAGGTTGATGCGGTCGTGATCCCTACGCATGTTCCGTTGGCATGTGCCATGTTCAGAGTGGCATCGTTTGGTGCGTTGTTGATGGCGCTGGTCGTCAGCGAGTAGGTCGCACCAGAGCCGCCTACGGTGTAATGCGCGGTAATCGCTGCGGTGGCGTTCAAAGCTGCTCGGACCTTTGTAGCTACTAGGCTGGCGGTGTTGTCCGTCAAAAGTAGCGGAACTGGTATCAGTAAAGGTGATCCGGTGACAAGTGCAGATGTAACAGTGACGTTCAAGTCGCCTGCTGTGGTCGCGCCCGCGGCCGCCACGATCGTTGCAGTCTCGACTTGGGCAGTTCCTGCTGCCGTGCCAGTAACTGCTCCGGTGGCAGTGTTTAGGGTCAGCACGCCAGCGGGTTGAATGATCATTCCCATCGAATAGGCGACAGTCGGCGCGTTCGTGTAAATCAAAGATGCAAGGGACGTCCCAATTGTTTGAGAACCAGAAACATTTATTGCGCCAGGGTCAGCGGTAGCAATCATGCCGTAACGAACTTCTGTGCCGGAAAGAGTCATGGATTAACGTTTTCCGTTAGGTGGCGAAAGTCAAATTTGATCAAGAGAATTCGAGCGTCACGGTTGTCGATCCTGTCCAACCTCCTCCAGAATAGGCATTCGCATCAGCGATAGAGTCTGTCATAGCTTGTGTAAATAACGCAGATTCATTAGCCCAAGGATCTTGCCACGGTAGTCTATAAACTCCTACAGAATAAGGTCCCTCGTAATTTACCCCCGCGCTTGTATAATAATATATAAATACAGAGTTTTCATCATTATCTGGGCCTCTCCCACCAGAAACTGGATGTCCTCCGAGTCCATTGAAAAATGGCAAAGTTGTAATTACGGCTGGATATCCATTTTCAAAAATATCTTCTGTTTCGGTATATGCTTCAAACCATTCAGATTCTACTGAGTCTCTCCCGTAGAAAGTTGTTTTAAATTCTCCAATTTTAACTGGATCTGGAATACTGCCTGCTACAAGATAAAATCTCCAGAAATAATTAATGTCTTGTTGAACATAAAATTCGGATTCGTCGTTGGGACTTCCTCCTCCACCCGCCACTCCTGTCTGCCCGATAGTGTCAATGACTGGTAATTTTTCGCCGTACACTCTTGTCCACGCAGGCAACAGGGAATAATTCACATTGGTAATATTTTTTCGTGCTGTTAGCGCCTCACCTGCTACTTCTCTGCCATCAAACTCCATGTTATAAGAACCAGAAAGACGGATGGATGATAATCTATGGGGATGATTATTTACATAAGTATCCACAAAAGACTTTTTTGCATCCTTTACTGACGCAAAATTATTAGCGTAAATACTTGGTAGTAAACTCATAATAACCTGACTGCCCAGACCGAATTAAATCCACCTCCGACCACAACTGATATCGGTCCGTATGTATATTGCGCAGTGTCATCTCCATCGAGGCTCACTGTTCCATCTAAAATCGTAACTTTAGCAATCGTGAGATGGTAATCTGTGGTCGTATCAGCTGGAACGGTAGTCAAAACCCATTCGACGGTTGAGCTGGTAATGGCTCCAGTCGTCGAGTTAATGATGACTTTGGCGAACAGATACCAAACTCCATCTTCTGGGTCGACTTCTTCTATCGAATCAATGCTTACCTTGCCAAGCAAGCCAGGTGTTGATTTGAGTAATCCACCGCTGGCACTTACTTCAAAGGGGTAAGGTCTCCTGCGGCCGCCTTTTGCAGTCGCTCCCACAATTTTCCTGTCGCGCAGCTCTTGCAATGTCTTATTGACTCCACGCGCCCAGCCTATCAACCCTCCTACCGTGGATGGCCGCTTCGGTATCGTGATGCTGCCTTGTAGCCTGAATTTCATTAGTAATCGTAAAGGAACTGGTTTTTTGCGTTGTCTTGAATCAATCGAAAATCAAGTGTTTTGATAAATCGATCTGGTCCAGATTGGCTTTGGCTTGGTGAAGCAAGCATCCATGTCCATCCAACACCGGGTGTTTCTGGCTCTCCAGGAGGATTAGAAACGATCTTGCCAAGCGAGTTGAGCTGTGCAGGCGTAAATCCTTTTTCTGATTCAGTATGGTAGCTGTATGTCCAGCCGCCTCTGTCCCATGTCTGGTCGCCTTCAGCTATGATATTGGCAAAGTCAATCGCATCGCCCACAATCAGGTCAGAAAGCGTATCGTTTGCAAATAAGCTGCCATCTTCCTGCACGATTTTTATTTTTTTCTCTTCGCCATCCCATACATATTCGCCGCTGAGAAGATAGCCAAGCACGGTTTTTGCTGTTTGCGGTAAATCAATCCACTTCGGATGCGAAGAAAAGGGTTCAGATATAAGCTGCCCAGTAAGCGTGCTTGTCGCTTGTTCTTCTTCAGTTCCACTCGAACCTGGTCCGACAAACTGATACCCGGTAAAGGTGCATTTAAGAATTGAAAAACCATCTCCCCGATCTGTCGGTTCAAAAGTTTTTATTGTTAAAGAACGATAATTTGTCGGAACTTGGGGAAAAATAGTTTCCCATCTAGTGCCGCGGTTGAAAGTTGCTAGGGTTGAGGTCGAAAGATCTGAGTTGCGTATCAAGACATCCTGAGACGCCTCGATGCCTCCGTTCTCCGTGTAATTAACTGAGAAGCCAGGTTGCGGCACCCATTTAAGTGAAGAGCTTAAAAACTGTTTAATTGCCATGGCTTAGGGTTGTGGTGAAAGTTTTCTGTCGATGCTGCTGAGGATTTTAACTACATTGTTTCCACCCATCGTGCTTGATGATTCATCCCGTCCGGGACCTAAGTATCTTGATGGGGTTGGATTTTGGGCGGCGTTGGTCAAGGGGCGAAGGGTTTCAACCAAAGCTTCAATTTCTTTTCTTACTGCATCTCCTTTGTTTTCTTTAAAAGCATCACTAATTTTCCCACCTTTTCGCCATTCTTCAGACCCTATTTTTCTGAGGGGGTTATAATCTTCCAACATCTGCCAAAATGATTGAGCGAATTCTCGACCTACTGCTTTTATGCCGATTTTTATGCCTCCACCAATAGCTGTTCCAATTAGCTCGCCAATACTTACAAGTCGCGTCATATCTCCACTGACTGCTTCCTCAATTGTTTTTCCGATCGTTTGACCTAATTCCGCAAATTTAGCCATAAGTTGAGGCAGCTTGGTGCTTGCCGCATCCAACGCGATTTTCAATCCGTCATTGAAGCCGGTTCCGAACGCAACTTTGAGTTCTGTTACTGCTGCTCCAAATTGGTTGATCTTGGCGTTTGTTCCAGAACTTCCCTTGTCGATTGCGCGGAAAAACCTGCCTCCTTGACTTGTAGCATTTACAAAAGCTTGTTTGACCATGGCAACGGAAATTGCTCCATCTTCCATGTCTTTTTTTAAGTCTTTCATTGATCGACCAGTATCTCGTGAAATCTGTTCAAGCGGGTTAAATCCAGCGTTGACGAATTGCAAAACCTCCTGACCCATAAGTCTGCCCGCCGCAGTAGTTTGGGAAAAAGCAAGTGCAAGGCTTTCAAATCTGTCAGAATTACCCATGGACACATCACCAAGCATTCTGAGAGTCGGCATGATGTCTTGAACTGATCCGCCAAAAGCCAAAATTGTTTTGGCTGCTTTTGAATAATCTTCAAGATTCAAAGCAGATTTTTTTTCCTCTTCACGGAATTGCTTAATAAGGCTTTTTGCTGTTTCAAAGCTACCTGTCAAAACTTCAAGTTGAATGGTTAAGTCCTCTACGGATGCAGCTGCTGAAGATGATCCTTTAACAAAAGACATTAACCCAGATACCAATGCTCCGGTTCCAAGTAGTGCAGTCAGAGCTGCAAAAGGTGAAAGCAGGCTTTTGCCAACCTTCATCGCCACGCCACCTAGTGACTTAAATCCTGATTGCACACGAGCAAGTCCGCGCTCTACGGCGGCACCTGCAAATTTAAGGGTAAAAGTGGTGCTAATAGCCATGATGTTTTAAAAGTTAAATTTTGGTTTTGGTCGTCTTGCTATTGCAGCAAGTTTGGCTGTGATGTCATCGGAAACCTTGCCGCGCTGCTCAATGCCTTCGATCTCACGGCCACCCTCGATCCAAGCGCAGGACATGAGCTGGTTGACGAATGCTGCTGGGAGTTCATAAAGGAGTTGATCGCTGGTTAGGTTGGATTTTCCGAGGGTGTAGATGATTACTGCTTCCGCGCACGGGTCGCAGGCTTGCGCTTTTTTGATGCCTGCGCCGGGGCTTTTTTTGGCACGGTCATCGAGGAGAAGTAGTTCTCAATCTCCTTGCTTGCATGCGTCCAGAGCGCCACTAGAGACTTGCTTGTGGATTCCATGAGGAAAGTTGTCACTCGTGCCTTTGCCTGCGCTCCTTTGACGTTCTGAAGGCTCTTAGGATCGGTGGTGAAAGCGAAGCAGATTTCTGCCAGGCTGTAATCATCGACATTGCCTTTTTGAGTCATCAATGGATTTTTGCGCTCAGTGAGCCAATGAATATGTCCATAGGTGCATGGATAGACCTTGTGGCTGGCCACGGTCTGCGGTGTTGCGTATGCGGGTGCTGATTTCATAGGTAGGAAAGTAGTTGAAGCTGTTTTTTCTTTGGCAGCTTGCCGTCGAGCATCACAATGGACGGACCGGCGTTGACGACAGTTTTTGGAATGGAGTTTTTCGCCCAATCAATCGCGGCCCAGCGGTTCACGATGTAGCAGCAGATGTAAGTGAGAGGCGATTCTGGCAGCTCGTGTTCCAAAGCTGAGACACGATCTAAATCCTTGCGGATGCTGTCTCGTGAAATGCTGAGGAAAGATGCTGCTTTTTCGACCCAATCAGGCTTTGATTTTGCTCCTCGTGAATGATCGATAAAGTCCATGATAAGCATGAACGGATGCGTTGGGAACTCACGTCGGAAAGCATCTTTGTGAGTCCATGCTTTATTGATCTCTTTCGTCTCATATTGCCCACATTCCGAGAATGAGTTCAGACGAAAAGAAAGGTAATCATGCCCATCGTCGCACTGAATAACTTCGGAAGGCTCAGGAAAACACGGCGAAATGCCGATGGTCATGCACGCCGCAAAAAAATTGATGTCACCCGTTCGATGGGTGGATAGGTTGGCTGTCATATTTCATAGGGTGAGGCGTTAAGTCAAGCTGACTGGTGCGTTCGTCACAACTTCTGGGTGGAAGATCGCGGAGCAATCGCCTGTCTCAAAATCGCTGTTGACGCGCTTTAAACTGGCTGCATAGACGACCACGCCAGCATTGCCAACTGCGGTTCCAAAAATGCCTTTTGAATTAAGTGCCAGAGTATCAGCTGAACTGTTTGCAAGAGTAAGAACTGATGCAATAGCTGGAGTAAATCCTGACGTCTTAGTTGTAACAACACCGGAAAGTTTGATGTCGGTCCGCGGATCGGAAAGCGTAAATCCTACTGTGGAACTGATGTGGTTCTTAATATCAACTTTGTCAGATTGGTAATCGTAGGTGATTTCACCAAGAAAAACTCCAGTTGCTGAAGATTCATCGACGGTTCCAAAACGGGCGAGGGAAAAGTTGCGTGCGGCCATGAATGAAGATTCTTGCCAAGTGTGGCGAAAGTCAAATTGTGCAAGATATGGCTGTCACCTTCCAAGTCGTTACACGGTATCCATCTGCCTCGGTCGTTTCGGGTGAGTTGGCAAGTAACTGAAAAACACGGATTCCAATTTGTCCGTCCATCCACGCTTCTGCCTGGTCCGATTCGATATATTCGGCAAGCGCGTTCCGTAACGCATCATGCGCGGCCTTGCTGGTCGCTTGCTGTGCATCTTCGCCAGGCGTGGTGACGAGCTTGGTTTCCCATTCTATCTTGTAAATATTGCCATCTTGCACGCCGCCTGATTCGAATCGAGATACGTTGTCTCCATCGATGTAGATCCCGGGGTATGCTTTTGTATCTTCAGTGTCGCGCATAGCCACCGGCAAGGTGGTTCCTCGTTGAATCCAGCGTTTCCATGCGTCGAGTAGTTTGTCAGTTGTCATTTTGTTTTTCGTTTGAGTTTTGCTGCCATTGCAGATTCATACCATTTCACGGTCATTCGACCGCCGGTGTTGATTGCATCAATTGCATCTGATTTTTTTAGAACGTAATCGGTGGAAACGTAGGAGATATTGTTTGTGATCTTTCCAATCGGGTTCCATTGAGAGGCGATGAGCTGCGCGGATCCACCGCTTTTGAACTTGTGGGCGTATCCAGCGACGTTCTTGCCGATAGTCATGCGTGAACCTTTACGCTGTTTTGCAGCAATAGCTAAAGCAGATCCGATCCATGCACCTTTTGCTTTGCCTGCGTTCTTAAAGCGGATGCGCAGCGCCCTTGTCATTACTGCGCTCGATGCAATAGCTTTTTCGTTTCGCTTCATCGTAGGCACGCGATTACGCTTGCTCGTCTGCTTGCGGTCGATAAATGCGTTGATTTCCTCAGGTGTTTTTAGAATGCGATCCGGCGTAAATGTCACAAGCTGACCGTTGATGACGAGTCCAGAAAGTTTACCACTTGCGACACCATTGACGTATGTTCCCTTCGAAACACTATAAACTGCCCTGTTTGCATCCTTTTTTATAGATTCCTCCTGCTTTTTTTTGGCTTCTGTGCCATCTCCCCAAGCTTGAGTGCTTTCGACTAGGCTGCGGCATGTAGCTACACCCCATCGGCAAATAGCAGCTTCATTCGACTCACCAAAATCTTTAGCCATCGACATAATTTGGCGCTCCAGCCCATTGATATCTATGTCCGGTTTAATCATGCCGATTTGTTCGTTGATACCAGACCCACCGTGACAAAAAATGCGCCTTTGCTGATTGATGATACGCGCCAGGTATCGCCACGGCCTGCGGCTGCTTTGCCGAGGTAGCTGGCTACCGATGCGGTGTAGGCGGTGGAGAATGTAGCTGTTTGAACGACGAAATCCAACATTGCGTCCCGCTCAAATCCACCTTCTTCATAATCCCGCGAATGCCTGGCTTCTGAATAAGTCCCGCTGATGGCTGTGCCACCTGCAATGGATAGCGTCTCCGCGCCAATCACGGTTCTCGCAATAGGTGATACGGTATCAATGAAATCGCTCAAAATAGACATGAACTAGGTTTTTCTTAATTGTGGCGAAAGTCAAAGCTCGGGAGCCGCGGTCGTGGCCGCGTCGTGAATGTAAGTGTGCAAGACCTTGTTGATGTGATGCCCAGTCTTGATCCGCTTTCTAGCTTGCTGGCTCCAGATGATGTCCTCGCCGTAATTGCTGAACCCAAAGACGCATCCCTTGACCTTCTGGCGATTCCAAGCACAAACGTGCCACGGTCCGCGAAAGGTAATGCCACCCGGGTTGAACTGGCCGTCTTGGTTTTTGATGCCAAAATGCACCTCACTTTTCAGCCCGTTGTAAATTGCTTTCTGATTGAACGTGATGACATCCGCTTTTATTTCAATGGCTTTCAATAACTCAGAAACGTAGTTATGAGAAACGTCATCATCGTCGTCACAAAACGCGATGTATTCGCCATTGGCAATATCAACCAAAGATTGCCGCTTCTCTCCGATGCTGCGCTTGCGGTTGTCGCTCAAGATCAGATGCTCAACTGGTAAATCACCGATCTGCTTTGCCAGTTTTTCGCTTAGAGCCTTCAGTTGGCTTTCCCTGCTTGGAATCGTCGGTGTCAGTATGCTTAATTTCATCAGTTTTATTTTCTTTATTTTTCCAAAGTGGGCATTCATCCCACGCTTTACGGTTTTTCACTCTGTTCCAGCTGCCTTTGTGACTCATGGTTTTTGATTTTGTTTGATCCAGCATCTGCCGATGATGGTGTATTTGATGCCTAGTGACTCCAATGCTTTTTGAACTCCTTCTGAGTCGGCATCATGCCCACCGATAAAGCCGCCATCTTTGACCTTTGGCAGCCATGCCTCGATGTCGCGCTTGGCGCTGGCGTAATCATGCGCTGCATCGATGAAAACGCCGTCAAGAGCATCGTCAGCGAATTGTGCCGCTGATCCTGCGCTGTCTCCCTCGATAATTGAAATCTCACGAGAACCTCGGTTGTTTTTGAACTCCTCCAATACATCGACCCTGCCGGTTTCGTCGTCGCCTTTGAAGGTATCGACGACATGAAACTTGATCTGCTTGTTGATGTCCTCCATGCGGTCTGCAAGATAGACCGCGCTTTTGCCCTTCCAAGCTCCGACCTCGACGAACTGCCCGCATTCTGGAATTGTTTTTGCGACGTAATCATAGACATCTCGGAAGTCGAACCATCCGTGAATGTCTGTCGATATCGGCGACCCTGAAACCAAGCGATTGAAGATGCCCTGACCTGTCAGATAATAAAATCCATCATTGCTGCGCTCGTATGTCTGATCTGATTTAGCTTTGCCAAATGCTGGGTGGACGTGTTCAAAAACAATATCTTCCTTGGCATCGATGATGACGCCGTCCTGCGCGGCCTTGTAAGAAAACCAATTATCCGAGAACATTGAGAAAAACTCTGGGTGGAAGAAATACCCCTGCTCGATGTATCGCGCCCGGGTAATGATTGCCATGCAAAGCAAATCGTCTTTTCGGAATCCGTCGGAAATGGCTAGAACTTTTGATTCCGATGTGTCGCCGATGGCACGAATGATTTCCTGATCCCATCCTTGGAATGGTTTCCAATCATCGCTTAACTGAATCAATATATCTCCAGAACATGATTTTGCCGCTGCGTTCCACGCTCCTACGCATCCTGAATTGTGCGTGTTGATCACGCACCTGGCATTTGCAAGCGGGTATGATTCGAAATCATCAATGTCGATTGCAAAGATATGCTCGATGGCATCTGGATTTGTTGCGGATCGTAACCATTCCATCCTTGCTCGCCAGGCTTGGGCCGGTCGTCCTCTGGTCGCGTGAAGTAGTGATATCTTAGCACCGTTCCGCAGGAAATGATTTGTCTCGATTGCGTCAGCTTCCTCTCTGCGGTTGTTTGCGCGTAGAGCCATGCCACGCAGCCCGACGCCGAGTGAGCCGTAATATGGACGGCGCAGGTTCCACGGCGGCTCTGACGATATCTCCAGACCCATCATTGCCTCGGTCCATCCAAGTGCTGAATCTGGATCTGATATGGTCGCAGCCAATCCGAGTTCTCCGTATGCTTCGCGGCGGCTTGGATCTGTTGCAAGCGCAGCCAGAAGCATTTGTTTTTTGGTTTCCTCATCTTCAGCGAGTCGAGCGAGTTGGAAATATGCTTCATAAAGCTCATTCTTGCCGACTCCTTCGGATTGCACAAACTCAAGAGCTGCTTGGATCGCTTCATCATTGCGGTCTAGTGCGATCAAGCTCTGGAATGTATGAAATTTTTGTGAGATGGTTTGTTCTGTTACTGGAATCGAATTCAGTATCCGTAGGTTGCGCTCGTCCCTCGATGCGCTGCGTTTTTCGCTGGCATGGACGATCTCGGCGCCATCGAATCGCATGTGCTTGGTGCCTTCCTCAAATTTTAAGCATTCGTGAATTGGATGCTCCCACCTGGCTGAACCTTTGCGCCATATTCTTTCGCGCCAGTTGATGATGTTATCTTCTGGCACGACGTAGCGCATCAAGACGCCATGAACGTCTTTGTCATCAATATCAGCAATCAACTGCCTGATCTGATCTCCCGAATCCTTGGTCATGATGTCATCGGTGTCGGCCCACATGAGCCAATCACCGGTGGCAAGATCAAGTGCTACATTACGCGCTGCTCCGAAATCATCTACGTGATTCCAATAGCCCATTTTGTTGAAATATTCTCCAACTTTGCATCCTCTGCTTATAGCAATATCCAAAGTGCCATCTGGATCCTGATTGCCGATTGCTCGGATGATAATAACTTCATCGAAGAATGGTTGGAAGTTGTTTAAAAAACGCTCGATGTAGTTCTCGGCGTTGCCCGTAATGACGCAAAGTGATAATTTCATGCGCCCAAGAAATAGGCGATTAACTTTTCTTAGTCAAAAGAAAAACGCCGCCCTTTTTTACGGGGCGACGTTTTGAACTACAAACTACACCAGAGAATTATGGTTTCGTGCCGAATGCAAGGCCGAGGGTGAGACCAGTTGCAGTTCCGTAGAGGCACTCGAAAGCACCGAACATTTGACCAGTTGCTTGGTCGAAGCTGCGGCGATATCCCATGACGATGCCGGATGGATCGGCGGCACGCTCAACTGCGAGATACTCAGTGCCTGCTTGCGGCTCAAGATAACGCATTGCAATGCTGATTGCATCTGGGTGAGCTGCGAAGCAAACAAGCGAAGTTGCAGCGGTTGGAAGAATGTTGGTTTCGTAAGTTGGGAAACCGACGAGTTGACCGAGTTGACCTTGACGAGCGGCTTGGTTATCGCCGATTGCGTAGGCTTGAAGCACGTTGGTGCTGCCAAGAAGTGATGCACCGACAACAGTGTTGTGGATGAACGAGCAAACGCCAGGATCGACATCAACATTGCGGCCAGCAAGCACGGCGCGAAGTGCGATCAGTTGAGCCAGACCGTAGTTAGCCTCACTGGTCGTCACCGAAGCGGATCCGAAGTTGGTGGTGGTGATCAATTTCCAGATGTTTTCCAGAACTTTTTGACCAAGTGCGCGGCCAGCTTGCATTGCGAGTTCGTCAAAACGTGCGCCAGAGCTGTTTGCGTTTTGAAGGTCGGTGATGTCGAAGGTGACGATGTTGTGCTGATTGAGGTTGACCGTGTTGTGAGTAACTGCGCCGCCACCAGTTTGATAGTTGGCGGTACTTGAGTTGAAAGTCGTTGCAGTCAAAGCGGAGATGAAAGGAACCACGATGGCATCACCTTTGCCTCTTGCGGAATCGTCAAGAGAACGGGAAAATGCACGAAGTGGGGCGAGCTTTGCGGTGAAGGCTTTGAGAGCCTCTTGTGCAAAGATGGTATCGTTGAATGAAATGGTAGCCATTTGATTTAGTTATTTAGAGATTTGTGAACGGATTTCAGCAGAGTGCGCGGCGTAGTATTCGCTGCGCTCTTTGCCTGTAAGTGATTGGAGAATTTGAAGATGGTTTTTAGTTTCTTCGATTGGTGAGTTTGAACCCAGATCTAGCGGCTCGCCGTGTCCCATCGCT
>Ga0247723_1001807_pt1 | contig 12105 bp, 11 predicted proteins | sample MSEWelMarce5H_FC_FD_189079 | JGI IMG/M metagenome (GOLD analysis project Ga0247723, IMG submission 189079) | Subsurface sediment microbial communities from gas well in West Virginia, United States - MSEEL Well Study Marcellus 5H_FC | ecosystem: Environmental > Terrestrial > Deep subsurface >...
CGTAATACAGAACACTCGGTATTACCTTAAACACACTCCACATATCTGGGTATATTTTATTCATTTAGCTTGGTATCGCTATGTAATACTGTTACGGGCATACCCCACAAAAACAAGAACCCCTGTTGAATTAACAACAGAGGCTCAAGTTTTACAGTGAATAGGTAGTTTAAGTATTACTTTTTGGTGTTCTCCTCAACCTTAACCAAGCCATAAGCCTGATCATTCACATTAAGAAAACGAATTACAACAGGTACGGCTGCTCCAATACCAGCAGCTAGATAAGTTTTCCAGTCAGTTAATGTAACTGAAAAGATATCTTTACCACTTGCTAAATAAGCACCCAATGCTGTAGTTGTAATAATTGCTGTTAAGGCTCGAACATAAGTACCTAAAGCAGCCCTTGTAATTGGTGTCATACTATTCCTTTCATTGTAGGGTCAGCTCCTACTATTGTATTCTGACCTGCTAACTGTGTAGGGTTCTGTGATTTTGGCACACCAAATAAATAACCAAGTGACAGAACAAAAGCATCAGCAAGGTCAATGTCTTCCATACCACTTAACATATCATTAGTTGTTCGTATAACGACATTGTCCTCTACGCTAGGTTGGTAGCTAGGAACAGATGAGATAGGGGCTGAGACAGGCGCTGGTGGCGTCTGTTGGGGTACTGGTAGAACTTGGGTAAAGTCAGTTGGCTTAATTCTAGGGGGTGTGGACTGGATTGGTACAATAGTAGGCAAAGTGCCGGCACTAGCAGCTATCTCACCTTGTGCTACTGAACCTGGTCTTTGATTTCTGACTCGGTTCATTGAAGTCATAAGACCTGATACTGGGTCGTTATTCATTATGCCTCCGTAATATATGTACCGTTAATATAAATCTTGCTTCCAACAATAAGAGTCACAGGATTTCCTTGTGAAAATATAGTCTCAACTACTGGTTTAGGTTCAGCTGTAGTTGCTTTAAGCCAATGTAAATCAAGAACAGTTGTAGTTGGTAAATGATCAGCAACTAAAACAATATGTCCATTCAAATCATCTGGTGGTAGTGTAGGATCTACCCAAGCCCAAGCAGGAAAGTGATTACCTATTGTCTCATTGTTATTAGGAAGAAATGGTAGTTCTACTTTATACTGACCAGTACCAAAGTTAGTAACTGTTGACATATTTATCTTAATACTAAAGGTACACATGTTACCAACTTTTACATACCATGAATTATAGGATGGGTAAGTTGCTCCACTACCAGTAAAAGTCATACCAGTAGCAGAGAAGACAGGGCTAAACCTTGTCTTTGTACCAAGTGTACTTAACTCATCCTTAAAATACGGCATGTTAACCTACATTGATTATGCGAACATCAGTACTGTTAGTATCGGCTACTACCCATACTGCGCCAGCTCCATCTTGAACAATGGCAGGGTATTCGTATACAGCATTAACTGGAAGCTTTAAGCCTTCAGTAGTTAGATCTGTACTAGTTGGTCCAATGTATACAATACCTGGTCCAAGGTTCTGGATTATAGGTCTCTGTGTTCCAGTGTACCCTGAGTTTATTGGTGTGTTTGCTGATAGTATCATGCTATAGCTCCTTTCAAGTGAACTGCGATACCTTGTGAAACATAAATTAAATCTGCTGCTGCTAATGAAACGAATGGGTATAGACCAGCATGAGTAGAAGCCCAACTACCAACAGATAAACTGCTGTTAGCATCATCATATATAGCGCCTCTTGCTCCACTGTTATTACCCCATACACTATCTCCTTGTGGTTGAGAAGACCCAACACCAAAGCCAGTACTAATAAGCTGTTGTACATTTATACCTTGCCCATTAGTATAACCACCAGCACCATCCTTGATAGCTGCTCTTACAGCAACCCAATATACAGTGTCAGCAGTTAATGTTATAGGAGTTGATAAAGTTTTATCTAATAAATAAATTGGTGATCCACCAGGAGCTGGGTCAGTACCTGATACATCAAGAGCCCCTAAGTTAGTATTTAATGTAGTTGGAGCAAATGTAGTAGCATTACTATTATAAAGAGCGCATTCCAATTTACCACCATTAGCAGCAAATGTAGCACCAGCTGCTGACCAATCCCTAGCAACTACTCCCCAGTTAGTAACCGTAAAGTTCTTATCAAATGATACTGGTTGTAAAGTAACATTGTTTGTACCCCAGTAGTCATTACTATTTTGAATATAACCCTTAGGCGCATACCAACCAGCAGGAGCTCCTGGGATTAACTTAATAGTTTTCTCATTACCAGAGGTAGTGGGTTGTTGTATAAATGGCATTCAGTTCTCCCTTGTTAGATTGTGCCGTTTGGTTTGATTCCAAGTCTTTGGCAAAACGCCTTGACTTGAGATGCCTTAACACCGGGAGCAATCTCCCAATGTTGTTCATCCACTCGGGAAGCCCTATAGTTACCGCCCCAGCGTATGACTTCTTGTAGTTCAAGAGCAATAGCCTCACAGGCTGCTCTCTCTTTCTTATTCATTCTCTTACGAAGTTGTGGCCAACGAGACCAATTAAGATCAATCGCAGTACCAGAAGCATGGTTAGAAAATCTAATTGAGTTATCTATTTTACGATAGCAATAACCACCTTCATCTTGTACACCTGGCTTATTACCAAATGATAGAGAACACACTTCTTTATTTACTCTGCTTGCTACATAAGCTAATAGAGGTGCTACATCTTTGTGTAGTCTTAGAGGTATTGTAGTGTGTGGTATTTTTATAACAGTTAGTTTAGGATCAGACTGACTAGTTATAACTGCCCAACCATTCTCACTCTGTGGCATGTTACCTCTTATCCTTAGGGGTATACTTCTTACGCCTAGCTAAATCTTCTTCGAGTGCTTTAACCTGTAATTCAAGTTCTTGTACTCTTGCTCTTAACTTACCATTCTCTTTATGTAAGTCTTCTAATTCTTTAAGTTGTTCTTTAGCAGAAGCAAGCTCAACCTTAGCAGCATCTAACTGAGCAATCAGATATTCTTGCTGTTGGGTTAGCCAATCTATGCTAGAGCCTTGGGTATTAACCACATTACCAAGTGTATCAATAGCGTTACGCAGATCCTCAGAGGTTATATCAAGATTGAATAGACGCTTAGCCCAACTTAATACTTTCTTTCTGCCACCTTTAGTCTTGAAATAAACAGCAATAGCTGCTGGAATAGACATAAAAAAAGCAATTACTGTATCTCCCCAGTTCACTTATTACCCCTTACTTCTCACTTATCTAAAACTACCCGACAACATCAGGAGCAAACATACCTTGTCTATTAGCCTGTATAAGAGTAGCAATAATCTCATCTTGTGGTAATCCTTGGTCTACAAGAGCATTAGTATATCGTCTAATCTTTTGTATATCTATATTCTTATCTCCAGCTATCTTGTAGATGTTATCATTTACATTATAGTTACGATTATAGACTGTACCTAATTCTACTGATGGGGTTATGTTAGAGAAACCTAAACCAAGAATCTGTGATAGTAATGCTCCACCTGCTTTTTCAGTTAATTGACCAGATAGATTAGGGTTCTTACCAGTCAATGCTTCTATACCAATATCTACTACTGGTAATCCACTTCGTTCAACTGTACCAAGAATTGGTATTAAAGTTCTAAATAAGTCTAAGTTTCTTTCGTCAGTAACTATCTTACCAGTAGAAGCATCCTTGCGAACATTCAAATCTATCTGACCAGCAGAAACAATCTTAACAGCTGTATCTAATTTCTGAAACCAACTTGGGGCAGGTACGCCTCTAGGAGAATACTTTCTATTTTTGAAAAAGTTCTCATTAAGAGCATACTGTAAGATTTCTTTTGATAGCGGGTTAGATGCGCTTAAGAATGTTTGTACTGCCCCTTCTAATCCACCTTTAGAATAAGTCTCTAAATCAAATGCTGGTGACTCAGGCTTAAATGCTAAAGGAGATTGTAGTATAGGTTTTAACCAACCAGGGCTATTCTTTAACAAATCTTTACGGTACTTATCATCTACAACAAAGCCAAACATCTGACCAATATAATCTGGTACTACATAAGTATTACCTTCTTCATCAGAGAATATGTTTTTAACTAAATCCCAACCTCGTAAATTAGCAGCTAATCTCATTGGGTCATTCATCATAACTCTTGCTTGTGCTGGTACATTCTTACGCATATAGGTATAGAATGGTAAAGCTCTACGCATAACCTTTTGTTCAAAAGGGGTAAGGTCAGAGTAATCAAACTGTGCTGCTTTCATAAGTAAAGTAGCAGCATTTATACCACCCTCAGAATCTCCATACTTACGAAGTCCTGTTATAATAGGAGCGCCACGAACATACTCTTCCATAATCTTATTGAGGTCTCTTGTTAACTGTAAAGGTTTTATTCTATACTCTCTACCAGCAACATCTGCTTTAACTGTATAACCCATATTGAGAATACCTTCTCCTACTTTTTGACCAATGCCACGCTCATCACCGGACTTAGTAGCATTAAGAACAAATCGGTTTTTATCTTTTTGTAGAAACTCTGCTACTTGGTCTTCAACATCCATACCATTAGCAGTAGGTAAAATACGATACTCGTCAAAGATACCAGCTTTTTTCATAGCTTCATAAGCATCCCACTGAGATATCTCTTCAGGCTTCGTCTTTATCTTACCTCTAAAACCTAGCATTTTTGTATCGGGTATAATAGATCTTGCTGATAGTTTTTCTTTTAATATAGCTTCACGCACAGTAGCAATAGTATCAGACTTAACCCAACCTACATCATTTAAGTCTTTTCTCAATAACGCTTCTAGTTCTGGATTTAATCTACCTGCTTCAACTAACTTATCTAGTCTCTTAGATACTAAATCTTTTCTAGATAAATCTTTGAATGGTGCTAATCCAAAGTCAGTATATATTAAAGTACTCATAATATCTTTAGAAATGGCATGATCAGCAGCATTAGATCCAGCAATTAAAAAGTTGTTTTGAACAGCACCAAAACCATTTCGTAATACGAACCCAGTAAGTTTACCAAATGTAGCACCGGTTCTAAAGAACTGAGTATACTCATCAATCGTCTTCATAAACTCTGGATCATTTTTAACACCAAGTAATAGTTTTCTATCTATTAAATCCACAATAGCCTGGTCTCCATGTAAATTAGCCAAATCCTTTGGTAGATAAAAGTTAACATCTTTAGCCAAATTACTTGTACCAACTGGCTGATACTGTATTCCTTCTCTCTCAGCAAGAGTCTTAGCTGAAATAGGTGCTTTAGTATTTACAGTCTGGTCTATATTACGCTGATACTTCACACCAAGTCTCTTTAATTCAGCAGCAATAATAGGAGCAAATGGTTCTAATTCTAACAACTTCTCATTAGCAGCGTATATCCTAGCCTCATCGTGTGCTTCTTTAGCATTACTTAACTCTCTAAGTAGTCGATTTTTCTTAAGACTAAGACCTTTTTTAACAGACTCTACGGAGTCAATTAGTTGTCCTACCTTACTCTCTACTGCCTTGATTGCTTCTTCGTCATTTATAGAGTATGCTTTAATTAAGTCATCATTCAACTTAGAAGTATAATCTCCTAACGCACCAGGTCTAGCCATAAAGTCTGTTAAGAACTGATTGACATCTTTTGGTCGCAACTGACCTAGCGCTCTTGTTATGTTCTTTTCATCTAAACCTAACTGAAATATATTAGACTTGAACAATACGCCCTTATCTAATAAATCTTGTGCGATAGTTTTATTAGCAAGTAAGCGAGACACATTAGTAGAATAACGACTTAGTAATAATCTTGGGTCTGTTATTATTTGTTCAGCCAAGTCATTCATTCCTAACTCAATTAGTTTAGCTTTAATTTCAAAAGGCGTCATAGGTACTTCTATTACATTACCAGTACTATCTACCTTTTCTTTAAGCCACATCTTACGAGATTTAGTAGGATCATAACCAGCACCTTTTATATTCTTTGAACCAGCTGCTACTGCTTCAGCAAACTTATTTACATCATCACCGCTAGCAAATAAAGCAGGGTAATAGTCTTCTAAATAGTTTACATCAAAACCATTCTCTTCTAACAACTTAAGATAGCGGTCATACTCGTTACGGTATCTTGTAGCAAAATCAACAGCAAGGTTATCTATCTCTGTTACTGGTACAAAGTTATCCAGTAGAGCAGTATTACCCATAAACTCTTCTGCTTTTTTCCAAGCTTCTGGATTACTTTTTGCTAATTTATTAGTATCATCCATAAAATCAAGAGTAGGTCTAACAAACCCATAGCGTATATTTCGCAAGTTTTGTATTGTATCTACAGCTTCCATACCCTTAAAAGCAGCAACTAAGTCATCGTCTTTTGCTTTAGATACAGACGCTTTTACGAAAGATTGCCAAGCTTTAGCATTCTCTCCACCTAATTTATTAAGTATGTTATTAACAGCCCCAACAGCATTGGCTACCTTTGGATTAATAATAGTATCTGCTCTTAGTGTATTCTTTAATCCTTGAAATGTTTTAACTGCTTTTTCTGTACTCTCTGTTAGTTGAGGTATGTTTAGTACTCGAGCAACAGCATCAACTGCCTGTCCACCTGAGTTAAAGTTAGCAAGTGTCTTACCTCTAAATGATACTTGTAGACCGCCTTGTAACTCTTTAGGTAGTTCTTTGAATAGATTAACACCAGAATCCTTACCAAATGTATCCTTAAATACATCTAAAACTTCACGAGATCTACCATTTAGACTAGCCTGAGCTACCTTAGAACCAAAGAGATCAGCAGCTTTTTCAATACCACCAACCTCTGCTCCAAGTTTAGTTAAAACATCTTCGCCTACTTGGTCAATGTTTTTCTTAAATACTTCTTTAGCAATTTGACCTGTAGTCTTACCGATAACTGCTCTACCAAGAACACTAGCAGCTTTAACACCTGTACCTGTGCCACCTGATGATATGACATCTATACCAAAACCAGCAATCTCTTTAGCAGCCTTCTCAAAGAATGAAGCATTTTTACCATAATCAAGAAAACCATAAACATCTTGGGCAAAGTTTCTATTTTTAACATTGTTCTTAAACTCTTCTAATGATACATGATAAGTATTAGCATTCTTATTAACATCCTTTTGTGCTACATCAGGATTACCAGATGAACCAACCATTGTTTCAGCAACTGTATATAGTGGGTCAAATATAAACTCTTTAACACCAGCAGTTAGTATAGCACCTGGTAAGGTTATAATATCAAGTGCTTTAGATAATATACCTTTACCAGTCTTACCTGTTGATTCTGTACCAAGACTTTGAGCTATAGCTTGATTAGCAGTATACTGACTTTGAAGCCGTTCCATATCTGTTCTTTGAGGTGTAGCCAAACCACCACCAAACATTTGTACAGCACCAAGAGTTTCAGAACTAGAACCTAATTCAGGTACAATACCTAATTGTGATGAGGCAGTTTTATTTTTTAGATACTTTTCCCAAGGAGCAACATATGCTGTCATTTTATAGGCTTACCATTCTTATCTACTTTTGTTCCTACATTACTAATATATGTGGGCTTAGAAGCACTTAAGATTGGTCTAGGTGGCTCAACTTTTGTTTTCTTAAATAATGGCTCTGTCTGACTTCCAATAGTATAAGTTGTTTTATACTGTGGAGTTGTAGGTGGCAACTTAGTAAAGTCAGGCATAGGAGCGTTAATCATATCGTAGTAGTATTTCCAATTAGCAGGTTTAGGATTACCATAAACTAAAGCTAATGCTTGTTTTTGTACTGAATTAAGTGAATTGTTATACCAATCTTTGAATAAACCTGCCTGTTCACTCTTAGGTTTTGTTGATATATCTCCAACTACTGATGACATTCCCTGAACAATTTGATAAGGATTTAACTCAATAGGAGATTTACCACCTGTTACAATTAAATTACCATTGACATATTTATATGTATAACCATCTATTACTTTATTAGGGATAGATGAACTTAGTGTTGTAGCAATCTTATTATAACCGGTTTGAATTAGTGGTGTAGATTCACCCTTAGCTATATAAGATAATCTTAATGCTTCTGCTTTTTGTTCATCAGTTAACCCAGCAGCATCAGCTCTAGCATTTTGTAGAGCAAGAGCATTCTTAAACTCAATAGCCGCTTTCTTCTTAGCCATATCTACTTCAGCTTGTGCTTTCTGCCTACCAGTTCTAGTATCAGCACTAGCTGCCGATGCTTGTAGTTTAAGTAAGTCTTGATTCATTGAACTAGCAGTAGTAATAGCATTACCTTTCTGCTGTAAAATCCAAGATTGTAAAGCATCTCTTTGTGATTGCTCTCTGGCTCTAGCAGCATCTCTGGCATTCTGCTCAATAGAAGTTCCAAGATTAACTTGCTGTTGTTCAATGTCTGACTTAGCACGAGCAGCGGATCCCTGTAATGTATTAGAGAATAATGTAGAAGCCATCTGTGATATACCAGCAAGACCTGCTTGTGGTCCGTAAGCTAAAGATAAGCCCATTGCTGGTAATGATGGTACATTTACCTGAGCTCCAAATGGTACTGAACCTTCTCCGCCCGTAGCAGCAAGATCAGCAGCCGATATTCTACTAGAAAGGTTAAGATAGTCTGATACTTGTGGGGCATAACCACCCGGTGTAGCACTTGTTCTGGTCATACCAAGAGCCTGAGCAGCAAGAGCAGCTTGTGAGTTCTGTATATCTGCCATTGACTGCTGGGTTGCTTGGCCTGATAAAGCATTCTGTTGCTGAGCAAACTCATAATTACTTCGAGTATTGTTAATAGCCTGTGTTGCTTGTGTCTTAAGAGCATCAAGTCTACTTGCTATATCTGCCTTATCTACATCAGTTAGACCAACTTTAATCTTTGCTTCAAGCTCAGCAGAGGTAGCAGCTATCTGTTTATTTATCTGATCTAGTGTAGTAGGTACACCAGCAGCATATGTATTAGCAGCCTTTTGTGCTAAAGCAGCATCTGATTGACCGTAGATATCAGCCATTAGGGTTTACCTCCGAGTTGGTTAGTAATGTTAGTTACTTTAGTTAAAGTAGTATTGGCATCTTGTATAGCCTGTTGTCTCTTTGCTACTTCTTCAGCAAGTAATATGTTAGCAGCAGACTGGCTTTCTTTCATAGTATTGATAGCCTGAAGTCTCTGTGTAGTTGGTGCTACAATAGCTGCTCTCTCAGCAGCAACCTTAAGTCCGGGAGATCCTGATATGCCTCGCTGTGCTAACTGATTTAGAGCATTCTGTTTAGCATAATAGATACCACGCTCAGCGGTTCTTGTAGCTAAGTCTCCTTCTGCTTGTGCCTTACGCAACTGTAATGTATTAGCAATTCCAGCCTTACCAAGAGCAGCATCAGCAGCGGAGATAGCATTAGTATAATCCATTAACTGATTAGCATTTGCGCTTGTACCAACTGGAACAGTAGCAGGAGTTGGAACAGTAGCAGGAGTAGCAATAGCAGGTATAGCAGGTAAAGTGGTTGCTGTAGGTGGGTTATTTAGTAATGCTACTTCTTCTTGTGTTAGAGTACTACCTTGTCCTGAATAGTATTTTTTAACAGCAGCTTCATACTTCTGTTGAGGTGTTAATTGGGTAGGGTCTATTTGACCTATAGTAGGCATTTGTACAACACCAGGCATAGCAATTGCTGGTGGTTTCATTTTAGGTGTAGTAGCCATTCTTACCTTTCCTCACTTATCTTAATCGTGCCGACACTAAATAGCATATGAATATATCTTGTATGTTGTAGTCACACCAGTGCCTTGGTTTCCATGAATCCAATATAAGTTACTACCCTTTAACTGTAATCCGCTACAATAAGTAAAAGTCACATTCACAGACTGATACATACCAGTATCGTAAGATAACTTACTGGTAGTTGTAAAGTTAGTAGCATATAAACCAATGCCCCATTGAGATGAAGTGCCACCACCCAATATATCACCTCTTTGTACACAGGTAAAGTAAGCAATGTTTGATGAACTAACTACTAATCCCATTGGTCTTACATAACCAGAACCTAATGTACCGTCAATACCTGTGTTAAATGTTTCAATACTATTAAGAGCAACACGATCAACTCGTATTGTACCACCACTCTCATAGGTAATATACAATTTACCATCAGCACCAGCAGCATAGAATAAACCAGTAGGTAAAGTACCTGTGTAATGTACAGTCCAATCAGTTGTATTATTAGATGCTTTACGATATAGTGTAGTACCAGCTATACCAAATAGATAACCATTACCAGCTACTAATCTTGTTACTGCTGTGTTGCCTGTAAGTGATACAGTAGCAGAAGTACTATCTCCATCAAACCATTTATTAAATGTATTATTAACATTCTCATACCACAACGCACCATTAGAATCATCATAAGCAATAGTCATATTTGAAGCAGGATTATAGTTAGTCATAATAGTAGTAAAAGCTCCACCTGTTTTATTTCTATATGACATGTTATGTGTTGTATTAACTCTATCCCAAAGAAACATTATGCCAGATGGGTTAATGAATAAGTATCTATTAGATGTAGATGTAGTAAAGTTAGCGACTGTACCTAAACTAAAGTTAGTAGCAGAAACCATATTTAAGCCATTAACAGTAGCAGAAATACTACTATAACCATACAAAGCATTTGTATTATAACCAAAGTTACCTGTAGGATCAACAGTTATGTTCTGGTTACCTTCAGGGTATGAACCTTGAATACCATAAGCTAATACTGAGTTATCTGTCTGAACAGGGTAACTTGTGTTAAGGGTAACTGGTGGTATACCAGATGGTGTAATAGAACCTGATCTACTAACTATACCAATAGCGTAGTAAGCACCACTACTATCAGGCATTAAAGATACTACATCTCCTGGTTGTAAATACACATTTGTACTATTAGTATAAGCTACTGTAGTACCACCAATTAGAAGAGTAGCATTGCCTTGATTAGTTGTTAGTGAGTAAGATACAATAGTAGCATTTACAATAGTACCTGTACCACCTGTTGCTACTGGTATATTATTTACAGCATTAGTAATTTTTTGGTCTAATACTTGTGGGCTAAACTGTACATCTGCTGAACCTGATGGTTTAAGTAGGGGATTACGGTCTGCCATTATACTCTCCTAGGTGTCTTACCGTGTACATAGAATGTAACGGCTTCAATTTCCACATCTCCTTGTAGAGTTATCTTAGCAAGTGCTTCGATAGTTGGTCCATGTGCTGGTACAACTACTTCAAATCTTGGAGTAATTGACTTAGCAGGACTAAATGTAGTAGTTAGTAATGATGAAGTTCCTGATACTAATGTAGAACCATTCCAAGATTCAATACTTTTTAGATTAGAGTTGCTATCTCCTCTAGCTCTAAGACCAATTCTAAACCATGATTGCTTCTCAAAGCGATTAGGTTCTCCTACTGGTCTTGTAGATATTGTAAGATCTAAGTAAGTATTGTTAGACTTACCTACTTCCAAAGTTGCTGAGTTCTCTGGATATAACACATAGCGCCAAACCTGATTATTAGTACCATCTGTACCAACAAAGTATAATGAGTTTCCAACTTCACACATACTTGTAGCAGTAACTCCTGTTGGTAAGACTAGTTCTGTCCATGATCCCTCATTACCAAACTCACGCATGACTATAAGTCTACCACTTCTAGATACAAATAAGTATCTATCCCATGTAGCAATACAATCAGTAGAAGCAAATACATTAGGTGGTATTGGTCCATATTGATCAAGTTGAGTAACTTCTTGTGTATTAGTCTGCCATACTAAAGACTTATTATCTAAGAAAGCAACTGTACCAACTGCTGGCCATAGAGTAGATAGAACTCCGGGATTAGGTGAACCATCAGGTGCTGATATACCACCTCTAACAAGCTCAAGATAAAACCCTAAGCTAATAGTTTCGCTACTAATTGTACCTATATTATTACCACGCAATAGATAGATACCATTTTGGTTACTGTTATTAGTTGTAGTTACAAGAACACCTTGAGGTAATAGTGTAAATCCTGTTATGATAGTATCAGGAGAACCTAAGGTAAACATAGCTAATGGGTCAAATGTAGTTGGAG
>Ga0247723_1001808_pt1 | contig 12100 bp, 15 predicted proteins | sample MSEWelMarce5H_FC_FD_189079 | JGI IMG/M metagenome (GOLD analysis project Ga0247723, IMG submission 189079) | Subsurface sediment microbial communities from gas well in West Virginia, United States - MSEEL Well Study Marcellus 5H_FC | ecosystem: Environmental > Terrestrial > Deep subsurface >...
ACGCTGTAGCCTATTCTACGCTGTCTTACTGGACTGCATGGCTAAAGTACCACTACCCAATTGAGTTTATGTTTGCTCTTCTTAAAAATGAGAAGGACAAAGATGCTCGTACCGAATACCTTATTGAGGCAAAGCGTATGAACATTCCTGTACGTCTTCCTCACGTTAACGAGTCTAACATTGACTTTAAGATTGAGGGTAAGGGTATTCGATTTGGACTCTCTGCTATCAAATATGTATCTGATAACATTGCATCTAAGTACATTGCTGCTAGACCATTTAATTCTTACAAAGAAGTTGAAGAATTTTCATTTGGCAAGGGTAACGGTGTAAACAGTCGTGCCTTATCATCAATGCGTCTTATTGGTGCTACAGCATTTCCAGATAATCCTGCTAACGAAGAAGAGATTCGTGAGAACTTGTATGAGTATCTAAATCTACCAGAGTTCAACATGTCTGTGCCTACTCACTTTCACGCATTTATTGATACTGCGGAGGAATATGAGGAAAAGGGATCATTTATTCTAATGGGCATGGTCAAGAATATTAAACGAGGTAAGGGGTGGAGTCGTGTAGAGTTACTAGATAAGACTGGTCTTGTAGGTATTTTTGATGATGAACAGTCTACAATTGAAGCTGGGCGTACATACATTATCCTTGCTAGTGATAACCGTGTTCTTTCTGCTGTTCCTGTAGACGAAGCAAAAGGATCTGACTCAGCACTGATTAAGTTTTTGAACTACAAACAGTTGCCTTATACAGACGAGGAAATGTATGTCGTGTCTTTCAAGTCACGAGTTACAAAGGCTGGAAAGAAGATGGCATATCTAACTCTTGCAGACACTGCACGAGACTTGCATCCTATCACAGTGTTTCCAATGCAATATGCAAAGGCATACATGAAGATTGAAGAGGGCAAGGCTTACAAGTTTAGCTTTAACAAAACTAAAGATGGAACAACTATATTGGAGGATGTAAAGTAATGAATAATGAAATTGGATTCGACGACATATGTGAGCAGTTGCATAAGACTGCTGTAGATAAGGGATTCTGGTCAGAAGATGTAAACGATATCTTTATCACTAAGCAGCTTATGATGATTGTGTCAGAGGCTGTAGAAGTAATGGAAGCTATTCGTAAGGACAAGGGCGAACACGAGATTGCAGATGAAATGGCAGATATCTTGATTCGCACATTTGACTTATATGCAGGTCTGGTTGAGCACGGATACACTCGTGTCTCTTTGGATCACGCATTTGAGAACAAGACTAAGATAAATAAGTCACGACCAGAGAAGCATGGGGTAAGATTTTAATGATGACAGTAGAAGAGGTAATGGCAAAGCTCGATCCAAAGTTGCGTAAGCAATTGTTTGTTGGTGACGAGATGCCAGAGACTATACTACAGCCTACAGCAAGCTATGGACTAAATCGTGCTCTTGGTGGAGGACTTCCATATGGACGACAGATTCTTATTTGGGGAAGCAAATCGTCTGCAAAGTCTTCAATGTGCCTTCAGATGATTGGTCTTGCACAGAAAGATGGCAAGGTCTGTGCATGGATTGATGCTGAGATGTCTTATGATAAGAAGTGGGCTGAGCGTCTGGGGGTAGATACAACAAAGCTTATCGTATCACAGTGTCGTACTATCAATGAGATGGTAGACTTAGGCACTAAGCTAATGCAAGCAGGTGTAGACCTAGTTGTAGTTGACTCAATTACATCACTGCTTCCTGCAATCTACTTTGAGAAGGACTCAGACGAGCTAAAGCAACTTGAGAACACAAAGCAGATCGGTGCTGAGTCACGAGACTTTAGCAATGCATGGAAGATGATTAACTATGCTAACAATAAGCCAAAGCCTACCCTGTTCGTACTAATTAGTCAGAGTCGTAACAACATCTCTGCAATGTACACACAGCAACAGCCAACAGGTGGTCAGGCTACTAAGTTCTACTCATCGACAGTAATCAAGCTGTTCTCGTCTGAGTCTGATAATCAGGCTATCAAGGGCAAGATCCCTGTAGGAGACAAACTCATTGAGGAAAAGATTGGTCGTAAGGTTCGTTGGGAAGTTCAGTTCTCTAAGACCTCTCCAGGCTTCCAGAATGGTGAGTATGACTTCTATTTCCGTGGACCATTCGTTGGCGTAGATGCCATTGGAGACCTTGTGGACACAGCAGAGCTTGCTGGTATTGTAACTCGCACAGGAGCTTGGTACGTTGTCTCAGAGGACAAAAAGGTGCAGGGTAGAGAAGCATTCATTACATATGTTCGTGAGAACGATGAATTCCGTAAGTCTATCGAGGACAAGCTAAATGGCTAAGTATAACATCTATCCAGGAAGCTTTCCATGCCACACTTGTGGTTTAGAATCAAAGACTATCCGTAGCTACCCAGGAATGCGTATGTTATCTTGGATGTGTCCAGAAAAACATCTTACAGAGGTAAGCCTCGAAACAAAGAAAGACAAGAAACAATATGAGCGAGAAGAACGAGAGTAAGCGCATTGGTGCAAGCCAACACAAAAATTCTGGTAGAAATACAAAGAAGGGTGATGCTACATGGCACAACTTCTGCGTAGACTTCAAGGAGGTAGGCAAGTCATTCACTTTAAACAAAGAGGTATGGGCTAAGGCTACTACTGATGCAATCAAGAATAAGCTAGATCCAGCAATCATTGTTGTTATTGGAGATGGTGAACAAAAGACTAGACTAGCTGTGATAGAGCTTTCGCTACTTGAACAGATGGTCGAGGATAGGGTATAATAGATACAATGGAAAAAACAACGTTAGAAATGGTAAACGGTCTTAGTGAGATTGCTGACTTCATGGAAGATGATGAACTCACAGAAGCACTAACTATGATTGCAAAATTAATTATTAAACCAGATATTCCTCTGCAGGTTGCCACAGTTGAAATTGTTCGACTACAGGCAATTGCTGCTAAGATGTCGTTCAAGGCAACTTGGCTTACAAACGTAGACAAAGGAGACAGAGCGAAGAAGAATATCTATTATACGGCAGCTACTGCGATCAATGATTTGGTTGCAGCCTTGAAGTATATTACTCGCTAAATATGACTATGAAAAATTTACTAAACCAAGTAATGGAAACACCACCAGATACTAAGATTATCGATACGTCTGGTATTAATCCAGAAGCATTGATTGAAAAGATTAAGTCTGGCTACACTGCTAATCGTGGTCCACGCCACCAGCAAAAGAAGACATTCGCACCATCGACGATTGCATACGGACATGGCGAGTGTGCTCGCTACTGGTATCTTGCATTTGAGGGCGGTACATTCGAAGATAACGCAGATGCATTTGCAGGTGCTAACATGACTAATGGTACTAAGAGCCATGAGCGTATTCAGCAAGCAATGCAGGATGCAGGGTTCCTTCTTGATTCAGAGTTTAAGATTATCAATAATGATCCACCAATCTTTGGATACGGTGACGTTATGCTTGACTGGGAAGGCGAAGAACTTCTTGGTGAAATCAAGACAATGATGAATGAAGGATTTGAGTATCGTAAACTAAATAGGAAGGCAAAGACAGGACACCTGATCCAGCTTCTTATTTATATGAAGATTCTCAAGAAACAAAAAGCGGTACTTATTTATGAAAACAAGAATAACCACGAACTATTGGTCATTCCTGTTGAAGTAAATAACTACTATATTCAGTGGGTGAATAATGCCTTTGAGTGGATGCGCACTGTTCGTAAAGCATGGGAGAGCAAGACTCTTCCAGAAAAGAACTATCGATCAAACTCAAAAATCTGCAAGAACTGTCCTTTGGCAAAGGTCTGTGCAGATGCAGGCAAGGGAGACGTAAAAATATCTGCCCTGGAGCCTATAGATGAAACATTGTCAATGGTGTGATAGCCAATTCGAAACAGAAATATCCTACAAGATATATTGCTCAGACACATGTCGTGACGAAGCAACAAAAAATAATATCGCATTAAGGTATCAGAAGAAGAAGATAGAGGCTAGAGCTAAGAAGCCTAGAAAATGTTCTTCTTGCGGAGTTAATCTATCCATGTATAACGAAGGCAAGGTTTGCTCTAAGTGTCTTGTTGATGAAAAAGAAGTTAGCAAGATCTTAAAGCAAATGAAAGGTATCGCAAATGGTAAACTTGAGCTTGATTAATCAGCCACCGTCTAAGATATGCTCTATAGACGCTAGCACTAACAGTATCGCCTTCGCTCTTTTTGATGACAAGAAGTTAATTATGCATGGAAAGATTAAATTCGCTGGTAACAATACATACCAGAAAGTACAGGATGCAAACAGAAAGCTTTCAGTATTCTTTAAACAGTTTGTAAAAGGTACTGTAATTATAATTGAGCATACAGTGTTTATGAATAGTCCTAAGACTGTTTCAGATCTTGCACTTGTGCAGGGTGCAATTATAGGTGCTGCTGGAATAAACAAGATACCAGTAGCAGGCTCAGTAAATCCAGTTACATGGCAAAGCTTTATCGGTAACAAGGTACTTACCAAGCTTGAGAAGAAAGAGCTTGCTGACGCAAACCCAGGAAAGTCAGTAGCTTGGTATAAGGCTCGTGAAAGAGAGATGCGTAAGCAAAAGACAATCAACTTTGTAAACACATACTACGATAAGAATGTGAACGATGATGATATAGCTGACGCAATTGCGATTGGGTATTGGGCAATCAATAACTGGGAGAAAGTTGACAAGAACGCTAATGGCTAGTAAACTTTATATGAACGAGAACTGGTTACGCAAACGTTATCACGTTGATCGTAAGACTCCAGAAGATATCGCAAAAGAATGCGGAGTATCTGTTGAAACAATTTATGTATATTTAGCAAAGTTTAAACTAAGAAAATCAAGACGATAGGAAATAATGAAGCAGTACAGCAATAAGCCAAGCCTTGCATTTGACGATATCTTGCTAGTTCCACAGCATTCGGATATTGCTAGCAGAAAAGAAATTAGACTAATGTCTAACATTGGCTCAGGCATTCAATCAATCGCTCTTCGTACACCGATTATTGCAGCCCCAATGGACACAGTTTGTGAATGGGAAATGGCTGTAGCAATTCGAAACAGTGGCGGTATTGGAATTATTCATCGCTATATGCCTATCGAAAAACAGATAACAATGATTAAGATGGCAAAGGCAAATAACTCTATCTCTGGTGGCTCTGTAGGTGCGAAGAATGACTACCTTACAGATGCTGTAAGACTTGTAGATGCAGGAGCAAGGATCATCCTTGTTGATACTGCAAATGGTCATAGTCAGTATGCTGTGGATGCAGTAAAGGCATTACGTAACACATTTGGATATGATCTTCATATCATGGCTGGAAACGTTTCAACACATGAGGGATTCTCTGCACTACAAGATGCAGGTGCTAACTCAATTCGTGTTGGTATTGGTGGAGGTTCTGCTTGTACTACTCGCATTGTTAGTGGTCATGGTATCCCAACCCTACAGTCTATTATTGATATTCGTGAACGATTCCCATATGGCTCTGGTGCTTCTATCATTGCTGATGGTGGTATTCGTAATTCAGGAGATGCTGCTAAGGCTCTTGCTGCTGGTGCAAACGCTGTTATGCTTGGTGGTGCTCTAGCAGGCACAGACGAGTCACCAGGAGACGTTGTGGATGGACATAAGCTTTTCCGTGGCATGGCATCCAGAGAGGCTCAGGCAGACGGTAGAGGCTCTGTGTCTGGTGTAGAGGGTATTGCGACCACTGTTCCATATCGTGGCAGTGTAGAAAACATTGTTTCTGAATTTAGGGACGGTATCTCTAGTGCAATGTCTTACACAGGCGTAGACAACCTCGCTGATTTTGCAACAGAAAGTATGTACACAGTTATTACTAATTCTGGTATTGCTGAAAGCAAGCCACACGCAAAGGCTAACTAATGGGTAGACGTAAAAAGACAGGTCCAGTTAATCTTCCAGAGATTGCTAAAAGATACGTAAAACAGGACACAGCAACCCTTCTAGATGGTAAAATTATAGAGAAGGATGAAGTAATCAAAATCAAAGGTGAGTACGGAGTAAGCTTTAAGTTTACAGCTTTTGTAACCAATTCAGAAACTGGTGCAGAGTGGATAGACTGTCTAGAAATTTACCGTGGTCAACTTGGTGCGATTCGATCATTCCATATCGATAGGGTTAAGAAGTTGCCCAAGAAGAGAGGTAAGCGTGTCAGACGAACAGAAGATAGTTGAGCACTTAGACGAAGTAAATAAGGTTGTAGAGAAGTACCTTGCAGGTAATGATCCTACACAGATCTCCAAAGAGCTTTCACTTCCTAGACAAAAGGTTGTTGCACACATTAAAGAATGGCAACACATGGCTGCAGACAATGCAGCTATTCGTGCTCGTGCAAAAGAGGCACTCGTCGCAGCAGACACGCACTACAGCAAACTAATTCAAAAAGCATATGAGGTTATTGATGAAGCAAGTACTACCGCTAATCTTAGTGCAAAGAATGCAGGTATCAAGCTAGTACTAGACATCGAATCTAGACGTATTGAGATGCTACAGAAAGCTGGTCTTCTTGAGAACAAGGAACTAGCTGAAGAGATGCTAGAGATTGAAAGAAAACAAGATGTTCTTGTTAATATTCTAAAAGACATTGCATCAACACACCCAGAGATTCGTGATGAAATTATGCGTAGACTTTCAAGCGTCGCCAAAGAGAGCGAGGTAATCACAGTTGTCAGAGATGTTCAGTGAGTTCCTAGAAGTTCTTAAAACAGATAATTTTGGCGAGCGTCCAGTAAATGCTAGGACATTCGTTGAGGGAGAAGACTTTCTAGGTCAACCACCACTCTCTGAGATTCAGTATGATATCGTCGAGGCAATGAGTCAGATTTATAAGTTAGAAGATGTAATTGAACTATTAGGTCCTGAAGAGGGTACTAGATACTACAAGAAGTATACAAAGAATGAGGTTATTCTACAACTTGGCAAGGGTAGTGGAAAAGACTTTACATCCACAGTAGCTTGTGCATATATCGTATACAAACTTCTATGTCTAAAAGATCCAGCACGATACTTTGGTAAGCCATCTGGTGACGCTATCGATATCATTAACGTAGCTATCAACGCACAGCAGGCTAAGAACGTTTTCTTCAAGGGCTTCAAGAGCAAGATTGAAAGGTCGCCATGGTTTGCTGGTAAGTTCTATGCTAAGGCTGACTCTATTGAGTTTGAACACGCTATTACTGTTTACTCTGGTCACTCAGAGCGAGAAAGCCACGAGGGTCTAAACCTTATCCTAGCAGTACTTGACGAGATCTCTGGCTTTGCTCAAGAGGTTGCCACTGGTAATGATCAGGGTAAGACTGCTGACAATATCTATAAAGCATTCCGTGCATCTGTAGACTCACGTTTTCCAGATCTTGGAAAGGTGGCACTCCTATCGTTCCCTCGTTATCCAGGAGACTTTATCTCACAGCGTTACGATGATGTTATTGCTGAAAAGGATGCTATCCAAAAGACCCATAAGTTTATTATTAATCCAGATCTTCCAGAAAATGCAGAGGGTAACAGTCTAGAGATTGAATGGGAAGAAGATAACATTATTAGTTATAAGTACCCAGGAGTATTTGCACTAAAGAGACCAACATGGGCAGTCAATCCAACCAGAAAAATTGACGACTTCAAGCTAGCATTCTACACAGACTTGGGCGATGCCATGCAACGTTTTGCCTGCATCCCTACATTCTCTTCCGATAGATTCTTTAAGCAGACAGACAAGGTTAGAAGTGCAATGTCGCTTCGTAACCCTATTGATCAGTACAGAAGATTCGAGGAGACGTTTGTTCCAGACCCAGACAAGAAATATTTTGTACACGCCGACCTCGCACAGAAGCATGACAAGTGTGCTGTAGCAATTGCCCATGTAGATAAATGGGTAAACATTCAAGTAATTAAGGACTATCAGCAGGTAGCACCAATTGTTGTTGTGGACGCTGTAGCCTGGTGGGAGCCAAAGGTAGAGGGTCCAGTGAACCTGTCAGAGGTAAAGCAGTGGATCCAGAACCTTCGTCGTTTAGGATTTGACATTGGAATGGTTAGCTTTGACCGTTGGCAATCCTTTGACATTCAGAATGAGCTTAAGCAGGTTGGTATGAGAACTGAGACTGTCTCTGTTGCCAAGAAGCACTATGAGGATATGGCTATGCTTATTTATGAAGACCGTCTAGCTATGCCAGCCATTGACCTTTTGTTTGAAGAGCTAACAGAACTAAAGATTATGAGAGGCAACAAGGTAGATCACCCTCGCAAGTCTTCTAAGGACCTTGCAGATGCTGTTTGTGGTGCTATCTATGGTGCTATTTCTCATACACCTAGAAACGTAAATCAGACAGTTGAGATTCACACCTTCAAGGATAGACCGAAACCTCGACTTGAAGAAAAGGCAGACAACGTGATACAATATAAACCTATGCCAGAGAAAGTTAAAAGCTATCTGGAACATTTCGATTTAATATAGGTGGGTATAATGGATATAATCTACTTTTCAAATCGTTCAGAAAATACAAAACGATTTGCGGAAAAGCTAGAAAATTACAGAGTTTCCAGAATCCCACTTAAATGGGACGAGGAAGCTCCTTTTCTTACTGAGAACGAATACGTATTGTTTGTGCCAACATATGGTGGTGGAAATGACGGATTCAGCATACCTGCATCAGTAAAGAAATTTCTTAATATCGAGTCCAACAGAAAGCTTCTACGTGGAGTAGTTGGATTTGGAAATATTAACTTTGGCGAACATTTTTGTCACGCTGCAGAATTAATATCGAGCAAAACAGGAGTCCCGATTTTGGGCAGGGTAGAGCTATTTGGCACTCCCGAAGATGTAAAAATAATAAGTGAGAGGTTGGAGCAACTAAATGACACAGTATAGTTACCATGAGTTAAATGCCATGCTGAATTTGTATGGCACAGACGGAAAGATTCAATTTGATAAGGACAAGGAGGCAGCAAAGGCATACTTCCTTGATCATGTAAATCAGAACACTGTGTTCTTCCACACTCTTGAAGAGAAGCTAGAGTATCTAGTTAAGAATGAGTACTATGAGCAAGAGCTACTTGACCTGTATGATTTTCAATTCATTAAGGAAAGATTCAAGCAGGCTTATGCAGTAAAGTTTAGGTTTCCAACCTTTCTCGGAGCATATAAGTTCTACACTTCATATGCACTAAAGACATTTGATGGTTCACGCTATCTAGAAAGATTTGAAGACCGTGTTGTAATGAACGCTCTCATGCTTGCTAAGGGGGATAGAAAGCTTGCCACTAGTCTAGTAGACGAGATTATCTCTGGACGATTTCAGCCAGCAACTCCTACATTCCTTAATTCTGGTAAGAAGCAACGAGGTGAGTTCGTGTCTTGCTTCCTTCTCCGTATTGAAGACAACATGGAATCAATTGCTCGTGCAATCAACTCCTCACTACAGCTATCTAAGCGTGGTGGCGGTGTTGCCCTTAACCTAACAAACCTCCGTGAGGCTGGTGCTCCAATCAAGAAGATTGAGAATCAGTCCTCTGGCGTTCTTCCTGTTATGAAACTACTTGAAGACTCATTCTCATATGCTAATCAGCTGGGTGCTCGTCAGGGTGCAGGTGCAGTTTATCTTAATGCTCACCACCCAGATATCCTACAGTTCCTAGACACTAAGCGTGAGAACGCAGACGAGAAGATGCGTATCAAGACACTAAGTATCGGGGTAGTTATTCCAGACGTGACTCTTGAGCTTGCCAAGAATAACGAAGACATGTACCTGTTCTCTCCATATGACATTGAGCGTGTCTACGGTGTTCCAATGAGTGATATCTCTATTACTGAGAAGTACCAGGAGATGCTGGATAATCCAGAAATCAAGAAGTCAAAGATCAAGGCTCGTGTATTGTTTGAGCGTATTGCTGAGCTTCAGTTTGAGTCTGGATACCCATACATTGTTTATGAAGACACAGTAAACGATGCGAACCCAATTGATGGTCGCATTAACATGTCTAATCTCTGCTCAGAGATTCTTCAGGTCAATACACCTACAACGTATAATGCTGACCTCAGCTACAACGAGATTGGGAAAGACATCTCATGTAACCTAGGATCATTAAACATCGCAATGGCAATGGCATCACCAGACTTTGGGAAGACTATCGAAACCTCTGTACGTGCTCTCACAGCGGTTGCTGACCTATCATACATTGACTCTGTTATGTCAATTGCGGAGGGTAACAAGAAGTCTCGTGCTATTGGTCTAGGTCAGATGAACCTACATGGTTATCTTGGCAAGGAAAAGATCATGTATGGAAGTAAAGAGGGTATTGACTTTACCAACATCTACTTCTACACAGTTCTATACCACGCTCTCAAGGCTTCTGCAAAGATGGCACAGGAGACTGGAAACCCATTTGATGGTTTTGAAAAGTCTAAGTACGCTAGTGGTGAGTTCTTTGATAAGTACATTAGCCAAGAGTGGAAGCCAGCAACAAAGAGAGTAGAAAAACTGTTTAAAGATGCAAACATTAATATTCCGACTCAGCATGATTGGGAAAATCTATCTAAGTATGTTAGGAAGCATGGTCTCTATAATCAAAATCTACAGGCTGTTCCTCCTACTGGGTCTATTAGTTATATTAACAATTCTACTAGTTCCATCCATCCTATCGCCTCTCAGATCGAGATTCGCAAAGAGGGAAAGCTAGGTCGTGTTTACTACCCTGCACCATTCCTGAACAACGACAACCTTGAGTACTTCCAGGATGCGTATGAGATTGGACCAGAGGCAATCATCGACACATATGCTGCAGCAACTCAGCACGTCGATCAGGGGCTATCGCTAACGCTGTTCTTCAAGGACACTGCGACAACTCGTGATGTGAACAAGGCACAAATCTATGCATGGAAGAAGGGCATCAAGACCATCTACTATATTCGTATTCGACAGATGGCTCTAGAGGGTACAGAGGTTGACAACTGCGTATCATGTATGCTATAAAGGAAGGATGGATAAAATGATTGCAAGACCAGTTAACTGGAACAAGATTGAAGACCCTATTGATTTAGAAGTCTGGAATAGACTCACATCTAACTTTTGGCTACCAGAAAAGGTTCCACTATCAAATGATGTGCAGTCTTGGGCTACACTGCACCCAGATGAACAAGAGCTAACCATGCGAGTGTTCACAGGGCTAACCATGCTTGACACGGTACAGGCAACGGTTGGGGCAATGACTCTAATGGGTGATGCTCGCACACAACACGAAGAGGCAGTTATCACAAACATTGCTTTTATGGAATCAGTCCATGCAAAGTCATATTCTAGTGTATTCTCTACACTATGCTCAACAACAGATATTGACGAGGCATTCAGATGGTCTGAGGAAAATCCATTCTTGCAGAAGAAGGCTGAGATTGTTTTATCACGATACCGTGGAGATGATCCACTAAAGCGTAAGATTGCGTCTGTTTTGTTAGAGTCATTCTTATTCTATAGCGGATTCTATTTGCCAATGCACTGGTCTAGTCGAGGTAAGCTAACAAACACTGCTGACCTTATTCGTCTTATCATTCGTGATGAAGCGGTACATGGCTACTACATTGGATATAAATTCCAACAGGCGTTTAACGAAGCCTCTACAACTAGACAGGAAGAGCTATCAAATTATGCCTATGAGTTACTTATGGAACTTTATGATAACGAAGTACGATATACAGCGGACCTTTATGACAACATCGGTCTAACAGAGGATGTAAAAGCATTCCTCCGTTACAATGGTAACAAGGCATTGATGAACCTAGGTTTTGATGCACTGTTTCCAAAGGAAGCAACAGATGTTAACCCATCTATTCTTTCTTCTCTATCTCCAAACTCAGACGAGAACCATGACTTCTTTAGTGGGTCTGGCTCCTCTTATGTGATTGGAAAACATGAAGCAACTACCGATGAAGATTGGTCATTTTAGCCAATAACATGGTGTTCGCAATGACAATAGAATAGAAAACCTTGAGCTATGGGTTTCTAGCCAGCCATCTGGACAAAGAGTTGAAGATCTGGTAAACTGGGCAAAAGAAATACTTGAA